>PDWI01003519.1_pt1 | contig 22021 bp, 19 predicted proteins | sample 1430891 | NCBI WGS metagenome assembly PDWI01 (sample SAMN01162508, study PRJNA174530) | Oral metagenome, whole genome shotgun sequencing project. | biome: Marine environment; feature: Marine mammal; material: Swab sample of the gingival sulcus; isolation source: swab sample of gingival sulcus... | reverse complement strand
TAAAAAGTGGTTTGATAATCGGTTTTGGGGCAGGGGATATCACTTACCAATTAAGAGGAATACATTAAAAAATGGACGAGCTATTTTCTAAGCTTGATTTAAAAGATTTTGTTTTAAAGTTTAAAAACTATTTTGCAAGGGATAAAGATATTTTCTTGCAAGGGGATAGTTCTTTGCATTTTGAGATTATAAATGAACTTAGCAAAAAAGAGTATAAAAATCCAAAAGAGGTGCAAAATCTAGACCAAGCTTTGATGCATATAAATAGACATGGAATTTTACATATCAGCGAGATTTATGAGTTTGTTAAGATTATTTTATATATGAAATATTTAAGCAGACTTAACTTTGAGGGCAGGCTTTATGCTTGGCTTGAAAAGATCAACTTTCCAGACTCTTTGCTTGAAATTTGTGAATATTTTAACGAAAAAGGCGAGATTGATGTAAACATTGATGAGAGATTTTTAAAATTAGAGCTTGCCCTAAAACACACAAAAGAAGATATAAATACTAAATTTAGACAATATTTTGCCACAAAAAGATTAGATTCGTATTTAGTTGATAATCAAATCCACTATGTAAACGACCATGAGGCACTTTTGGTAAGAGGCGGGTTTAACCATGTTTTAAAAGCAAGTATCATCGGGCGAAGTAGTGGCGGATTTTTTTATATCGTACCAGATAGTTTAAATGAACTAAAACAAAAACAAAGCGCACTTTTAGATGAGAAACAGAAGATTATTTATGAGTATTGCCAAAAAATTAGCAGTGAGTTTAATAAAAAATTTCTATTTTTGAAGTTCATTAATCGTGAATTTGATAGATTTGACCACTACAATGCAAGAGTACAGTTTGCAAAGGATAATAATTTAGAATTTATCTTGGCTAATAAAAGCCAAAATATAAAGTTAAAAGATTTTAAACACCCTGCATTAAATGAACCAAAACCGATAAGTGTGGATTTTTCTAAAAGTGTTTTGATGATAACAGGAGTTAATGCTGGTGGAAAAACCATGCTTTTAAAATCAATTCTTAGTGCAAGTATTTTGGCAAAATATTTTATCCCAATGCCGATAAATTCAGCGCATTCTAACATAGGCACATTTAAACAAATCATTCCAATCATAGAAGACCCACAAAATGCAAGTAATGACATCTCAACATTTGCAGGGCGAATGAGTGCATTTTCAAATCTTTTTGGACAAAAAAATATCTTAGTTGGAGTAGATGAAATAGAGCTTGGAACTGACGCAGATGAGGCTGCGAGTCTATTTTTTGTGATGATAAAAAAACTTATGGCTCAAAATGCAAAAATCGTCATCACAACCCATCATAAACGCTTAGCCTCACTTCTTGCTACAGATGAAAAAGTGGAGCTAAAAGCTGCTTTATATGATGAAAAAGCAAGTAAACCAACTTATGAGTTTTTAAAAGGAACTATCGGAAAATCTTACGCATTTGAAACCGCAGTAAGATATGGTATACCAAAATCCATCGTAGGCGAGGCAAGAGAAGTTTATGGTGAGGATAAAGAGAAGCTAAATGATTTAATCCAAAAAAATATCGATTTAGAACTTAAAATGAAAGCTAAGTTAAAAGAGGCTGAGGAGAAGCTAAAAAAAGCAAACGATATGAAAGAGAGGCTTAAAGCCGAAAAAGAGTCTCAACAAGAAAAATTTAAGCAAAATTATTATAAACTTGAAATGGATTTTAAAAAAGCCATAGATGAGGCAAAAAAAGCAGCAAAATCGAGCGATTTAAAAAGCATTCATCAAGGCTTAAATAGGGCGCAAAATGCCAAAAAACTTTTGCGTCCAATGCCTAAAAAACCCTTAGAGCTAAAAGTGGGTGATAAGGTAAAATATGGCACAACAAAAGGTGTTATAAAAAGCATTAAAAAAGATGTTGCCATTATTCAAAGCGATTTTGCTAGTTTAAGAGTGCCACTGTGTGAGCTAAGACTCACAACCATAATAAAGCCAAAAGTAAGTGCAAAAATACAAGTGCAAAAATCCCAAAGTGGTGGGGTTAAGCTTGATTTGCATGGGCTTAGAGCTGATGAGGCGATTGAGAGATTGGATAAATTTCTCTCAGACGCACTTTTAAGCGGATTTGATGAGGTTTTAGTCTATCACGGCATAGGAACAGGAAAGCTTTCTTATGCGGTAAAAGAGTTTTTAAAAACTCATCCTAGTGTAGTAAAATTTGATGATGCTCCGCCTTCTATGGGAGGATTTGGGGCTAAGGTTATAACTTTATAAAAAGGAGCTAATATGAAAAATATATTTTTTGTAGCAATTTTATTGCTTTTTACAGCTTGTACGCAAGAGACTCAAAATAAACTTGGTCGTGCAATACAAAATTGGACTGGAACAAATGGGGTACTTGAGATTTATGCAGGGGATAAAAAAGTAAAACAGTTTATAAAAATCGATAAAATGTCAACAGCAATGGGGACAAAAGATACTGAGGCTAGGTCGTATCGTTATGGATATGGATATTTGGATGAAAATTTTAACTATCAAGTCGATAAAGGGGAGAGAAAAGTATATTTTGAGATAAGTGATTACTCAACTCAGTATATATTTTTTGAAAATCCAAATCTTTAATGCTTAGCGTTATTTTTCAAGGTTTAATGCTAGGTTTTGGTGCAAGTGTACCAATAGGGCCAGTTAATATATTAATCATTTCTTATGCTATTAAGAGTTACCGTCAGGCCTTTGCATTAGGCTTTGGTGCCATGTGTGCTGATATTGTATATTTGGTACTTTTAACTTTAGGCTTACTTCAGATTTTCGATAACCACATTGTAAAATTGTCATTAAGCATTTTTGGATTTTTTTTCTTACTAATAATCGCTTTTATGCTTTTTAAAAGTGGAGAGAAACATTTAGCCTTAAAAGAGGTAGAAAATTCAAATATTACGCTTATTTTTATTAAGGGTTTTTTGCTAACTTTTGTAAATCCTTATACGGTTGGTTTTTGGCTCAGTATTGCGTCATTTTTGGCGACTCAAGATAGCTCAGATATGCTTTTTTTACTTTTAGGTTTGGTGATTGCGATACTATCTTGGATTGGCATTATGCCATATTTTGTTTGGAAAAATAAAAGATTTGTTTCGCAAAAAATAGCAAAATATTTTTCATACACGGCTGGAGTTATTTTGATAATTTTTGCTTTTGTTTTACTTTTTAGTGTATTTTGGGGTAAATATATATGAAAGAGCTTTTTTTAAATCTCCTTAAGTTTCGCTCAATCACTCCAAGTGATGGAGGGGCATTTGATTTTATAAAATCTTACATGCAAAGTTGGGATTTTATAGATGTAAATGTAGGCGATACAAAAAATCTGATAATTTATAAAAAATTTGGAGATGGCATTCATCTTAGTTTTGCTGGTCATATCGATGTGGTGGCTGGTGGAGATGGTTGGGATAGTGAGCCGTTTGAGCCAATGGAGCGTGATGGGTTCATTTATGCTCGTGGTACTCAAGATATGAAAAGTGGAGTTTGTGCGTTTTTGTTTGCGTGTAAAAATGTAAAAGATTTTAATGGCACGATTTCTATGCTTTTAACAAGTGATGAAGAGGGCGATGGCACTCATGGGACAATTGAGATTTTAAAATATCTTAAAAAAAATGACTTTTTGCCAGATGCAGTTGTGGTAGCTGAGCCAACATGTGATGAAATTTTTGGAGATAGCATAAAAGTTGGTAGGCGTGGGAGCATAAATGGAGTTATTGAGATTTTGGGACTTCAAGGACATGCTGCTTATCCACAAAAATCAAAAAATACAATCCATGAAATCGCCCCACATTTAGGTAAATTAGCCGGTCATCTTTTTGATGATGGAGATGAGTTTTTTGCACCATCACAACTTGTGATTACTGACATAAGAAGCGGACTTGAGCTTACAAATGTAACACCAGGGTATCTAAAACTTATGTTTAATGTGAGAAATTGTCTAAAAACAACAAAAGAAGATGTGCAAAAGTATATTTGCGAAGTTTTAAAAGATTGTGATTTTAAGCTAAGTTTAAAACAAGGTTCATTTCCTTTTAGAACTGATAGCAGTTCTAAGCTTATTAAAAATATGTCATTATGTGTGCAAAAAGTTACAAACATAAAGCCTCGTCATTCAACTGCTGGTGGAACAAGCGATGCAAGGCTTATGGGTCAGTTTGGTATAGATGTAGTGGAGTTTGGAGTGATAAATGATACTATTCATTCGCCAAATGAGAGGGTAAGATTTAGTGAAGTTGAGGGTTTAGGTAAAGTTTTTAAAGAGTTAATCAAAACTTATAATAGTTAAAAATGTTACATTACTTTACAATTTAAATATTTTTTTTAAAATAATGACAAATTGAGTCATATTAAGTTTGATTTTAATAAGCTTATAGTAATATCTAATCTTAAAAAATAACAATATTATATTTGGATATTTTATATCTAAACAAAAAAATCAAGGGAGCTTAGAACTATGACAAAAAACCATTACGAGGTTATAGTAATTGGCGGAGGAATTTCAGGAACTGCACTTTTTTATGAATTAGCACAATATACAGATATTAAGAAAATTGCCCTTTTAGAAAAGTATGAAGGTGTTTCAAAACTAAACTCAAAAGGCACGAGCAACTCGCAAACTATTCATTGTGGAGATATTGAGACAAACTATACTTTGCAAAAAGCAAAAGATGTTAAAAAAACTGCAAAGATGATAGAGAACTACTGTCTTTTACACGGATACCAAGATAAGTTTATGTTTAAGGGTCAAAAGATGGCTTTTGGCGTGGGTGATGAAGAGGTAGAGTTTTTAACTACAAGATATGATGAGTTTAGGGAGCTTTATCCGTATTTAGAAGTGTATAATAAAGAGAAATTAAAAGAGATTGAGCCAAGTATTGTGTTTGATGAAAATAAAAATGCAAGGGCTGAAAATATTATTGGAGTTGGAGCAAAAAACGAGTATAGCACCGTTGATTTTGGCTCTATGGCAGAAAGTTTGGTTAGTAATACGCTAAAAATTGACAATAAACAAACCGATATATTTTTTAATGCACGAGTAGATAGTATTCAGCAATTAGGAGATATTCATCATATACACACGGAAAGTGGAGAAAATTATACAGCTGATTTTGTGGTTGTAGATGCAGGGGCTCATTCACTTTATTTGGCACATAAAATGGGGCATGGAACTGATTATGGAAATCTTTCAATTGCTGGAAGTTTTTATTTGGGAACTAAAAACATTTTAAATGGAAAAGTATATACTGTACAAAATCCAAAACTTCCATTTGCTGCACTCCATGGTGATCCTGATATTTTCGCAAATGGATACACTCGCTTTGGTCCAACTGCTTTAGCATTGCCAAAACTTGAAAGATATAGAGGTCTTTCATCGGTTCCAGAGTTTATACAATCTTTAAGATTTGACCATAATGTGGCTAAAATTTTACTTGATATTATGAGTGATGGTGTGACAAGAAATTATATACTAAGAAACTTTTTGTTTGAAATTCCATACTTTGGAAAAGAGTTATTTTTAAAAGATGCCAAGAAAATAGTTCCGTCATTAAAAAGAAGTGATATAAAATATGCAAAAGGTTTTGGTGGAGTTAGACCACAAGTTCTGGATAAGAAAAATAGAAAATTAATGCTAGGAGAGGCTAGTGTAAATCCAGGTACCGGAATACTTTTTAATATGACTCCAAGTCCAGGAGCTACAAGTTGTTTAGGAAATGCTTATAGGGATATGAAGATAATTTGCGAGTATTTAAATAAAACTTGTGATGAGGCAAGATTTAAAGATGAGATAGATAAGTAGGTTCATTAATCGTGATCTGTGAGGATTTAAAATCCTCACTTTTTACTTTATAAGGCTACTAAGTTCTTTAAATTTTGAATTTTCACTGCTTTCGCATATCTCAAAAAGTAGGCTTTCATAAGTTGTTATAATGACACCTGCTTTTTCGAGTCTTTTAATAGCCATTTGGTGATCTAAATCTTTTCTGGAACCTGAACAATCGGCAACTAAAACTACTTGCATATCGTAAGCTAGAAGATCAAGGCAAGTTTGTAAAACACAAATGTGAGTTTCTGTTCCAAAAACTATGGCTATTTTCTTTTTGCTATTTAGTATTTGATTTTTACTCTGTTCACTTCCTAGGCAACTAAAACTAGTTTTTTCTATCGGTTCAAGCTCTTCAAGTCTGCTTTTAACTTGCGGAATGGTTTTGCCTAAGCCTTTAGGATACTGTTCGTGAAGTATGAAAGGGACTTTTAGTAGATTTAATCCATCAATTAAAATTTCTAAATTTTTGATTAATTGTTCATGTTCATTGATGTAAAGCATGAGTTTTTGTTGAATATCTACAACCACAGCCATTGAGTTTTTATTTGTAATTTTCATTTTTCTATCCTTATATACTATCTCGATAGTGTTCGATTTGGTCTTGTTTTAAAATCCTTATATAATCTGTGCTTCCCTCAACTCCCGTTGGGTGTCCTGCGGTTAGAACATAAGTTTTTCTGATGTCAATTAAATCTTTATTTAGAGATTTTTTAACCACATCTCTTAGCATTTGATGAAGATTATCTTTTTTTACTATTAAAGCTGGTTTAACTCCCCAAACGATAGTCAAGCTTCTTGCAGTTTTTTCGTCGTGAGTGATGGCTAAAATGCAAGGTTTTATGCGGTATCTTGACATTTTTTTTGCACTTTTTCCAGAGCCTGTCAAGACAAGCATAGCGTCTGCATTTATATCTCCAGCTAATCTTGCACTTGATTTTGTAATAATGTCACTTTGGTCTAAAAATTTAAAATCATCAAATTTGCCAAATGGATAGATTTTTTCTATCTCTTTTATGGTGTTTGCCATAGTTTTTACTGCTTTTATAGGATTTTGACCAATTGCACTCTCTTCGCTAAGCATAACAGCGTCAGTTCCATCAAGTACAGCATTTGCCACATCGCTAATCTCAGCCCTTGTTGCACTCTCATGCTCTGCCATTGATAAAAGCATTTGTGTTGCAGTAATGACAGGTTTTGAGCTTTCATTTGCTTTTTTGATGAGCATTTTTTGCAAAGATGGTACTTGATAATATGGAACTTCTATGCCTAAATCTCCCCTTGCAACCATCAATCCATCACTTACTTCTAAAATCTCATCTATATTTTCAACCGCATCAAATTTCTCAATCTTAGCAAACACATTTACTTTACCGCCAAGCTCAGCTATAATCTCTTTTGCTTGGATAATATCTTTAGCATTTTGCACAAATGAAATGGCGACAAAATCTACGCCATTCTCCACTCCCCACTCTAAATCTTTTTTATCTTTTTTTGTGATGACATTTATATTTATTTTGGTATTTGGAAAATTCACACCTTTATTTGATGAGAGAGTTCCGCTATTTTCTACTCTTGCTACCACATGTTTGCCCACTTCAACTATCTTTGTGCGTATTTTGCCATCGTATAGATAGATATACTCATCTTCTTTTAGCATATCTAAAACTCCAGGTTGGTTTATGCTAAGTTTGTATTTTCCTTTTTTACTTCTTTTGCCGATTATGCTTTTTCTTGAAAATTCAAGCAAATCGCCAGATTTTAAATCAAAATCCTCTTTTAAACTCTCAACTCTAATCTTTGGCCCACAAATATCTTGTAAAATGCCTATTTTTTTGCCTACTTTTTTTTCAATTTGTCTAATTTTATTTAAAGTTTTTAAGTGGTAAGCGTGAGTACCATGGGAGAAATTTAATCTAAATACATCTACTCCTGCCCTTACTAATCCCTCTAAAACACTAGAGCTATCGCTTGCTGGCCCAACTGTCGCTAAAATTTTAGTCTTCTTTTTCATGATACTCCTTTGTTTATGATTTTATAATTATAGCAAATTTATTGTTTAATTTGGTATAATTAAGTTTACATAAAAAATAAAAAGGATTAAATGGTGAAAAATGATGATTTTGAAAGCAAGTTAAATGATGCAAAACAGATTATTGAGCAACTAAACAAGCCCGATGTCACATTAAATGAGAGTTTAAAATTGTATGAAAATGGGATTAAAACTTTAAAAGAGGCGTCAAAGATGCTTGAAAATGCAAAACTTGTTTTAGTGCAAGAGGAGCAAAAATGAGTCTCATTTCAGCACTTCAGCTTTCAACTCTTCCGATGAATGAGGTCAAGCTTGATTATTATGCTAAGATTTGCAATAAAAAAAATATTAGGCTTATTGTGTTAGGAGAGTATGTTTTAAATAACTTTTTTAAAGAGCTTGAAACATTGCCAAAAAATATGATAAAAGAGCAAAGCAATCACAAGATAAAAACACTTCAAGATATTTGTAAAAAATACAATCTTACGATCATTGCACCCATTGTTAGATTTTATAATAAAAAGATTTATAAGTGTATTTTAAAAGCGACCCCAAAATCAATGAGGTATTTTAATCAATATTTTTATATAAATTACAAACACTGGAATGAAGAGAAATTTTTTCATCAAGAAAATAGCGAGTATGTTTTGCCAACATTTACTCATGAGGGCATAAAATACGGCATTATAATGGGGTATGAGTTGCATTTTGATCATGTCTTTAAAGAGGTCGATAGTAAAAAAGTCGATGCTCTTTTAGTCCCAAGTGTTTCAACTTTTGAGAGTAAAGATAGGTGGGACGAGCTTTTAAAAATGAGAGCCTTTACGCACAATATTTACATTTTAAGAGTAAATCGTATAGGGCTTTATAAGCATGAGCTTTTTGATTGGAGATTTTATGGGCATAGTGCACTTTTTAATCCTCATGGATATATTGAAGAGTGTCTTAATGATGAAGAGGCTATGATGGTTGTTGATATAAGTAAGGCAAATATTAATAAAGCAAGAAATATGTGGGGTTGGAGAAAAACTTTAGTAAAAAAAGGATTAGTGTGATAGATTATTATGAAAGACAAATACAGCTTTGGGGAGAGGATACGCAAAAAAGATTAGCAACTAAGAGTATAGCTTTGGTTGGTTGTGGAGGACTTGGTTGTTCTTTTGGATTCGCTTTAGCGACTAGTGGAATAGGGCAGGTTCATTTAATCGATTTTGATGAAATTACGATAAATAATATCCATAGGCAGATTGGATTTTTTAATGGTGATAAGGGTAAATCAAAATCAAAAAGTTTAAAAAATGTTTTAGATAAAAGAGTCTATAAAGATACAAAATTAATTTCATTTAATGGCAGATTTGAAGAGTTTGTTAAGCAAGATTTTAAAATTGATTTACTTATAGATGCAACAGATAATCTAAATGTAAGATATGAAATAAATGAATACGCTAAAAAAACTGCAACCCCTTGGCTTTATAACTCGGTTGAGGAGTGGTTTGGTCAAGTGTGCCTGTTTGAAAAGGCAAATTTTGCAGATATTTTTAAAAATGAAAAACGCCCTGCAAAAGGTCAAATTGCCCCTATGGTTATGCAAGTTGCGTCATTTGGTTCATTATTGGCTTTAAGATATTTAGCAGGACTTGAAGTAAAAAAAGATTTTTTATACTCTATTGGATTTTATAAAGAAAATTTTAAACATCAAGGATTTTTACTGCCCAATTAAACTTTTAAATCTCCAAGCTTAACTTAACGCACTCTTCTATACTTTGAATTTTTGGTATAAAAAAGGGTGTGTTTTTAGGCAGAGCTTGAGCAGTTTTTTTGCCAATACAGATGATTTTATAAGATTTTTTTAGTTTAAAATGCTTTAAAAAACATTTTATGTTTGATGGCGCGGTAAATATTAGGGTGCTATTTTTAGGCGGTTTTTTTATCTCTTTATCTTTTTTGTAAATATTTTTATAAGTGATTATCTCTTTTGTTTTAATGTTTTTATTTGATAAAATTTCAGCTATATTAGATACAACTTTTTTAGCTCTTACGATTAAAACTTTTTTATCTTTTAAAAGTGGCAAAATCTCTTTGGCAAACTCATCTCCATAGGCTGATGTTGAGGTATAAATATTGCAAGTACCAAGTTTTACAACTTCATTTTTTGTGACCTCGCCAATGACAAAAATATCTAAATTTTTCCATTTATCAAATAAGTGAGCTAAACTTTTAACCCCATTTTTAGAAGTAAAAATAATGGCTTGATATTTTTTAAATTTTGGCTTTTTAAAGTTTAAAAATTTTATCTCATTTAACTTTATATGTAAGATATTTTCATGCTTATATGGAGTTTGGCTAAATAGGTAGTTCATTTTTTTGTTGAGTGAAACCGCTAAATTACGGTTTCACTTGTTTTCTATTCCCACTCGATAGTTGCTGGTGGCTTTGAAGATATATCGTAAACGACTCTATTTATGCCATCAACTTCATTGATTATTCTTCGTGAGATATTTTCTAAAATATCGTGAGGAATGTGAGCAAAAGTAGCAGTCATGCCATCTGTTGCTTCTACTATTCTAACACAAACTGCGTTATCATAAGTTCTATTGTCTCCCATTACACCAACGCTTTTTACATTTAAAAGTACAGCAAATGCTTGCCAAGTTTTGTCATAATATCCGCTTGAGTGTAGCTCTTCTAGTAAAATTGTATCAGCTTTTCTTAAAAGTTCCAATCTTTTTTTCTTTACACTTCCCATTACTCTTATGGCAAGTCCAGGTCCAGGGAATGGGTGGCGAGAAATCATCTCTTTTGGAAGTCCGAGTTCAAGTCCTAGTTTTCTAACTTCATCTTTAAAAATCTCCCTTAATGGTTCAATTAATTTTAAATCCATTTTTTCAGGTAATCCGCCAACATTGTGATGGCTTTTTATGGTTTTAGATGGACCTTTTACGCTAACGCTTTCTATAACATCAGTATAAAGTGTACCTTGTGCTAAATATTTAATGCCTTTATGTTTTTTTGCTTCTTTTTCAAAAACTTCTATGAAAGTATTGCCTATGATTTTTCTTTTTTGCTCTGGGTCTTTCACGCCTTTTAAACGACTTAAAAATAGCTCGCTTGCATCTATTGTTATCAAATCTACACCAAGCTTGTTTTTAAAAGCATTTTCCACTTGAACTCTTTCATTTGCTCTTAAAAGCCCGTTATCAACAAAAACTAAAATCAAATTCTCTTTTATAGCTCCTGCTAAGAGTGCAGCTACAACAGAGCTATCAACTCCACCACTAACTGCACATAAAACTTTATCATTTTTTACTTTTTTTCTTATCTTTTTTATTTTCTCTTTTGCAAAAGAACCCATATTCCAAGTACTTTCACATTCGCAGATATATTTTGCAAAATTTTTAAGGATTTGCGAACCAAACTCGGAATGATGAACTTCTGGGTGAAATTGAAAAGCGTATATTTTTTTATCTTCATTAGCAATGGCTGCATAAGGAGAGTTGTCGCTAAAAGCAATTTGGCTAAAACCTTCAGGCATTTGCTCAACTCTATCAGCGTGGCTCATCCAAACTATTTGTTCATCTTTTGTATCAGAAAACAGCTTATGGTCTTGTTTAAAACTTAGTTTTGCTTTGCCATACTCTTTTTCATTTGCCATGACTACACTTCCACCAAAATTTTGAGTTATTAGTTGCATTCCGTAGCAAATGCCTAAAATTGGTAATCCTAAAGAGTAAATCTCCTCGTCTATCTTGTAGGCATCTTTTGCATAAACTGATGCAGGACCGCCACTTAAGATAATGCCTTTTGGATTTAGTTTTTTAATCTTTTTAAGTGAAATGCTAAAAGGAAAAATTTCAGCATAAACTCCATTTTCTCTTAGTTTTCTAGCTATCAATTGTGTATATTGAGAGCCAAAATCTAGTATTAAAATTTGTATATTTTTCATTAAAATAGTCCTAAAATTTGAAATTGTACATACCAAACAGCTAAAGATGCTATGTATCCGACAAAAATTGTCCAAGCATACTTCATGTGTGCACCAAAAGTGTAAATACCTCTAAGTTTTCCCATTACTCCAACTCCAGCAGCAGAGCCAAAACTTATCAAACTTCCACCAATTCCAGCAGTTAAAGTAACTAAAAGCCATTGGTCTAGTCCCATAGTCGGATTTGCTTTTAAAACAGCACTCATCACTGGAACATTATCGACTATTGCAGATAAAAATCCAACACCGATGTTTACAGGGGTAGCACCAAATGAACTATAAAGTGCAACAGCATACTCTAAAAATCCGATAAAGTGAAGTCCGCCAACAGCAGCTAAAATGCCGAAGAAAAATAGCAAGGTATCATTTTCTATTTTGCTCATATTTAAAAACACATCAAATGGGTCGTCATTTTGTGCATTTTGTTTTTTGAGTTGTCTTTTAAACTGGTATGAGTATAGTTTTAAAAGTGCTAAACCAAACATCATGCCCCACATAGCAGGAAGATGAAAAAGCTGATGACTCATAACAGCACAAAATATTGTAAAAACTCCAAGTGCTATTACGCCTTTACCGCCTCTTTTAATGGTTACTTTTTTCTCGCTTTTAACATCAAATGCAGGTGCACCTTTTGGAACTGTTAAAGAGAGTAAATATCCAGTAATTGCCCAACCTATAACTGATGCTGGAAACAGAGCTATAAAGTCCATAAATGCACCCTTACCAGCAGCCCAAGCCATCAAAGTTGTAATATCTCCAAATGGACTCCAAGCACCACCTGCATTTGCAGCTACTACTATGTTTATAGCACCTGGTATTAAAAAGTTTTTATTTTTATTATCTATTGTAAGTAAAACAGTTGAGAGGATTAGCGCAGTTGTTAAATTGTCCGCAACAGGACTTAGAAAAAATGCTATCGTTCCTGTGAGCCAAAAAAGTTTTTTATACGAATATCCTCTTGATACGAGTTGATATTTTAAAGCACTAAAAACATCTCTTTCAATGAGTGTCTCAATGTATGTCATCGCAACCATTAAAAAGAAAATTATACTAGCAATCTCAATAATAAGATGATTTACTTCGTTTTGTAAAGAGTGCATATCTAAATGATTTGCATACATATAAAAACCGATTAAGATAAATATAAAAGTTCCTATAAATAGAGCTGGTTTTGCTTTATTTATATGAAAAACCTCTTCGGCTGCTATGAAAAAGTAGCCCACTATAAAGATGATTAAGCTAGAAATTCCAACCCAAGTCATACTTAAATCTAAGCTACTAGCAGAGTTGTCATTAGCTATGGCACAGCCAAGTATTGAAAATAACATAAGTAATATTTTCATTGTTGCTCCTGTTAATAATAAATATTTCGTTATTTTATCAAAAGAAACTGAAACTAAATGGAAATTACAAAAAAGTTCAAAATAAAATATTTTATTGAATGTTTACTGAAATTAAAAAGTCTATTTTATTATTAACTTTACTTTTATTAAATTTTGATAAAATGATTAAATAAAAGTTAATCTATTGGAGGTATAGTTTGAAAAAAATTATTCTATTTTTTACTATTTGTTTTGTTTTGATATCTAGTGGTTTTGCTAGTCCAAAACTAACTTTGGTAACCGAGAAAAATCCACCTTATAATTTTGTTAAACATGGAAAAGTGACAGGAATTGCGGTTGATTTGATAGAAGAGATGCTAAAAGGTGCAAAAATTCCTATGTCAAGAAAAGATATTTTAGTTGATAAATGGTCATCTGTATTTGCTCAAACTATATCTGTTTCAAACACACTTTTATTTTCAGCTTCAAGAACTAAGGAGAGAGAAAATCTATTTCAATGGGTTGGACCAATTGCAAATATAGATTTTGTAATCATTGCTAAAAAATCAAAACATTTAAAAATGTCAAGAATAACAGATGTCGCTAAATATAAAATTGTTACAATAAAAAATTCTGCACCTGAGAGAGCTTTTGTTAATATGGGAGGCAATATAAAAAAGACAATAAGAGTCTCCACATATAAACAAGCGTATAAAATTATAGATATGAATAGAGCTGATGCTATTGTTGTTGATAATTTACCTTTTGCTTATAATTTAATGAAAACTAATAAGCCGTTATCTGATTATAGTGTATTATTTCATCTAGGAAGTGTTGATTACTATATAGTAGCTAATACAAGTACACCAAAAAGTACTATAGATTTATTGCAAGAGCAATTAGATAAATTAAAACAAATTGCCCCAGGTTCAAAAACCTCCAAGTATGAAGAAATAAATAGTAAATATTTTGGTACTAGTAAGATTTTTTAAATTTTACTAGTAACTTGTTAGACTATTTTATTTTGATATAGTTTTTTGTATGTTTTCTTTTTTATGTGTGTAAGTAGGGTCAGCTTTATATCCGCATCCAGATATGCAACTCATTAAAATGGTGGTTATTACGATATGAAACAAGTTAATCTTATTATTAATCATCTTAAATCTTCTCCTAATTTTAAAAATTTACAAAAAGCACAAAGCTATAAGAAACTTTTGCTTTTTTTGCCAAAGAGCTTTACTAATGGCATACTTTTTATGTATAACAAAAATGATACACTATATTTTGTTTTAAGTCATCAACTATATTTTATGGAGTTTAAAAGTCTCCAACGAAGTGATAAGTATAGGAAAAATTTTATAAAATTAAAATTAAATGAGCTTATTGGATTAGATAAAAGTTGTGAATGTATTAATGCACAAAATATAAAAGCTATCGTAAAAAATCAAGCACCTCTAATGAAACAAAAAGATACATCTTGTTTGCCACTATATTTAGAACGATCGAAGGGAAAATTTAAAAATAGTGCAAAAAACCCAAAGTTGTATAAAATTTTTGAAGAGATAAGGGATATTATTTGCTCGAATCAACAATAAAATCTCTTCCAAAATGTGCTGGGGTATATCAATTTTTTGATGAAAATGATAAGCTTTTATATGTTGGAAAAGCAAAAAATTTAAGCAATAGAGTAAAAAGCTATTTTAGATTTACTCCAACTTTGTCTCCATCTCCAACTTTGAGTTTGCGAATCTCGCACATGATAAGCCAAGCAAAAAATCTAAGATATATAAAACTTTCAAATGAGCATGAAGCTTTTATTTTAGAAAACTCACTCATAAAACAACTTAAGCCAAAATACAATATTTTACTTCGAGATGATAAAACTTATCCTTATATAATGTTAGATTTGGATGAATTATTTCCAAGATTTGAGATAACAAGAAAAATACAAAAAGGAAAAAATATAAAATATTTTGGACCCTATACAAGTGGTGCAAATGATTTACTAAATGGCATTTATCAAAGCTATCCTTTGGTGCAAAAAAAATCATGTGTAAAAGGTAAAAAAGCTTGCCTATTTTTTCAAATCAATCGTTGCTTAGCACCTTGTGAGGGCAGGATTGATAAAGAGAGCTATAAAAAAATCATTAATGATGTTATAAAGATTATTTATAATCCATCTCCGCTTTTGCAAAAACTAACAAAAAAAATGCAAAGTTATTCTGAAAATTTAAATTTTGAACAAGCCGCACTCTTGCGAGATATGATTGTAAAAATCAAAAATTCAAAACCAACTAATACTATTGATTTAGCAAAAATAGAAAATTTTGATCTTTTAGCAGTATATGAGGAAAATGGTACTATAAGCAGTGTTAGATTTTTCATAAGAGAAGGAAAAATAGTCAGTACTACTACCGCCATTACACACTGTAAAAATGGATATGATAAAGATGAAGTTTATAAGCAGATGATTTTGTCATTTTATACAAAAAATATTCCAATGAATATTAAAAATATCTATTTAGCTCATGATTTACAAGAGAGCAATGGGCTTGAAATTTTACTAAGTGAACAATATGGCAAAAAAATTATCATAAGCAATCCTAAAAGGGGAGAAAAAGCTGCGCTCATAAAGCTCGCTTTAGAAAATGCAAAAGAGAGTATAGAGAAGCAAAACAGTAAATATTTTAACATAAAAAATGATATATATAAATTTTTTGAATTAAACTCATTTCCAAATACCATAGAAGTATTTGATAATTCTCATTTAAGTCAAAGTGCTACAGTTGGTGCGATTGTATCTTGGAAAAATGATAGTTTTGAAAAATCAAATTATAGACATTATCATCTCCAAAGTAAAGATGAGTATTCTCAAATGCGTGAAATTTTGACGAAAAGAGCTAAAAAATTTGATACAAATCCTCCTCCTGATTTATGGCTAATAGATGGAGGAAAAACTCTGCTAGATTTAGCAACCCAAATAGTACAAAGTAGCGGCTCAAATATTGATATTTTAGCAATTGCAAAAGAGAAAGTAGATTTTAAAGCCCATAGAGCAAAAGGAAGTGCAAAAGATACAATTTATGATAAAAATAGAAGCTATAAACTCTCAACAACTGATTTAAAATTACAATTTTTACAAAAACTAAGAGATGAGGCGCATAGATTTGCCATATCTTTTCATAGAAAAACAAAAATAGCTTTAGATAAAAATAGTAGTGAGCTTAAAAGAAAAGGCTTAAGTGATGCAAAAATAAAAAAATTATTGCTATATTTTGGTACATTTTCAGCCATAAATAACGCCACTGAAAATGAAATTGTAGCAGTAATTGGAAAAAAAGATACAAAAAAACTATATACAAAATAAATAAAGAGTAATTTAATTTATATTTAGATACAATAGTGAGTTCAAAATAAAAAGGATTGTCGTGATTTTATATAATAATAACAGTGAGCTTATCGGGATTAGTAAAAATCAGTTGAGTTTTTTAGGATATGACGATTTAAATGACTTCAAAACTTATGTAAACGATGTAGCTGATTTATTTGTTAAAAAATCAGGTTATGTTCATAAATTTGTCAACTTTTCTTGGATTGATTATGTCATGCATAGTGGAGCGTCAAACAAGGGTGCTATGGTAAAGTTAAAAAATGGAAGAGAAGTAGAAGTTAAAATACGAGTAAAAGAGATTATGCACTTAGACGGTGATGAAGAGAAAGACTTTTACTATGGAGTTGAGCTTATACGGGTATTTTCTGCTGACAATTCAGATGATATTTCAGAGTCGTTAGAGTTTGGAAATGATAAAACAGAACAGATGCCTAAAAAAGGTGATAAAAAAGAAAAGATTGAAAAGTCTAATTCTGAAGATAAATGTGAAAAAGAAGATGAAGATGTTGCATTAAAAAATGCAGCAGAAGATGAAAAATCACCTAAAGAAGATAATGAGCAAGAAGATTTTATTTTGCTAAAAGATGATGACGAAAAGTCTTCTGCAAAACAAGACGATGATATAGATAATGCTAAAGAAAAAGATAAGAAAAGTGATATTTTTAAAGATTTTATAGCAAGAGAGTTTGAAGCAGAAGAGCCTATTATAGATGAAAATAGTTTAGAGTATTCTGATTATCTTATAGATGATTATGAAGAAGAGCAAAATGTTTCATCTGTTTCTAGTTTAGAAGAAGATTTGTGTACTCCAAAATCTAGTATTTCATTATCAGATGAAGACTGCAAAGAAGGCAAACTTCAAAGTTCATATTTGATACTAGATGATGAAGATGATTTAGATATCATAGGTGATAGTGATGAGTTCACTCAAGATGATGATTTTATGAAAGCTCATGCTTTACCAAGTGAAGATTTGGCTAATGATGAGATGATTAAAAATTTAAAAAGTCTGGGTATAGGCGAAGATAAAGCTGATGAGATAATTGATGAATTTTTAGATTATGCAAATGATGAGAGTAAGAAGATTAAAGGTTATATTGAAAATAATGATATAAGAAATATTGAAAATATAATTGTCTCCTTAAAGAGTTTAGCTGAACTTTTAGGCATCTCGTCTTTAACACAAACATTGGATAGATTATATAGTGATGCAGATAGTGATTTTATAACTATATTTGAAGAGTTTAAAGATAAAATAGAAAATTTAAAAAGGAAAAGAGCATGAAAGATCTCAAAAATAAATTAATAGGAAGGAATGAGTCATGAAAGTATCCCTTAGGACTAATGCGGCTTTAAAATTGATTAGTGGTCTACCACTAGTTATTTTGTTTGCTGTTGCAACAGGTGTCTTTTATTTTGCTTTCGACCAGTACAAGAGGGTCGAAGTTATGGATAAAGAGCTTCAAAAAGTTGAAGTTGTTGGTAACCTCTCTGTGAACTTAGCTGCAGAGCGTGGTTTGAGTGGTGTTTACTTAGGTAGCCAAGGAACAGTTGGAAAAAATATTCTTACAAAGAAGTACGAAACAACTAATGATGCTATTAAAAAGTTTAAAAGCTTTTTTGAAACTGCCGAGAAAACTCCACAGTATCATAGCATTATTAAAAAATTAAATCAGATTTCTGATATAAGAGCGTCTGTAATAGATGTTAGGGCAGATTTTTATAAGGTGTTTTTTGATTACTATAGTAAGTTAAACTCTGATATCGCTGAAGAGATTGCAAAAGTTAGTGAGGACGCTGTAAGTTATGAAATGGTTGCGTTAACAAATGGTCTTTCTAGTATATATTCAGATATTGAGTATGTTGGTCAAGAAAGAGGTTTTGTATCGAAACTAGTTGCTGCTTATGAGCCTATTTCAGACAGCGATATCAAGATATGGAACAGAATTTCAAACTATACAAATACATTTTCCCCAAAATCTTTGCATGAAAAGCATTTGGCAAAAGAGGTAAGGTCTATTTTAAATAGAAAGGATGTAGTTGATTTAAGAGATGAGATTTCTACTGCAAAAGGTGGTATATTAACTGCTTCATTAACAGGTGAGTTTAGCATTAAGCCTACTTCTTGGTTTTCTATTATGACTGATCAGATTTCATACATGAAAAAAATTGCAAAGATTTTAGAAAGAGATCTTAAAGGTGAATTGAAAAAAGCAAAAAATAATGCTATTACCGGTCTAATTATTGCAGCTTCTATTTGGATATTTACAGTGATACTATTGATTATTGGTATATCTTTGGCAAATAGAATGCGTAAAAATATAGAAGAACTAGAAGAGGTATTTAAACGAGTTGATGAGATAGCTGGTGTTGGTGAAGATATAGACTTACAAACTTCAGAAGGTACAGCAAAAGCCTATACTATGATTAACCAAGCGATTGAAAACATAGAAAGAGAAAGAGCAGAAGCACTTGAAGCAAACGCTGCAAAAAGTATTTTCTTGGCAAACATGTCTCATGAGATTAGAACTCCACTAAATGGAATTATTGGTTTTACAGAGTTACTTAAAAATACTGACCTAGATGGCGAGAAGCTTGAATTTGTTGAAGTTATCGAAAATAGTTCAGAAAACCTACTTGCAATTATTAACAACATTCTTGACTTGTCTAAGATTGAGAGTAGCAAGATGGAGATTGAAGAGATTGCCTTTAATCCTGTAAAAGAGTTTGAAAATGCTGTAGAAGTTTATGGACCTAAAGCATCAAGTAAAAATGTTAGATTAAATTTCTTTATTGACCCAAGATTGCATGGCAACTTAAGAGGTGATGTTACTAAAGTTAAAGAGGTTTTGATTAACCTTATGAGTAACGCTGTTAAATTTACAAGCGATAATGGTGATATTACTGTAACTGTAAATTTAGTAGGAAAAGAAGCTGGTTATACTCAAGTTTATTTCTCTGTTGAAGATACGGGTATTGGTATTAGTAAAGACAGAATTAAAGATGTATTTGATGCATTTAGTCAAGCTGACTCAACTATTACAAGAAAGTATGGTGGTACAGGTCTAGGTCTTACAATTTCATCTCAGTTCATTGAAATGATGGGCGGAAGATTAGAAGTCGAAAGTGAAGAGGGAAAAGGAACAAAATTCTTCTTTACATTACAGTTCGAAGATTGTCCATCAAATAATATAGATTACAAAGATGCATATCAAGGTCAAAATGCACTATTTTATGTTCCTAAAAATGTAAGTACTGCTCATGTCGATTTTATTCAAGATTACTTAAGATATTTTGGTGTTAATGTATCAACTTATAGCTCAATTGATGAATTAAGAGCAATGGTTCAAAGAGGTCTTGTAAGTTTAATAGTACTTGATTTCGATTTCCTCGTTGAAAGAGATTTAATGGAATATAAAAATATGAATATTCCGATTATTCTTGTTATGAAGAGTCTATATCAAAACAGATTTGAAGAGTTTAAAACCGAATATATCACGCCTGTTTTTGAGCCAATTAACCTAAGTAAGCTTACAAGAATTATGGATCAAAATCAAGATAGATTTGGTATGTATGTGCAGCCTGCACCGCAACCACAAGTTGCTCCAGCTCCACAACCAGCACCTGTTGCTGCACCAGCTCCACAGCCTGCACCGCAACCGATGCCACAAGTTGAAGTTCCTAAGCCTGCACCACAACCACAAGTTGCACCAACTCCAGCTCCACAACCAGCACCTGTTGTTGCTCCAGCTCCACAACCAGCACCGCAACCGATGCCACAAGTTGAAGTTCCTAAGCCTGCACCAGCTCCAGCACCTGTTGCTGCTCCAGCTCCACAACCAGCTCCAACTAAGCCAAGAGGAGATGGTAAGAAGTTTAATGCTAATGTGCTTGTTGCAGAAGATAATGATATTAACCAAAAACTTATTAAGAGAATTTTGTCTGATATTGGGTTACAGATTACTACTGCACCAAATGGTCTTATGGCATTTCAAAAGAGACAAACTGAAAATTATGATTTAATTTTCATGGATATTGCTATGCCTATCATGGACGGTGTTGAAGCAACACATAAAATACTAGAGTATGAAAAAGAGAATAATCTTCCACATATTCCTGTAGTAGCATTGACAGCAAATGCGCTAAAAGGTGATAGAGAAAGATTTATGGGTGAAGGTCTTGATGAGTATATAACTAAGCCAGTTAAGAAAGATAATATTTTAAAAATATTGAATATGTTCTTACCTCATAAAATTGCTGATGATGTTGAAGATGCACCAGTTGCTCCTAAGCCAGAGCCTCAATCAGTACAACAGCCTATGGTTGCACCTATTGCACCAGCACCACAACCAAGTGTTGCACCAGTTGCTCCACAACCAGCACCAGCGGTTGCACCAATTAACCCTGCTAAGAGTTCAGGTGCTCCACATAGAGATATTTTAATATATAAAAAGAGTCCAATTGAGACAAAGATATTCCAAAGTGTATTAGAGCAGTTTAATAATTCTATTGACTCAAGTGTTAGCATGGATGATTTTAGAAATAAATTAAATTCTAATCACTATAGTTTAGTAATATTTGATTATGAGATTCCAAATGCAAATCTAAATGAAATTTCAAGATTTCTAAGAGAATCTGAAGCGTATCATAATCAAGGACATATTAATTCTATTATGTTTGCTGATTCATCTCAAGCTATTTCTGCAACTGAGAAATCATTGTTTAGTAAGGTAGTTCAAACACTTATTAATAGAACTGAATTAGCTGATTTAGTAAAGCAATATTTATAGAAAACGGAAAGGAAATTAAATGGACAATGTTTTAAAAATTTTAACAATTGATGACGACTTTATAAACCTAAAATTGTTAAGTTCGATGTTGAAAAAATACGAGGGAGTACATACTGTACTTGAAGCAAAGAATGGTCTTGATGGGATTACCATATTAAATGAGCATCCAGATACTCATATAATTCTTTTGGATATCAAGATGCCAATTATGAACGGTATTGAGTTTTTAGGTCATATACAAAATCAACCACATCTAAAGCATATACCTATTTTAGTATTAACTACAGATGAAACTCTAAGACAAGAAGCACTTCAAAAAGGTGCTTACGACTTTTTAGCTAAACCGATTAGACGAGAAGTTTTATTTGAAAAGCTAAATAGGGTTGTTAGCTTACTAAAACTTTCATAAACCATATCAAGAGATGCTTTTTAGCATCTCTTGATATAATAGACTACAAATCATATTCTAATTAAATCTATTTACTCTACTATCTAATAAAATCATTTTAAATTTTTCACATTAATCAAGTTTGATTTTATTTAAAAAGCAAAAAAATACTAGCCAAATCCACTGAAATTTTAAAAGCAACTTAAAAGTTATATTTATATATAATTTGGGTTGGCAAACTATTTGCTTATACTTTTAAAACATTTTAG
>PDWI01003518.1_pt1 | contig 22021 bp, 18 predicted proteins | sample 1430891 | NCBI WGS metagenome assembly PDWI01 (sample SAMN01162508, study PRJNA174530) | Oral metagenome, whole genome shotgun sequencing project. | biome: Marine environment; feature: Marine mammal; material: Swab sample of the gingival sulcus; isolation source: swab sample of gingival sulcus... | reverse complement strand
CTGTAGCGTGAGCCGCCGTGTTCGCGGCTGTCGTGTCTCACCTCAATCTCTCTGGTGGCGGCGGCGAAGCTGTTGGCAAGGATCGGGATGAAGGTCGACCGCTCGTCGCACTGCAGCATCGCATCGACAATCCGGCGGCGGTAGGCGCGGAGCATACAGCCGTAGTCGTGCATCATCACCCCGGTGCTTCTCTGCACCATCCGGTTGACGACAAACGAGGCGGCGCGGCGAAAGAGGCTGTCCTGACGTCGTCGGCGCACAGTGCCGACGACATCAATGCCGGCGGTCATCGCCGCGAGCAGATTGGGAATCTCTTCCGGCGGGTTCTGCAGGTCGGCATCAAGGGTAATCAGAATCTCGCCCGCACACGCCTCCATGCCGGCAAAGATCGCCGCGTGCTGGCCGTAGTTGCGGTTGAGCAGAAGCGCGACCACCTCCGGCTCCCGTTGCGCCGCCTCCTCGAGCAGCGCCCGGGAGGCATCACTGCTGCCGTCATCAACAAGGATGAGTTCAAACGCACCACTGCCGCGTTGACGGCAGACGGCAAGGGTCCGCCGCAGCAGTTCATCAAGATTGCTCTCTTCGTTGTAGACCGGAATGACCACCGAAAACTTCATGCCAGCACCTCTTTGATCGCTGCGATCACATCGTCCTGATCCTCTTCGCTCATCGCCGGAAAGAGCGGCAGAGAGAGGATCCGGTCACTGTTCCAGTCGGTTGCGGGAAGAGCGGTTGCAGCGGCAGGCATCGCCCGGCGGTAGAAACTCTGGCGGTGAACCGCACGAAAGTGGAGACCGGTACCGATGTTTTTCTCTTTGAGCCGCTGCATGAAGTCGTCACGGCTGATGCCGGCCCTGTCGATATCGAGCCGGACGATGTAGAGATGCCAGGCGTGATCCATCGCATAGCAGAACTCCTGCGGCGGCCGCAGCGGTATCAGTTCGTCAATCTCCGCCAGCAGCCGCCCGTAGCGTTCGGCAAGCAACCTCCGGCGGCGGGTAAACTCGGCAAGCCGGGCGAGCTGGCCGAGACCGAGAGCGGCGGCGATATCGGTCAGGTTGTACTTGTAGCCCGGTTCGAGCACCTCCGCCTGGGGGGCACGCCCCTGCTGATCGCGGTCGAACGCATCAACACCAAGCCCGTGGAATCTGAGGCGGCGAACGCGATCGGCAAGGTCGGCGTCGTCGACGCAGAGCATCCCCCCTTCACCGGTGGTCATGTTTTTGGCCGGATGAAACGAGAAGATCGCAATACCGCTGCTGCCGACCGGTTTGCCGCAGCAGCGGGTACCGACCGCGTGGGCCGCATCTTCGCCAACGGTGATGCCGCGGCCGGCGGCAAGACGGCGCAGGGAGTCGAGATCAAGAGCGGCACCGGCGTAGTGGACCGGGAGAATGAGGCGGGTCGCCTCGCTGATGCAGGGTTCAACGGTCTCTGCGGTGACCATCAGACTGTCACGGTCGATATCGGCAAAGACCGGGGTGGCCCCGCGCAACTGGATGAGGTTGACAGTCGAGACCCAGGTGAGCGAGGGAGTTATCACCTCATCGCCGGGCCCGATCCCGAGCGCCTCGAGCAGCAGATGCATCGCCGCAGTCCCCGAGTTGAGCGCCACCGCATGGGCGGCACCACAGCTGGCGGCAAACCGCGTTTCAAACTCGCCGCAGCGGCTGCCGGTGGTTATCCAGCCCGAGCGCAGTACGTCGGCAACAGCGGCGATCTCCTCTTCTGAGATCGAGGGTCTGGAAAACGGGAGGAAGGTGGTTCGCATCAAAGAACTCCGGGGTCAGAGGATCTCGGGTGGTCAAGGTGCCCTGAAAAAGAGATGCCCGGAACCCTGACAGCACATTCCGGGCACAGCACAACAGTTCGCAGAAGAGACAGTTACTGCACCAGTGACTGCTCAATATAGCTGACCACCTCCGGAGCAAGGCCGAGACCGGAGGCGAGCTGCCGCATATACTCCTCCTCGGCCGGGGTATCAACCTGAATCGCAAGCAGAGAAGCGGCATAGATCTGGGCCGCAATCTCCGGCCGCCCCTGGGCGGAGGCAATAACCGCATCGGTGTCCATCGGGGTCTCTGCCTCACGGGTGAAGATCGCCTTCTCCTCGTCGCTGAGACCATCGTCATCGAGCTTGCCGATAATGCGCTGCACCTCGTTCTCGTCGATACGGCCGTCAGCCTTGGCGGCGTTGAGCATCGCCCGGACCATGATCTCCGCCTCGCTCTCAAGCTCGGCCTCTTCGGGCTCTTCAAAAAGTGCCGCCGGGGTCTTTGCCGGGGCCTGCCCCGACTTCTTCAGGGCCGAGACGGCAAGAGACGCAAGAAGTGCAAGAGCGCCGCCGCCGATCGCGCCTTTGGCAGCCCTGCCGCCACCGCCGAGCAGAGCACCGCCGAGGGCTCCGAGACCGCCGAGCGCCGTTTTATTGCTGCCAAGGCTGGAGAAGAGATCACCGACCATGCCGCCGAGGCCGCCACTCTGCTCGCTGCCGCCTCCGGTCAGCCCGCCAAGAGCGCTGCTGAGCATACCACCGAGACCGCCGCTCTGTTGATCACCCTGCTGCCCGCCACTGAGGCCGCTGAGCATATCGCCGAGACCGCCCCCACTCTCGCCGCCGCCTCCGCCGAGCATGCCGCCAAGGACATTTTTGAGACGGTTCTCACCGCTGCCCGCCATACCTGTCTGTACCAGTGAACCAAGAATATCTGCAAATCCGGCCATTTTTCCCTCCTCAGAAAAGCTGCAGTAACACAGAGTGCAGAACAAAAGAGCTGCGTTTTACCCTCTGCGACGAACCGGTCGAGAAGTCAGAAAACGAGCGACTCTCTTCCGGAGATATTGTGTACAGTGTACACTGAATCCTGCTGGATAACCAGCCGTCCGGCCATTTTTTTCTGATCGCAAATACTTTTTTACTGCAACCGAAATTCACCGTCAAAAAGGGCAGGGATTGACGCCCCGGCCATTTTCCCATACTGTGCATCCACAAAGGATGCCTCCCTTTCTGGCAATCTCTTGACAAGGAGTTCAGGTCATGGAACGTTTTTTCGTTATCTGCGCCGCCATCATCTGCGGGGTCGGTTTCTACTGGTGGGCCGGACGGGCGGTCAAGCGCCCCGGGGCGCGGGAGTTTGTGATGAACCACCTCTGGTTCTGCCACCCCAACGCCATCTGCTACTGGAGGACAGCGATGGCGCTGATCGCCCTGCCCGTCTACTTCTTCTTTCACCTCGAAAACCTCGGAATCGTCATCTTCACCTTTGCCGCCGTGCTTGACGGGGTCGATGGAATCGTCGCCCGCAACTGCGATCTGGTCACCACCCTCGGCGAAACCCTTGATCCCCTCTGCGACAAGCTCACCTACCTGCCGCCACTGCTGTTCTTCTCGCTCAACGGCGAGCTCTCTCTTTCGCTCGTACTGGTGCTGACAGTGATTGAACTTATCGGCCAGTTCGGCGCCCGTCCACTGCTGGCACTGCTCAAAACCTCGGGTGCGGCCAATAATTTCGGCAAGATCAAGGCGATGATCTGTTTCGGGCTGGTCATCTTCTGCGCACTGCATGTGGAGAATCCGTTTATCACCAACATCGGGAATGAAATCCTCGTCGCCTGTGTGGTGCTGGCAACCGCCTCGATCGTCTTTAAGTTTGTCCCCAACCACCTCTACGCCGATATCCTCTCCGCGCTCAACTTCTGCTGTGGAATCATCAGTCTCTACTACGCCTCTCAGGAACATTACGCCAGGGCCGTCTGCGTCATTATGGCCGGGCAGCTCTTTGACCTTTTTGACGGCAGGATGGCCGAACTCCACGGCGGCACCAAATACGGCCCCTGGCTCGACGATATTGCCGACTTTGTCAGCTTCGGGCTTGCCCCGTCCTATATCATCATCTCGATCTGCCCGCACTGGTACGGCTGGCTGGTGGCCGCAGTTTTCCTCGCCTCGGTAGCCTTCCGCCTCTACCGCTTTGTGATGATCGATAAAAAACGCACAGATCTGCCTCCGGGGATCTTTAACGGACTGCCAAGCCCGGCGGGGGCACTGCTGGTGCTGGGGGCGGCGCTGTTTACGATCCCGGTACTGCTGCTGTTCACCGCTGTCATCTCTGCCGTCCTGATGATCGGACACACCCACTTCGCCCATTTTGGCCGTGTCCTGCTGAAGAAGATGCCGAAACCGCTCTTTTTCTCGCTGAGCGCGGGACTGATTATTGTCGTCGCGTTTCTGATCAAGACCCGCAGTGTCAACCTCTTCGGCGGCCTGATCCTCGCCTCCTGTCTGACCTATATAGCCTTTGGCCGCCATACCCCGCCGGCGGATGCGGAGTAGAGCCGGAGAACACCTCACACTTCGGCCGAAAAGAGGGTGGTGTCAGCGCCGTCGCCTTCACAGCGGCGTAACAGGATCGAGAGGGGGTCTTCCGCCTGCTCACTGAACCCCGGGCCCTTGACCGTCAACGGATGCAGGCCGGCGCGCAGCTCCTGTTGATTGTCACGCAGCAGGCTGCTCACCGCAGGTGACGCGGTCTGAAAACGGATGTAGACCTCATCGCGAGTCTGGAAAAAATCGACGCGCATATTGCCAAGAGAGGAGAGTTTGAGCAGAACAGAAAAGCGCGCGCCCTCCTCTCTGTCTCCAGCCTCCGCCTCTGTACCAGCGGAGTCAAGGGTCATGAACCCCTGCTCAAGAAAGGGCAGCGGCAGCGGCACCATCGCAATTCCGTGCCTGTCGAGATTGGCCTGGAGCACCTGGAGAAAGTCAATCGACTGCAGCGCCTGGTGGGCATCACCGGCCCGGCGCAGCTGTCCGGGTTCGCCGGTCTCGACCGCCCCTCTGACCGTCTCGAGGCTGCGGGCGAGCTGAAACTTCAGCCCGCGGGCGGCAGCCGCAACATCTCCCCGACCCAGCTGCCGCTCCATGTCAAGTCCGAGCCTCTGGACGAGCTCGCGAAGCATCTCACCCGAAGAGAGGCTGCCGCCCCCCTGAACCGCCCCTTCGCCACTGCCGCCACGGTGACTGCCCGCAGTCAGATTCCACGCAAAAAGAGCCGCAAAACCGCCGGTCGGCGGCGCACTCTGGCCGGCAAAAGCCGCCGGGACCGTAACAAAGGGATGCAGGCCGACAAGACTGCGCTGCAGCGAGGTGAGCATCGCGGTCGGGCTGCCGGTGCCGCCTTCGCCGGTAACCAGCCGGGCGGCAAGACCGGTGACCAGCTGCGTCAGCGCCCGTTCGGCGGACTCTGCGGCCGGGGCCTGCACCGCGCCGGCGGCATCGGTCCGGTTGAAGAGAGAGAGGGTCTGGAAGAGCTGCCGGGCTCCGGCATCAAGCCCGGGCGGGACCTGCTGCGGCGGAAAAAACGGCGCCAGTGAGCGCAGCCCGGCGGCAAGCTGTGCCAGCGCCTCTTCGTTGCGGCCGCCGGCGAGCAGCGGCGCCATTACCTGCCCGACCTGGTTGACAAACTGGTTCACCGCAGTCGAAAACTGCGGTAACGTCGGCGGTGCGGCCGGAGCGGCGGCACTGCGGCTGACAAACTGCTGCTGAAGAGAGGTGAGGGCGGCGGCCGCATCCTGCGGCTGGCCGGAACTCTGCGCCGCCTGACGTGAGAGACCGCCGCCGAAGATGGTCTGCAGTGCAAGGCCGCTGCCACCGGTCGCCAGTGACCGGGTCAGAAACTGGCCGGCATCGGGAGCCTCGACGGCGAGCATAAACCCGGTACTGCCCTGCATCACCCGCAGGCTGAGGGTCTGTCCCGGCATCAGCGGGACCCGGCTCTCGACCTGGACCCGCACCCCGCCGGCTTCGAGAGTGTAGCGCCCGTCGCCATCCCGGCCGATCACCTTCGCCTGCAGCACCTGGCCCTGCTGAAACTCCCGGCCGCCGGTGTCCCTCTCCCCGGCACTGGTGCCGAGGTTGCGATCACCGGTTCCAGAGGTCCCGGAACCGACGGCGGCGATATTGCCGACCACGATCAGTGGCGGCGCCGCAGTTGCTGTATGAAAGGGTACGACCATCGAACTCTCCGCTCAACCGGGAAATCTTCATCTCAGTGTCAGCCGGCAGCCGCCAGCGCGGCAACAAGCCGATCGTCAAACAACTCGAGAAGGTGCCGTGCCTGCACCGGCGACTCCGCCCGCTCAAGACTGTCGGCAAGCTGGATCACACATCCGGGACAGGCGGTTGCCACCATCTCGGCCCCACTGGCGGTGACCGCCTCGGCCCTGCGGTCACCGATCTGACGACTGCGCCGGTAGTGACGAACAGAAAAGGTGCCGCCAAAACCACAACAGCCGGCCGCGCCGTCAATCTCGACAAACTCGACCCCCGGCATCGCCTCGAGCAGGCGGCGCGGCGGTTCGAGGATACCGCGTCTCTTCAGATGACAGGGGTCGTGCCAGCAGACACGGCGCGGCGGCCTCTGTTCAAGGCGCTGCAGCCGCCCGCACATCCCCTCGTCGACAAGAAACTCGGTAAAGTCAACAACCTGCGCCGCAAACACCGCCGCTTCTCCGCCAAGGTTGCGGTAGTACTCGCCGATCCCGCCGCCACAGGTGGCGCAGGCGGTGACAATACAGTCGACCTCAAGCCGGGCAAAGGCACGGACGTTGGCCACCGCCAGCTGCTCGACCAGTTTTCCGGCCCCGGTCGACAGCCCGGGAACGCCGCAGCACCCCTGCTCCCGCGGCAGATAGACGGTACAGCCGAGAGCCCGCAGCAACGTGACCATCTTCTCGCCCAGCTGCGGAAACAGCCAGCTGATCGAGCAGCCGGCAAAAAAGGCGACCCGCCGGCCCCCCTTCTCTCCCGGGATCATCTCGGGCAGACGGTCAAAGAGGCTCTCTGCCGCCGGCGCAGGCAGCAGGCGATCCCCCTGGGGCAGACGGTTGAGCGGAAAGCGCAGACGCAGCCCGCTGCTGCCGGGGATCTTCCGTGCTGCCAGCGGTGCAAGTTCGGCCGCGACCGCGATCGTCCGCCGCAGCAGCGGCGGATTGCCGAGAACAACCGCGGCGCCGCGACCGACAGCCGACAGTCCTGTCTCTGCGGCCACCTCCCGGCGTATGGCGCCGACAATCTCATCGACCGGGACGTCGTTGGGGCAGCCGCTGACACACGAGCCGCACATCAGGCAGAGGCTGATATCGTCCCGGGCCGCAGGCTCAAGCCGGCGGCCGCGCCCGAGCTCTCCGCCAAGCATCGCCGCCGCCACCGCCACCCTGCCCCGCGCCACATCGCCCTCCCGGCGGCCGACGACAAACGAGGGACAGTGCGCCTGGCAGGTGCCGCAGCGGACACATCTCTTTATTGTATCGGCAAAATCCTCAAGAACTTTATGGCCGCAGCAGTCAACCATCGGCCCCCTCCACAAAGATCTTGCCGGGGTTGAGCAGATTGTCGGGATCGAGCGCCCGTTTGATCGTTCGCATACAGCCAATGGTCGCCGGTGAGAGTTCACGGTCCAGATACGCCGCCTTCGCCGTCCCCACCCCATGTTCTCCGGAGATCGAGCCGCCGAGTTCGACGGTGGCGGTAAAGACCTCGCCGATCAGCGCCTCAACCCGCGCCGCCATCCCTTCGCGACTGAGGTCGGTGAGGATATAGACGTGGATATTGCCGTCTCCGGCGTGGCCAAAACTGATGATCCGGATTCCCGATTGCGCCGACAACACCTCAAGCCGGTCGATCATCTGCGGAATCGCCGCCCTCGGCACGACGATGTCTTCGTTAAAGCGATCCGGAGCCAGCTCGCGTACCGCCGGAGAAACCGCCCGTCGCAGCTGCCAGATACGTTCTGACACCGCCGCATCGTCCGCCCTGCGACAGCCGATCGCATCGACAACCCCGTACTCTGCAACCACCTCGATAATCTGCGCCGCCTCCTCGTCGAGGCTGCTGCGACGGCCATCGACCTCGACAATCAGCGCCGCACCGCATCCGGACGGAATCGCCAGCTCTGTCCGGCCGTGAAGGCAGCCGAGCGTCGCCCGGTCCATGAACTCAAGCGTCGTCGGGACGATCTTTGCCCTGATGATCGCCGAAACCGCGCGGGCGGCGCCGTCGATGCCGGCAAAAAAGAGGAGCATGGTCTTCTTCGCCTCCGGCAGCGGCAGCAGACGCAGGGTGATCCCGGTGACGATGCCGAGGGTCCCTTCGCTCCCGACGTAGAGACGGGTCAGGTCATACCCGACCACATTCTTCAGCGTCCGCCCGCCGGTTCGGATCACCTCTCCCTGCGGGGTCACCACCTCGAGGCCGAGGACGTAATCTCTGGTCGATCCATACTTGACACAGCGCGGCCCGCCGGCGCACTCGGCAACATTGCCGCCAAGGGTGCTGAACTCCTTTGACGCCGGATCCGGAGGATAGAAGAGGCCGAGTTTCTCGACCCGCCGCTGCAGTTCGGCAGTGACAACTCCGGGTTCAACCACCGCCACCAGGTTGTCGGTGTCGATCTCGACAATCCGGTTCATCCGCAGCAGTGACAGCAGAATCCCGCCGCGTACTGCAAGCGCTCCACCGGTCAGGCCGCTGCCGGCGCCACGCGGAACCACCGGGACCCCGCACTCGCAGGCAAGCCGCATCACCGCCGCCACCTCGGCGGTCTTTCCAGGGTGGACGACCACCTCGGGCAGAGCCCGGCCACTGCCGGCATCGGTGGCATAAAGCAGACGCCCGGTGGTCGAACTCTCGACCCATTCGGCGCCGACAATCGCGGCAAGACGCTCTGTGAGCTTCACCCTTTCCTCCACAGCAGAAGGGAGCGATGACGGAACCCTTTCGGGGCGTGGGAACCGACCGAGGCGACAAGAAACGCTGCCGTTACTGTCGGCACGACCGGCAGCAGGCCGTGAAAGGCGAGACCGATCAACAGCAGCTTGGCAACGGTGACCCCTCCTGTCATCTCAATCGCAAATCCACGCCTGCGCTCGATTTCAAGGGCGGTCAGCACCACCCCGGTCCCCACCGCCGCCAGCAGCCAGCCTCTGCCGGCCGAAACACCGGTAACAGCACCGGCGGTAAACAGCGCCGCCGCCAGCTGATGCAGCGCCCGTACCGAAATAGAGGACCAGCGCATCACACCGCGCTTTATTGCTTTCTCTTTTTCCCGAAAAGAGTCGCTCTCTGCTGTTGTTCGCAAAATAATTCCCGCTTTTTTCCTTTCTGAATCGACGCTGCTCTTGCTATCCAGGGAAAGTCCGAATAAGATGTTTCACGAGAGTACTCCCATAACGCTTCAAACTGGAGGTGAACAGACCAGATGAGAACTATATTGATAATCACCAGTAAAAGCAAACCGGTTGCTCCCATTGCCGAGGCTCAGCAGGAGTGGCAGAAACAGCGTCATCTCCTGATTGCCGAATCAGAAGAGGAGGCTGCAGATATTCTCAGCAATGATGACGTTGATCTGCTCGTCTGTGATTTCGCCTCCCGCCCGCAGTCTCCGATCCGTCCGCTCACCCGTCTGATTCTCGACTTTTCGTGGATCCCGTGCATCACGGTCATTGATCCGGCGACAAACTCGACCGACGACTTCCTCGGTAACGGGGTCAGCATCTGTTTCGAGATGCCCTTCCAGCTCAACGAACTCTACCGCTGGACCGACAAACTGCTCGAACAGACGACAAAAGGTGAGATCCGCGGAGTACCGGCCCACAGTATTCTCCAGATGCTCGAGTCAGAAAAGAAGACCTGCACCCTCACCCTCCACGGCAAGGAGAGCAGTGGTCATATCTACATCGAACACGGCGAGATCGTCGCCGCCGAAATCGACGGACTGCACGGTGAAGAGGCCGCCTGCTCGATTATCGCCGGAGACAACCACACCGCCGAGATCAGATACTACAACATGCAGCGCGAGCGTGAGATCGACAAATCGCCGATGTCACTGATCATGGAGGCCTTCCGCATCAAGGACGAGAAGGAGAGCCTCGCCGCCCGTGAGGAGTCCGGCGGCAAACCGCAGATGGAGCTGAAACACTTCTTCACCCTCGATTCACCACTGCGCCTCAACCCGGGGCTGCAGCTCAAACTTGAGGCCGATGGCCACCAGCCGCTCACCGCCGAGCTGGTCGGAAGCCGTGACGGCAAATACATCATCGTCCGCATCTGCGATCTGCTCGAAGATCTGCCGATCACCTCCGAGACCCGTTTTGCGCTGCGCTACCTCCACTCCGGCTGCATCAGCATGTTCAAGGCCCGGGTCATTCAGCAGATCTCACAGCCTGAGCAGCTGCTCTTTATCGAGTATCCGATGGTGGTTCACTACCACGAACTGCGTCAGGCGAAGCGCGCCAATATTTACGTCCCCTGCATCATGGCACTTGCCAACGGCCAGCGGCACAGCAGCACCCTGAAAGACCTCAGTGCCACCGGCTGCCTGTGCCAGATCAAAGAGAGCAAGGACCACCACCTGCCCCCGATCGACAACGAGAGCGGCGTCGCCCTCTACTGCCTCTTTCCCGGAGTCGGCGAAGAGCAGGAGATCGAGGGGATTGTCCGCAACGTCAAACATAAAGACGGCGAGCTGCTGGTCGGAATCGAGTTCTCGGACATCTCTGCTGAACTCCAGGAGATTATCACCAGCTATCTCGACTCACTGGTCGGCTGAGATCCCGCCGCCGGCAACAGACCGGTACCGGATGCTCCGAGGCTTCCGGTACCGGTCTGTTTATATCTTCAAGTCTCCGCCCTTAATCCGCTTCCACTTCACAAGCACCCGGTACGCAGCAAGACTCAGCACTGCAGGCAGGACGATGTGCATGATAATGACCAGAGGCAGTGATGAAACACCCATCGTCTCAACAGCGGCAAACTGACCGACAAGACCGCTGGTCCCCATTCCCGCCCCGACCGGGTTGTTTTCAAGGTGAAGTACATATGTCGAAATTGGGCCGAGAACAGCACTGGCACAGAGTGGCGGCACGATGATCCACGGATTTTTCACAATATTTCCTATCTGAAGCATCGATGTCCCGAGCCCCAGAGATATCAACCCCGGTATCCTGTTCTCCTTATAGCTGATAACCGCAAAACCGATCATCTGGCATGAGCAGCCGACCGTCGATGCCCCGGCGGCAATTCCCGATAATCCGAGGGTGATCGCAAGCGCCGCGCTCGACACAGGCAGAGTCAGCAGGATCCCCATTATGACCGCAATCAAAAGACCCATCGGTATCGGATGGATGGTGGTCAGTTCATTTATAAAGGCACCGGTATAGCTCATTGCCGCCGATAAAAACGGCGCAATCTGAAGAGAGATAAATCCCGAGACAAGTATCGAAAAAAACGGCACCAGCAGGAGATCAAATCCTGTCTTCTGCTCAATGCACTTTGAAATTTCCGCAGCAAGGAGTCCACCGACAAGAGCCCCGACAGGATCACCGATCGCAACACTTCCAGCAGCAGGAACTGTTCCGGCACCAACCGCCGCAGAGACGGCGGCAGACATTATTCCGTACGGTTTTGCGCCGACACTTGCGGCAACACCGACTCCAATTGCCGGCCCCATCATACACTTGATCACCGCAGCTGTCGTGATCAAAAAATCGATCCCGGAAAGTTTGCCGAGCTGCGAGATAATAAGCCCGATTATTAATGAACAAAACAGCCCCTTTGCCATCCCGTTGAGGACCGAAACAACATATGAAACTTTCGCTTTTCCGTTCACCTTTTCTCCTTGCAGACAGCTGCATATTATTGCCTGTTTACGCCCGGGGATATTTTGAACAGCCAGCGTTTTTTCACCCTCTCTGTCAACGGCGAAAAGATCTTCCCGAAAGGCTCCATATTCCGGTGATATATTTTCTCCTGCGCCCCAGAAAGAGTACATTTCCGGCATGTTCAATGTCCCCTCTGTTTTATAATACTTTTCTCTCTTTTAAAAGGTGGAAATTTTCTCGGGGTATAAAAATTTTTTCGCCCCCTTTAATGCACAAAGATCGCAAGCATCCCCAACATCTCCGTTTCACCGGAATACAGCAGAAAAACGCCGATATTTTCTCTCCTCGCGGCCAAACAGGGTTTGAAAAAAGATGAGATCGGATTACTCTATTCACAGCCATATAAAAAAACGCTGCCAATCGTAAAAAGTGGCTCTGCATACCACCCGCAGATCGGCGCTGCCGACACTGTGGTCAAATTGTTGAACGTGAAACCCTGATCGGAGAACACTGCGGAGAGACGATCAGCCCCGCCGGCCTGACTCTGCTCTGCGAACCGATCTAAAAAAGGAAAACAGTCATGAAGAACTGTCTCTACGCCTTTAACGGCGAACTGATGTGCTTTATCCATGTGCTGCTCAACGGCATTGACATGAAAGAACGCGGTGACGAGGTGAAAATCGTCATTGAAGGGGCGGCGGTCAAGCTGGTGCCGGCCCTTGAAGAAGAGACCAATCCCTTCCACAAGCTCTATCTGAAAACAAAGAGCGCCGGAATTATCGCCGGCGTCTGCCGCGCCTGCTCGGCAAAGATGAGTGTTCTCGACGAGGTCGAAAAGTCAGGTCTGCCCCTGCTGGGCGAGATGAGCGGCCATCCGTCGATCGCCGCCTTCCAGGCGCAGGGCTTTACGGTCACCACTTTTTAGACATCCTGCCGCTCTCTTTACCGCTGCAGGTCCTGGCTGAAAAAAACGGAGAACGGGCGAAACCGGGATCTTGTCGACCTCTCATCTTCCGACTCCGCCCCCCTTGATACAGGAGAAGACCTCATGTTCAAAATTGTTCACCGCGAGGAGCTGGGCAAGGGCACCATCATTCTCAACGAGATCATGGCGCCGAGGATCGCGAAAAAGGCCCGACCCGGCCAGTTTGTTATCCTGAAAGCAACCGAAAACGGCGAGCGGATCCCGCTGACCATGGCCGATACCAACCCCGAACAGGGCACCATCACCATCGTCTATATGATCATCGGCCGTTCGACGGCGACCTTTGGCCGCTTGAAAGAAGGTGACAGCTTCATGGATATCATCGGTCCCCTCGGCAGACCAACCCGTCTGGAGAAGGTGGGGCGGGCGGTCTGTGTCGGCGGAGGAACCGGAGTTGCCGTTCTCCACCCGATCACCCGCGCGCTGAAAGAGATCGGCAACGATGTCACCGCGATCACCGGAGCCCGCAACAGAGAGCTGATTATCCTCGAAGAGTGGATGAAAAAGGCCTCAAACCGTCTCTATCTGTGCACCGATGACGGCTCGTACGGGCACCACGGTTTTGTCACCGATATCCTCGGGGAGATCATCGCAACAGAGGAGATTGGACTGGTTGTCGCAATCGGCCCGGTACCGATGATGAAGGCGGTGGCCGAACTTACCCGTCCCCACGGAATACACACCCTCGCCTCGCTCAACCCGATCATGGTCGACGGCACCGGAATGTGCGGCTGCTGCCGGGTCACCGTCGGCGGAGAGATGAAGTTCGGCTGCGTTGACGGCCCCGAATTTGACGCCCACAAAGTTGACTTCGACGAACTGATGCTGCGCCTCCGCTCGTACACCGACATTGAACGCCAGAGCTTTGACGACTTCAACGCAGCGCAACACGAAGAGGAAGAGAGTCATGCCTGAGACCGGAAAGAGACCCGTTCGCGTTGCGATGCCGGAGCAGGACCCGAAGATTCGTGCCCGCAACTTTATCGAGGTTCCAGAGGGATACAGCGTTAAAATGGCCCAGGAGGAGGCGGCGCGCTGTCTGCACTGTAAAAAGCCGCTCTGTATCGAGGGATGCCCGGTGGGTGTCCCTGTTCCTGAGTTTATCGACCTTCTCGCCCACGGTGACATCACCGGAGCCGCCCGTAAAATCTGGGAGCGAAACGCTCTGCCCGCGGTCTGTGGGCGGGTCTGCCCGCAGGAGAGTCAATGTGAGGGCAACTGTATCGTCGGCAGACGCGGCGAGCCGGTCGCAATCGGCAACCTCGAACGCTTTGTCGCCGACTGGGAGCGGACAAACGGCAGCGGTGAGCTGCCGCCCCGCGAACAGGCAACCGGCAAAAAGGTGGCGGTGATCGGTGCCGGCCCGTCGGGTCTGACCGTCGCCGGAGACCTTGCCAGAAAAGGCCACGAGGTCACCATTTTTGAAGCCTTTCACAAGCCGGGCGGCGTTCTCATTTACGGCATCCCCGAGTTTCGCCTGCCCAAGGAGATTGTCGCCCAGGAGGTCCATTTTCTCGAACGTCAGGGGGTGAAAATCGAGTGCAACGCCGTCGTCGGCAAATCGGTAAGCCTTGATGAACTCTTTGCCGAGGGGTTTGCGGCGATCTACATCGGTGTCGGCGCCGGTCTCCCGCGCTTCATGGGAATTCCCGGAGAGAACCTTGTCGGCATCCTCTCCGCCAACGAATATCTGACCCGCACCAATCTGATGCGGGGGTACGCGTTCCCCGAAGTCGATACTCCGGTTCCGCCCGGGAAAAACGTCGTCGTTCTCGGTGCCGGCAACGTCGCGATGGATGCGGCCCGCACCGCGATACGGATGGGGGCGGAGAGTGTCAAAATTGTCTATCGCCGCAGCCGCACAGAGATGCCCGCCCGCAGCGCCGAGATTCACCACGCCGAAGAGGAGGGAGTTGAGCTCTGTCTGCTCGCCAATCCAACCAGATATATCGGCAACGATGCCGGACGGCTGGTGAAAATTGAGTGCGTGAAAATGGAACTCGGCGAACCTGACGATTCGGGCCGTCGCCGCCCTGTTCCAGTTGCAGGCTCAGAGTTTTTTATCGACTGCGATCTCTGTATCGTCGCCGTCGGCTCCGGAGCAAACCCGCTGCTCACCGGGGAGACCCCGGACATACAGCTCAACAGCCGGGGCAATATCATCGTTGAAGAGGGAACCGGCAAGACGAGCAGGCGCGGGGTCTGGGCGGGCGGTGATATCGTCAGCGGTGCCGCCACCGTGATCCTTGCGATGGGCGCAGGAAGAGAGGCCGCAAACTCAATGCACAACTACCTGACCATCGGCTGGTAGCCGAAACAGAGTCGGCGGCATCGACGGCCCGATTTTCCGGTGGTGCGAGGCCGTTGTCGGCACCTGTTTTTAGAAGAGCAAACAAACCTTCGTTTTTCCAAAGAATTTTTTAAAAAAGTTTACTTTGGCCTGGGAAAAAACCCTCGCTTTCGGCAATTAGTATGAATTTTCAGGGAGAAACCGGATGTCACCACAACCACAACACTATTTGTCTGATTTCTCGAACAACTTTATCTCTTGACCAAATCTATACACACTGGTAATGAATCAGTGTTCAGTCGATTTTGTCAGGTGGGACAGGAGGTTGAGTGTTCCATCGTAATCCTGCAGGCCGGAGGAAATTCTATGTCCACGGAACTTTTTCTGTCGATCTCTGCCATCTTTTTTCTTGCCGCACTGGTCCCCGGCGTCATGATCGCAACCACCATTTTCGGACCGCGTTCCACCAGAGAGAAGATCAAAAACGAAGCCTACGAAAGCGGGATTAAAAACGTCATCGGCAGTGTCGACCAGAAGTTCTCGGTAAAATTCTACCTGCTGGCAATTCTCTTTTTAATCTTTGATATTGAGGCGGTGTTCATGTATCCGTGGGCCGTCAACGTCCGTGAACTCGGGTGGTTCGGCTTTGTCGAGATGGTGGTCTTTATTCTTCTGCTGCTCACCGGACTCATCTACATTCTCAGGAAGGGGGTACTCAATTGGCGTTAGGAATCGAAGCAGGCCTTGGTGATACCGTCATCACCACGAAGCTTGACGAAATTATCAACTGGGGACGCCAGTATTCACTCTGGCCTTACGTTTTCGGCACCGCATGCTGTGCCATTGAGTTCATGAGTACCGCGGCCGCGCAGTACGACATCTCCCGCTTCGGCGCCGAGGTCGTCCGCTACTCGCCGCGTCAGGCGGATATGCTCATGGTCTGCGGCACCATCTCCTATAAACAGGCGCCAATCCTCCACCGCATCTACCATCAGATGTGTGAGCCGAAATGGGTTGTCTCGGTCGGTGCCTGTGCGACCTCCGGCGGGATCTATGACAACTACTGCACCGTCCAGGGTATCGACAATATCATTCCGGTCGATGTCTATGTCTCCGGCTGTCCGCCCCGCCCCGAAGCGATCCTCAACGCCCTGATGGATCTGCAGAAGCAGATTCAGGGAGATTCGATCCTCAAAGATCCGAAAGAGCGTCACAAAGAATTCAGGGGGATACTTGACCAATGAATGAAACCACTCTGACACAGTTGCGGGAGGCCTTTCCCTCGGCGACCTGCAGCCAGGTTGTCGACACGGCGGTCATTGATGTGCAGTCTCAGGAGCTGCTCGCAACACTCACCACCCTCAGGGAGACCTTCGGCTGCAGCCTGCTTCTTGATGTCACCGGAATCGACTATCTCACCTATCCAAAACCGCCGCAGAAGGAACGGTTCCGCGTTGTCTACACCATGCGCAACTGGGAAAAGGATCTGCTTGTTCAGGTGCAGACAGCGGTTTCAAACCCGGATATCGGCGTGCCCTCTGCCTGTCAACTCTGGGAGTCGGCCAACTGGGGTGAACGCGAGTGCTGGGATCAGTACGGCATCAACTTTCAGCGCCACCCCGATCTGCGCCGTATCCTCAACCACGTTCAGTTTGAGGGGCACCCGCTGCGCAAAGACTACCCGCTCGACAAGAGGCAGCTGCTTACCGAAAGTGACAGCCTCGAGGCGCCGCTGCGAACCCGGCTTGCCCAAAACGGTGTTGACCACGCCGCAATGGAGGAGCTCGGCACCGACGTAATGTTTCTCAACCTCGGCCCGGCACATCCGGCCACCCATGGCGCCATCCGCCTCGCGGTCGCTCTCGACGGCGAGTCGATCCTCGCCAATGTCGTTGAGATCGGCTACCTCCACCGCGGCTTTGAGAAGCTTGCTGAAAACCTCACCTACAACCAGGTGATCCCGATCACCGACCGCCTCAACTACTGTTCGTCAATGATCAACAACATCGCCTATGTCAAGGCGATTGAGCGCTTTGCAGGTGTTGAGATCACCGAACGGGCGAAGTTCATGCGGGTCATCCTGACCGAGTTTTACCGCGCCCTCGACCACCTCGTCTGTCTCGCCGCCGCCGGCGTCGATGTCGGCGGACTGACCAACTACTGGTACCTCTACGACGAAAAAGAGGCCGCCTACGATTTCATCAGCCGCCTCTGTGGCGGCCGCCTCACCTCATCAGCGACCCGCATCGGCGGCATGTACCGTGACTTCCATGACGGCTGGGAGGAAGAGATGGAGTTCCACCTCACTGCCATCGAAAAAGGGATGGGAGACTCGCAGTCGCTGATGGAGAAGAATCGCATCCTCCAGGATCGGATGCAGAATGTCTGCAGGCTCACCCCCGAGCAGGCGCTCAGCTTCGGCCTCACCGGCCCCAACCTCCGTTCGTGCGGGGTCCCGTTTGACCTGCGCAAAGACTCTCCCTGCTACAACTACGACGCCTTTGACTTCGATGTCCCCATCGGCAGCAACGGCGATGTCTACGACCGTTTCATGATCCGCTACGAGGAGATCAAACAGTCGCTGCGTATTATCCGCCAGGCGATGAAGATGATCCCCAAAGGGCCGGTCAACGTCACTGATCCCCATGTCCATCTGCCGAAAAAGGGCGAAGTGTACAACCAGATTGAGGGGCTTGCAGGCCACTTCAAAACCGTTTTTGAAGGCGTCCATGTCCCCCGGGGCGAGTGGTATGACAGCTACGAGGCCGCCAACGGCGAACTCGGCTTTCACTTTGTCTCCGACGGCTCCGGAACCCCGTATAAATGTAAGGTTCGACCACCCTGCTTCTACACTCTCGGGGCATTTCCGGCCATGGTTGAAGGCAACATGATTGCGGACGCAATTGTAAATCTGAGCTGTATCAATATTATCGGCGGGGAGCTGGACAGATGAGTGATCGTTCAAAACTGATGGCAACCGGGACACCGTTCAAATTCGACAAGAAACGTGACAAAGAGTTTGAGCGGCTGATAAAGCGCTATCCGACACGGGAGTCGATGATTCTGCCGGCGCTCTGGCTGGCCCAGGAGCAGGAGGGCTGGATCTCTGAAGAGGCGATCGCCTATATCGCCGACCGTATCGGCACTTTCGCCAGCAAAGTCTATGAGGTCGCCACCTTTTACACGATGTACAACCTCAAACCGGTGGGCAGATATCACATCTGTATCTGTCGCACCCTCTCCTGCTGGCTGCGCGGGAAGCAGGAGATTGTCGACTATTTCCGTGACGAACTCAACCTCACTGCCGGCACCACCACCGACGACGGGAAGTTCAGCCTCGAAGAGGTCGAATGTCTCGGCCACTGCGGAACCGCTCCTGTGGTCCAGGTCAACGGCGAGTTCTACGAGAATATGGATGTCGACAAGGTCAAAAAACTGCTGGCAACCTTTAAATAACCGGCTTCTTACCGGGCGGTGAACATCGTCGCCCCGCCGGCCGCAGACGAGGGACAGGATAATGGAAGAAGTGAAGATACTCAGCGCAAAGTTCGCCATAAAAGACTCCAACAAGCTTGCTGTTGCGAAAAAGCATGGTGCCTATACGACCATCGACAAGCTCTTTGCAATGAAGCAGGAAGAGGTCATCGAGGAGGTCAAAAACAGCGGCCTTCGCGGGCGTGGCGGCGCCGGCTTTCCGACCGGCGTCAAGTGGGGGTTTCTCCCCAAAGGGCTCGACAAGCCGGTCTACCTCGCGGTCAACTCTGATGAGTCGGAACCGGCCACCTTCAAGGATCGCTACATCCTTGTCGAGGACCCGCACATGCTGATTGAGGGGATCATCATCGCCTGCTACGCGATCAACTCCCACGACGCCTACATCTACATCCGCGGCGAATACGTCACCCAGATCAAAGAACTCCAGGACGCCATTGACGAGGCCTACAAGGCGAAACTGCTCGGTAAAAAGGTCGGAAAGCACAACTACCGGGTCGACATCACCGTCCATCGCGGTGCCGGCGCCTATATCTGTGGCGAGGAGACGGCCCTGCTCGAATCGATCGAGGGCAAAAAGGGGCAGCCCCGTTCCAAGCCGCCGTTTCCGGCAGTCGAGGGTCTCTACGCCTGTCCGACCATTATCAACAATGTCCAGTCGATCGCCTCACTGCCCTGGATCATCGCCAACGGCGCTGATGCCTACAAGCAGTACGGCACCGAAAAGGCCCCCGGAACCCATCTCTTCGGGATCTCCGGCCATGTCGAAAAACCGGGCATGTACGAACTGCCTCTCGGGCTCCCTCTGCTTGATGTTATTAACGAAATGGCCGGTGGTGTCTGGAAGGGACGCCAGCTCAAAGGGGTTATCCCCGGCGGCAGCTCGTGTCCGATCCTGACCCCGGAAGAGGCGGCGACCGCGACCCTTGACTATGAATCGATGGCCGAGCACAAAACGATGTTCGGCTCGGGCGGTATCGTGGTTATTGATGAGACCGTCTCGATCCCGGAACTGACTCTCAACCTGATCCAGTTCTACCATCATGAGAGCTGCGGGCAGTGTACCCCCTGCCGTGAAGGGCTCGGCTGGATGGAGAAGATTGTAAAACAGATCCTCGCCGGAGAGGCAGAGATGAGGGATCTTGATCTGATCCGGGAGCTGTGCGACAACATCGAGGGGAAAACAGTCTGTGTTCTTGCCGCCGCCTGCACCATGCCGGTACGGGCGCTGCTCGACAAGTACAGAGATGAATTCGAGGCGCTGCTGAAACCGGAGGCAGAGGCTGTCGACGCGGCAATTGCGGCAGAGGAGTAAACAATGACTGAAATGATAAAACTGTTTGTCAACGGAGAAGAGGTTGAGGTCGAAAAGGGAAAGAACCTGATCGACGCCCTCGCGAAAGTGGACATTGAGATTCCTCACTTCTGCTACCACCCCGCCCTCGGCGCCGACGGCAACTGCCGGATGTGTCTGGTCGGAATCGAAGATGGCCGGCCGCCGCTGGTTCCGGCCTGCAAGACCCCCGCTCAGGAGGGGATGAAGGTACTGCTTGATGCCGATCACATCAAAAAGATCCAGCATGATGTGATGGAGCTTGAGTTCCTCAACCACCCGACCGACTGTCCGATCTGCGACCAGGCCGGAGAGTGTAAGCTCCAGGACTACTACATGGAGTATCAGGGAACGAAGAGCCGCAGACGGGTACCACAGGTGCTCAAACGCAAGGTTCAGGATTTTGGAGGCGGCGTTATCCATGACCAGGAGCGCTGTGTCGCCTGTGGCCGCTGTGTCCGCTTCCTCCGCCAGATCACCAAAACCGGCGAACTCGGTCTCGTCAATCGCGGCGATCAGACCCGGGTCGAGATCTTCCCGGGCCGGCCGATCAACAACCCCTACGGGCTCAATGTCGTTGACCTCTGTCCGGTCGGTGCGCTGACCAGCAGGGATTTCCGGTTCAAACAGCGGGTCTGGTTTCTCAAACGTGCTGAAAGCGTCTGTCACGGCTGTGCCCGAGGCTGTAACATCATGGTCGATCACAACAAAGAGAAGTACGAAGACGACATCATCTATCGTCTGCGTCCGCGTTTCAACGAACAGGTGAACGGCTACTTCATGTGTGACCGCGGCCGGATGGCCTACAAGAGCGAAAACGACGGCCGCCTTGAAACCCACCGTCTCGGCAACGAGATCAAGCCGCTGCAGGCCGTTGTCGACGAGATAAAACGGCGCATGGCGCGGGCCGAAAATATCCTCTTTCTGGTTTCTCCGTCTGCGAGCCTTGAGCAGCTGGCGGCGGTCAAAGCGCTCGCCGGGGAGGTTGGCGCGGTTCTGTCGGCGTTCTCCGACGGCTACATTGTCGAGGGAAGTGGTGACGACTTCCTAAGCAGAGATGACAAGGCCGCCAACCGCGCCGGTGTCGACCTGCTCGGCATTGCCAAAAGCCGTTCACACTTTCAAACCGCCGCCAAAAAAGCGGAGGTGTTTATCAACTTCAACAACGATCTTGCCCGCTCTCTCGAAAGTGACATCATCGACAACGATCTCGACAACGCCTGGGTTGTCAATCTCGCCACCCGTCCGGGGCTGCTTGGAGGCGGCAGGGTCGAAGAGAAGGCGGCGGCGACGATCGCGCTGCGTTCATGGTCCGAATACCACGGCGTTCTTATCAACTTCGAACACATTGCCCAGAAGTTTGTCGGCGGCGTGACCAAAAACATCGAGCGTCCCGATCTGGTTGACGTTGCCGCCGCTCTCGGCAGTCCGGCTGCAGATACCGCTGCGGCATGGGTCCTGGTGCAGAGAGAGATTCCCGACCTGATGAAGTTCGGCAGTTTCATCGAACTGCCCGCAGAGGGTGTAAAACTTGACAGTGAGGCAGGCAAATGACAAATCTTGACATTGTAATGGTTGTTGTGCGGGTCGCCATCAGTGCCTTTGTGCCGCTCTGTTTTCTGGCGGTCTGTGTCACCATGGAGAGACGGGTCGCCGGTTTCGTCCAGGATCGATCCGGTCCAAACCGGGCCAACGTCTTCGGCTTTCGCGCCGGAGGGTTGATCCAGAACCTCGCTGACGGGATCAAGCTCGCCTTCAAAGAGGACATCATCTCAGAGCATGTCAAGCATAAATTCTTCTACGTGCTGGCGCCGGTTCTGACCATGGCTGCAGCGATCCTCAGCTTTGCCCTTGTCCCGTTCGCCGATACCCTCGTCCTCGACGGCAGGGGATACGTGATGCAGGGAATTCCGTGGGATACCGGAATTCTCTGGTTTCTGTCGATCACCGGTTTTTCGGTCTACGGTATTATTCTCGCCGGCTGGTCGTCGACCAATAAATACTCGCTGCTCGGAGCCCTCCGCTCGGCAGCACAGGTTATCAGCTATGAAATTCCGATGGGGCTTGCGATCGTCAGCCTGCTGATCGTTTACGGCTCGATCAACCTCAGTGATATCGCCCGCTTTCAGGGGCAGAATCTCTTCGGCGTTATTCCGATGTGGGGGATTGTCCTCCAGCCGCTGGCGGCAGTTATCTTTATCGTCGCCGCCTTCGCCGAGTGTAACCGGACCCCGTTTGACCTCGCCGAGGGCGAATCCGAGAT
>PDWI01003517.1_pt1 | contig 22022 bp, 23 predicted proteins | sample 1430891 | NCBI WGS metagenome assembly PDWI01 (sample SAMN01162508, study PRJNA174530) | Oral metagenome, whole genome shotgun sequencing project. | biome: Marine environment; feature: Marine mammal; material: Swab sample of the gingival sulcus; isolation source: swab sample of gingival sulcus... | reverse complement strand
CTACGTCACTGGCTTTTAGCCTAAGGGTGCATTCATCTCTACCTTGCCACCTCATCGAATATTCTAGACTAATTCGACAAGATTTATAATACAAGGGTGCGTTAGCGACAGCGTAACGCACCAATTACTGTGAACTTCAATTCTAACATGATGTTTGCAAACACCTTTGACGGTGGAAATTTTTTTGAAAAAAACGCAATATCATGCAAACGGTGCGTTACGCTCGTGCCTCGCTAACACACCCTACATTCTACCGATAAAATATGCTTTGTGATATCATTGGGGCATGTCAAATTATCGTCGAAATTTTCAAACTGGGGCAACTTACTTTTTTACCGTCAATTTATTGCAACGGAAAGATAATGACTTATTGGTTCGTCATATTGACTTGCTGAGACAATCGGTTGCTCATGTTAAACGTCGATATCCTTTTGAAGTTTTAGGTTTTGTCGTTTTGCCAGAACATCTTCACGCTATTTGGCAAATGCCAGTCGATGATTCGGATTTTTCGTTGCGATGGAGATTGATAAAATCTCATTTTTCCAAATCATTACCCAACAATGAACGATTGTCTGCCTCACGACAAAAACGCCAAGAACGCGGCATTTGGCAACGCCGATTTTGGGAGCACACGATTCGAGATGACAAAGACTTTGAAAATCATATGGATTATTTGCACTACAATCCTGTGAAGCACGGCTATGTGAAATCGGTAGCAGATTGGGAATTTTCCACTTTTCATCACTGTGTAAAGCAAGGGATTTATTCTGCCGATTGGGGTGAAAATTATGTTGATAAAGGTTTACCTTGTGCTAATTTTGACTAATTGGGAGGTTACAAATTCATGCAAAACTACAAACTAATATTTTTTGTCCCCGAAAATGCCATTGAAGAAGTCAAACAAGCCATTTTCGCCACTGGTGCAGGTGCGTTGGGAAATTATGCTCAATGTTCGTGGCAAACCTTGGGGACAGGGCAGTTTCTTCCACTTGATGGTGCTAATCCAACCATCGGAGAAGTTGATAGTGTTGAGCGTGTCAGCGAGTGGCGTGTAGAAATCTTGTGTACTGATGAGACGATTAAATCAGCGGTTGCTGCTTTAAAAGCTTCGCATCCTTATGAGGAACCTGCTTTTGAGGTGTATGCACTTGCTAGCGGTTACTAATATAGTCATGCCAAAAAATTCCGCTACAGCGTTGCATCCTCTTGCCGTACTAGCTGTACTGTCTGCGATGATACGGCTTGTGGCGAAAAATTTTTGTCACGACTATAGTCATTAAAAAGCGTCCCCGTAACTATACAACTCAGAATGACGGTACTAAAACCTCAATTTCCTCGTCAGCCTATTTCAGGCTATTGAAATTATTTTAAAATTTTTTGATGTTTTTTTAGGATTTGTTCGGCAGTGATGTTTTGCATGCAGGGAACTTGTTGCTGATGCTGCGTGTCGACTAAGTGACAACGGCGTTTTAGGCAGGGAGCACAGTGCATTAGCCCCGATAAATTGTCATTATGCATTCCTGTAACCCCCGTTAAATACGGATTAGTCGGTCCAAATAAAGCGATGGTGGGAATGCCTAAATAGGCAGATAAATGTGCGAGTCCCGTATCGACACTAATCACCGAATGGATATTTTTGATGGTCTCTATCATCTCTGGTAGGCTTTGTTTGGGTAAAATTGTCACGCCTTCAAAGCCCTCAGCAATCGAACACGCATTATCGTACTCAGCTTGGCTGTATCTGGGGAGCAATATTTGGTAGCCCTGTGCTCGTAACTGCTCGACCAATTCTCGCCAGCGACCAACAGGGTAGTGTTTGTTATCCCACGTGGTGCCGTGAAACAGTAAAATGTTTTTATTGTCGCAGTGGTGTTTGGGGGCGGCTATTTGTTTGGGGACGGGATAGCCCAGTGCCTGAGAGAAAAGTTTTCGGAGTCGTTGTATGGCGTGTTGTTGGCGTTCGACAAAATAGCTTTTTTGATAAAAACGGCTAGCGAGAGACTCTCTAGCACTGTGTTTGTCAAAGCCGACGATAGGAGCTTTTGCCATTTTGGCGAGATAAGTGGATTTGAGTAAGCCTTGGGCGTCAATGACCAAATCGTAGTGGTTACTTTGCAGCTGTTTTTTTAAAGTCTTAATGGCCGGGTGAAAGAAAACGCCCAATGGTTTTTTCTTTCGCCATTCTCGAAAGCTGATTGGAATGACGGTACGAATATAGCCATCTTGCTGAGCAATGCGGGCAACATCAGAAAAACTTTTCTCCACCAACCAATCAATCTCAATCTCAGGACGGTTTTGTTTCGCTTCTCGAATAGCAGTTAGTGCATGAACGACATCACCAAGTGACGAAGTTTTTACGACTAATATTTTCAAAACGACTCCTTAATGATTAAGTTTCCTCTGTGTTTGATTTTTTGCTAGCAGGAGAGAAGTTATCTCAAATAGTGACTAGCACAGGCAAGCGTAGATAAAAACGATTTATTCGTTAATGGGAACCGTCCAACGATTGGTCAATTGGCAGAAAATGTCTGCGGTCAATTCAGCATCGTATTTCGCCCCGTGAGCTTTTTTTGTATCGTAGTCCAATCCACACTCTTCGGCAATGCGTGCCAATACCGTCTGCCCCGTCATGACACCACCTAGCGTTACTGTATCAAAAGTGCTAAATGAGTGAAAGGGTGAATTTTTGATTTTACAACGCTCGACAGCCGCCTGTAAAAATCCCAAGTCAAACATGGCGTTATGTGCCACCATAATGGCTCGCGTACAACGCGTTTCTTGCAGTGATTTTTTTAGCGAAGCAAATAATTCTTCTAATGCCTGTTTTTCACTTTTGGCAATACGCAATGGGTGGTTGGGCTGTATGCCGTTGACTTTTAGTGCTTCTGGGTCAATTTTTGCACCATCAAATGGTTTGATGTGGCTGTGAATTGTGTGTTTGCGATAGAGCTTGCCATTGCTATCAATGTCTAAAACGACAGCGGCGAGTTCTAATAATGCGTGTTTCTGAGCGTCAAAACCGCCTGTTTCTAAATCGACAACGACAGGAAGAAAGCCGCGAAAGCGAGTTGCTATTGTTTTGGACATAAAATATAAAGGGTAGGGTTATTTTTTTGTGAGTGTTCTTTTCAGCCAATTGCCATGTGAGGCTTTTTTAGCACAGGCTAGTTGGATTTGTCTTTTGTCCACTTGCGGGAATCTTTTGCTGATTTCTCCGATGGGTAAGTTGCAGTTTTTTCTATTGATTTCAAAAGGTTTTTCTGCATTTGCAGTTAGTGCAATAAAAGCAAAACTAATAATCAATTTCTTCATTATGGCAATACCATAAAATTAACGAGGCGACATTATAACGGAATTTATCCCAAATGCACAAATCTAAATCTTTAAGCCGAGAATACACTATCATTTAGAAATACCAGTAACCTCGCTGTGTACTCTGCCATAGCCAGTGAAGAACGGCTTCGCTATTGGCGTAGTGGCTAATGTCATCAATGCTCAACTGAGCACTATCACAAAGCATTCTGATTAATTCAGGTGAACAATCAAGCTGGTGTTTCTCGCCATCTAAATAAAAAATGCCTTGCTCAATGTTTTTTTCGAGATACAGTGATTTGACGGCATATAATTTATTGAGTGGTTGTTGACCAAAGTATTGTAACCAGGCTTCAAAAGTATATTCTTCCTGAGCTAAGTCCAGTTCGCTTAACGACTGTGAGTGATGCAGTCCGATAAATTCAGCCAGTTTTTCATCGTTATCTAAGGTTTGCTGTAAGAAGTTTTTTAGGCGATAAAAATCGTCATCATCAATCTGTCCATAGCGACTGATGTTTCGCTGGCTATCTGATAAAAGTGCAGGGGACTTTTCAAAATCAATTAAATAATCGGCAAACCCCGAAAGTAATTCGGTCGCATTGGTCGATTTATAGCCGACAGAAAAACTCATGGATTCATCAAGGCTAATGCCCTCGTGAGGATATCCTGGTGGAATGTAGACAATGTCGCCGGCACTGACCACTTCGTCAATGATTGCTTCAAAGGGTTCTACATGTAAGAGTTTTTCATGAGAAATAACGGTTTTACAACTGTTTTTGTCACCAATTTTCCAGCGTCTTTGTCCAGAGCCTTGGCAAATAAAGACATCATAATTATCAACGTGTGGTCCAACGCCACCATCTGGTGCGGCAAAACTAACCATTACGTCGTCAAAACGCCACTGAGGAATAAAGTCAAATAAGCGAGCAAAAGCTTGGGCTTCGGGAACCCAATGGTTTACGGATTGAACCACTAAAGTCCAATTTTTTTCCCCGTATGCTTGGTAATCTTCGAAAGGCCCACTTTGAGCAGTCCATTTGTCTTCGTTGTTTTTGTAAATGACGCGAGATTCAATATTCGATTCGGCAGCTAATCCCGCGAGCTCATCGGGTTCAAGTGGATTTTCAAAATCAATAATGCCGCCTTTGATGATAATCGGTTTCTGTTGCCAGTAGTCAGTTAAAAATTGCTCAATCGTTATCGGGGATAGTTGTAATTTCATGGGTTCACATCACTATATCTGTTAGATGTTTATTCTACTACAAAATACTCAGAATGACGGTATAGTAAAATAGCTTAACTTTTGCTATAGCGTTATGCCGTCTCGCCGTATTCTTATACTGTCTTCGACAATGTGCGTTGTACCAGAAATTAATTGACCTCACTATATAGTTGGGCGAAAAATTTTTTCACGACTATATTTTGTGAGGAAAGTTTTATAAAGAATTAGGTGGTCTGACTATATCAGGCAATCATGTGATGTTGGAATTGAAAATTTTGTTATGAATCTATTAGTCTTTAGATTGGCTTTCTGATTGTAGTTGTTGGCTTTTTTTCTGATAACCTTCTTCGAAGCCTTCTTGTATTGCCTTGCCTAGAATAGCCGTTGTTTTCTCTAAAACTTTGGCACTCTCACCTGCTTGACGGGCGAGCGAGCCCAGCTGTTCGGCGAGTTTGTTGATTTTATCTTCGCTAACGTCTAAGCCTTCTTTTGAATTTAATTGATTGAGTGCATTACTTAACTCATTTAGTGATTGGTTAAGTTCTGTTTTGATATTTTGGAATTCGTTTTTAATACTTTGGGTTTGTGCATCAGTTTTTTGTGTGTTTTGCTTGTTTGAGCCTGATGGGGTTGTTGTAACTATTGTTTGTTCTTGCTGTGTGCTTTGTGAAGCGATTTTTTTATCGCTGTCATCCGTACACGCACTGAGAAAACTCAGTGCGCAGACGGAAAGCAATAAATAGTTGTTTTTCACTATTATTGCCATAAGATTATTGAGAAATGATATTTTTGGCTTCGTCAACGGCTTTTTCGACCGCCGAATCAACGGCACCTTGTACTTTCTCTTTAGCTGTATCTACAGCACCTTGAGCTTTTTCTTTGGCTGCGTCAACTGCTGTATCAACCATTGATTTTGTTTCTGTTTTAACAGTGGCTGTTTGACCTTCTACTGCTTTAACGGCTGTTGCTGCTTCTGCTTGAGCGGCTTCGGCTTTAGCTTTTTCAGCGGCAGCTTTGGCGGCTTCTTCTGCTTCAGCTTTAGCTTTTTCAGCGGCGGCTTTAGCAGCTTCTTCTGCTTCGGCTTTAGCTTTTTCAGCGGCAGCTTTAGCAGCTTCTTCTGCTTCAGCTTTAGCTTTTTCGGCAGCAGCTTTGGCAGCTTCTTCTGCTTCGGCTTTAGCTTTTTCAGCGGCAGCTTTGGCGGCTTCTTCTGCTTCGGCTTTAGCTTTTTCAGCGGCAGCTTTGGCAGCTTCTTCTGCTTCGGTCTTAGCTTTTTCAGCGGCAGCTTTTGTCTCATCTGCTTTGTCACTTACCATGCTTTTCGCACTGTCTACAGCGTTGTTGGCCGCTTCTTTAGTGGCATCAACTGCGTCGTTTGCCATTTCTTTCGCACTGTCAACGGCATTACTGGCCGCTTCTTTGGCACTGTCTACAGCGTTGCTAGCAGCTTCTTTAGTGGCATCAACTGCACTGTTTGCCATTTCTTTAGCACTGTCTACGGCACTGCTGGCAGCATCTTTAGTGGCTTCAACAGCACTAGAAGTTGCTTCTTTAGTTGCATCAACGGCTTTTTTTGCATCATCACAACCAGTGACTAGTAGAGCAAGTAAAGCTGCACCAATAATTTTCTTTGAATATTTCATAAATTTCTCCTAAATAGGTGTATAAATAATGTAGATTTGAGATTTATTCTAACCGATTATCTCAATAAGCTGTTACAAATAGGTTAAAAAAACTACTGTTGCTTGTCATAAAGCCAGAAGTCAAGAACGCTGATGAGTTCTTTTACGCCCTGTTTTTTCAGAGAAGAAAACAGTTGTGCAGTGGCAAAAGGCCATTCGTTTTTAAGGTTCTTTTGTAACATTTGTAGTGACTTCATCTGTTGATTTCGTGATAATTTGTCAGATTTAGTCAACAGTATGTGTGCGGGTAAATTGACCTCAGCACAGAAATCTAACATCATGCAGTCGACCGTTTGCAACGGGTGGCGGCAATCCATAACTAAAACGATACCGACCAACTCTTCGCGTTGTGATAGGTAGTCGGCAATGAACTGTTGCCACTTTTCTCTGATTTCTCTGGAAACTTTGGCGTAACCATATCCTGGTAAATCAACCAAATAGTAATCATCGCCTAATTCAAAGAAATTGATGAGTTGTGTTCTACCAGGTGTTTTACTGGTTTTGGCGATTTTTTTGTTTGTTAAGTAGTTTATTGAGCTTGATTTACCAGCGTTTGAGCGACCTGCAAAGGCAACTTCTCGCTGCGAAGGTGGGCAGTCTGATAAAGCGGCTGCACTTTTTGTAAATAGGCAGTTTTCGTAGATGTTTTTCATGGTTTACAGTGTTGTTTTAAGAAGAGCTTTCTGTAGTCGTATTAAAAATCGGCGATGGAAAATGTTTTTATGGCTACAGATTGATGACTACAAACGTCACATTCTACCTTATAAAGGAAGAGAGTTCATTATGAAAATTTAAAAGGCGGTAGTCCCATTGGTATAATCATGTGGCTTGACTATATTTGGTATGCTAAGATTGCCCCTATTTAATATTGTTTAATTGCCTTGAAACAGTTGTTGGCGGCTTTGTCGCTATGCTTTGCGTGTGGCTAATTATATTTTAGGAGTTTTATTGTGAAGAAAATTATTTTTTCGATAGTTATTTTGTGTGCGACTTTGTTTTCTCAAACGGCAGTGGCACAACTAAGATTTATAGAAGGAGAGGATTATCAGGTTTTGCCGAATCCTTTACCGTTGCAAAAAGCGGGTCAAAAGGAAGTTATGGAGTTTTTTTCCTACGCATGTCCACATTGTTATAATTTAAATGAGTCTGTGATTGCTTGGGAGAAAGAGCATAAACCAGAGGGCGTGGCTTTCTATCAAGTGCCTGCATCTGGTGGTCAATGGGATTTCGTTGCTCACGTCAAATTTGTGGCAGATAAATTGGGATTGGGGCATGATTTTGATCAAGCTTTTTTTGAGGCAATCCATCGTGATGGCAATCGTCGTTTGATGGTTTCTAAAGATCAGGTTATTGATTTTATGGTTGATAGAGGTCTGGAAAGGTCTGTGGTTGAAAAAGCTTGGAACTCATTGCAGGTTAAAAGTAAAGAGAAGCAAGCCAAACAATTATGGCAAGCAGCTGGCTTATCGGGTGTGCCAGCTATTTTGGTGAATGGCAAATACATTGTCACGCTAACAGAGCCAGAGCGACTGTTTGAAGTGGTGAACTATTTATTAGAAGTCAAACCGCTTTAATAACAGTCGGAATATGCTGGAATTTCACTTTGCCGTTCTTATGGTGAAATAGCTGGTAATTATAGTATGAGAAAAACAATTACATTATTTTTACAGGAAAGCCTGCCGAATTATTATAATTTGGAACTGGTGGCGGGTGATGCAAGCTTTCGCCGCTACTATCGCGTCTGTCAAAATCACATTAGCTATATAGTAATGGATGCACCGCCTTCACATGAAAATGTTGAGTTGTTTGTCCAAGTGGCAATGGCTTTTGCTCAAGCTGGGATTAATGTGCCGGAAATTATTGATAGTGATTTGGATAATGGCTATTTACTCTTGTCTGATTTTGGTGATGAGCCGTTGCAGGTGCTTTTAACGGAAAATCCCGATGATTGGTTGCCTGTTTGTTTGGATACTTTACTGGTTTTACAAAATCAAGGTGGGCAGCATTTGCTGGAATTACCAGCCTACAGTGCTGAATTATTATTGCAGGAAATTTCTTTGTTTCCTGAGTGGTTTGTCAGTGAATTTTTGCAAGTCAAATTAGATGAGGAAGACGAAGAGCGGCTGCAGAATTTGTATCAAGTATTGATTAACTCTGCACTCAATCAACCTCAAGTTTGGGTGCACAGGGATTACCACTGTCGGAATTTAATGAAGGTTGATGAGGCTAAATTAGGTGTTATTGATTTTCAAGATGCTGTTCTCGGGCCAATTACTTATGACTTGGTTTCTCTGTTGAGAGACTGCTATATTCGCTATCCCAGAATGACGGTACAAAAATACCTCGAAAAGTATTATATTCAGCTGGTGGGGCATGAGCTGTACCACCAAGATATTAATCATTTTGAGCGAGCTTTTGATTTGATGGGCTTACAGCGGCATTTAAAAGTTTTAGGTATTTTTGTTCGTCTCAGTTTGCGTGATGGTAAGCACGCTTATTTAAATGATTTGCCGCTAGTGTATGATTATGTTCTAGAAGTTTTAGAAAAATACGCAGAGTTTCAATCTGTATTACCGTTATTTGAGCGTTTGAAGGAACAGATGCAGACGCGTCTTGAGGAAAAATAGTGAAAGCAATGATTCTTGCCGCTGGTCGCGGCAAGCGAATGGGAAGTCTTACTGAAAATACGCCAAAACCGCTATTGAAAGTGGGGGGGCGTTGTTTAATCGAGTGGCAAATCGCTCGTCTGGAGCAAGCAGGCTTTAAAGACATTGTGATTAATTTGGGCTATTTAGGTGAGCAGATAGCAAATTATTTGGGGGATGGTGGTCGTTATGGCGTTGCAATTGAATATTCAATAGAGCCGCCAGAAGGCTTGGAAACGGGCGGTGGTGTTTTTCAAGCTTTACCTCTATTGGGCGATAAGCCTTTTGTTTTGGTTAATGCAGATGTTTTTTGTGATTATCCTTATGAATTGTTGCGGTCAAAAACGCCAGAAAGTATTCATTTGGTTTTGGTTGATACGCCTGCTTTTAAAGCAAAGGGTGATTTCGCTCTTTTAAATGGGCAGTTGGTTGTCGGTGAGCAGTTAACGTTTTCTGGTATTAGCGTCATTAATCCTAAAATTTTTGCCCATTGTCAGGCTGGCTTTTTCCCGATTGCCCCGTTATTTCACCAAGCAATTGAAAACGGCGGAGCGACCGCTGAATATTACTCGGGTCAATGGATGGATGTGGGTACGCCCGAGCGACTCATGCAAGCAGAACAGTTATTGTTGAACTCTATATAATGCCCTTCATTAACGTCGTCAAAATGTGAGAATAAAATGGAAGACGAACAATTACTTTTATATTCGCGACAGATTTTAATGCCAAATATTGGCATTGAAGGACAGCAAAAACTATTAGACAGCACTGTGATGATTGTGGGTGCAGGTGGCTTGGGCTGTACAGTGGCTCAGTACTTGCTAGGCAGTGGTGTTGGGCGTTTACTTGTCGTTGATGATGATGTGGTTGAATTGTCTAATTTGCCTAGACAGGTGTTGTTTCGACAGGCTGATATTGGTCGAGCAAAAGCAGAAGTATTATCAGAGGTTTTAAATCAGCGTTTAGAGAATGATGCCTGTCTGGCAGTGGTTGCTTCGTTTGATGAGGCGTTGCTTAAAGAATGGGTTCAGAAAGTTGGTGATGGTGATTTTCTTGTGGTTGATGCGGGTGATAATCTTGAGTTAACCCAACAATTGGACGCAGTGACAGAGAGTTTGTCTTTGCCTTTGGTGCACGCCTCCGTTTCTCGCAGTGAAGGACATATTTATGTGCGATTGCCAAAACCTGAATTTCCTCGTTTAAAAACACTATTTTCTCAACAAGCTTCCGCCGAAAGTTGTTCCCAAAGTGGTGTGATGAGCGTGGCGGTGGGGTTGATTGGTTGTTATCAAGCCATGCAAGTGGTTCGCGTCTTGCTGCAACCTCAATTGGGAGAAATTGTGCCAGAATTGGTCTTGTTTGACGGGATGTCCATGCGTTTTATGCCGATTTCTCTGGCTTCTTCCTAAAACATTTGTAAAACGTTCTACAATTCATCTTTTTTCATGAAGCCCTTGGGGTTCTATGCTAGAATAGCCGCTCAAATATCTTTTATCCCTTTTGTTTTAGGAAATTAAATTATGACAGAACGTACTATATCAATTATTAAACCAGATGCCGTTGCAAAAAATGTTATCGGACAAATTTATGACCGCTTTGAAAAAGCAGGCTTGCAAATTGTTGCGGCTAAAATGCTTCAGTTGACTGAAGATCAAGCAAAAGCTTTTTATGAAGTTCACAAAGAGCGTCCTTTTTACGGTGAATTGGTTGCTTTCATGACTTCTGGTCCTGTAATGGTTCAAGTTTTAGAAGGTGAAAATGCTATCGCTAAAAACCGTGAAGTAATGGGTGCGACAAACCCTGCAGAAGCTGCACCAGGAACGATTCGTGCAGATTTTGCAAGCAGCATTGATGAGAATGCTGTACACGGTTCTGATGCACCAGAAACAGCAGCACAAGAAATTAAGTTCTTCTTCACTGATGCTGAATTGTGTGCTCGTAAGCGTTAATATAATAGCTTTGTATAAAATCAAAATTTGATAATGAATGATTAATTTATTCGATTTAGACAAAGCGGCACTAGAAGCGTTTTTCATCGAGCATGGTGAAAAACGCTTTCGTGCTACGCAAGTATTGAAATGGATTTACCATGAAGGTGAGTTAGACGTTAATCAATGGTCTAATTTGTCGAAGGCGTGCCGAGAATTTTTGCTGCGTGAAACAACGCTAGCGTTGCCCAAAGTGGTAACAACGCAAAAATCTACTGATGGTACCGTAAAGTGGATGTTGCAATTGCCTGAGCATAGAGGCGACAAAGGTGGTGCGGCAAATGCTGTGGAGATGGTTTTTATTCCCGAAAATGATAGGGGTACTTTGTGTATTTCCTCTCAAGCAGGTTGTGCGTTGGCGTGTCCATTCTGCTCAACTGCTCACGAAGGTTTTAACCGAAACCTAACGACTGGCGAAATTATTGGTCAGGTTTGGTTGGCGATTAACTCCCTTGGTTGGGCTAAGGGCGGAAAGCGAAAAGTCACCAATATTGTTTTAATGGGTATGGGCGAGCCGTTACTGAATTATAAAAATGTTGTGGCTGCTTGTAATTTGATGATGGATGACTTGGGTTTTGGCTTGTCAAAACGCCGAGTGACTTTGTCAACTTCTGGTGTTGTTCCCAAAATTTACGATTTGAAAAAAGATTCTGATGTGGCACTGGCAGTTTCTCTGCATGCACCCACAGATGAGTTGCGCAATAAAATTGTGCCTGTTAACCAAAAATACCCACTGTCAGAGTTGCTGGCTGCCTGTAGAGATTTTGTGGATGATAGGGATTCTAAAAAACATATTACTTGGGAATATGTCATGCTTAAAGGGGAAAATGATAGCCTTGAGCATGCCGATGCTTTATACAAATTGGTGAGAGGAATTCCTGGAAAAATTAATTTGATACCGTTTAATGTTTTTCCTGGAACAGCTTTTGAAGCCTCTCATATGAAACAGGTAACTAAATTCCAGAATTATCTGGCTCAAAAAGGTGCTGTGGTCACCGTGCGACGTACGCGTGGTGATGATATTTCGGCGGCTTGTGGTCAGCTGGTCGGAGAAGTGAAAGATAGGAGTCGCCGTCAACGAATTCTCGTGCGAGGCGCTTAGGGTGCGATTTGTAACGCTTTTATTGGTTGTTTGTACTATCTTATCGGGTTGCATTGTAACCGTAGATGGTACACCGCCCAAAAAAGTCAATTATGCAGCGGCTGCAAACAGTTATCTGAAGTTGGGTGTTGCTTATATGCAGAAAAAGCGTTACGACTTGGCCGAGCCTAAACTACTGCGCTCCATTAAGTTATCACCCAATGCAGAAGCTTACAATGCTTTGGCGTTGTTGTATGAAGAGCAACACAATCAGTCATTGGCTGAGAAAACTTACCAAACACTGATTGAGGATTTTCCCGACTATGCCAGAGGCTATTGGAATTACGGTATTTTCTTATGTAAGAATCAGCGTGATGCTCAATTAAATACTTTGGTCGCTAATATGGCGAAATTGACAAAAATGGATCAGTCATCTGCGATGGTATTGGGGCAAGTTATTTCAGGCGAGTGTGCCTTACACAAGCAAGATTATCGACAAGCAAGAACGTTTTTCAAAACGGCACTTCGGTATGATAGTGATAATGCTGTTGCACTAATGGCATTGGCGAATATGGAATTTCAGCAAGGTCTGTTGACACAAGCTCAAGAAAAAGTGGATCGTTTTCATAATCGAGTGGGTTACAGTCCAAAATCTTTGCAGCTTGCAATACGTCTTGCAAAAAAAATGAATCAAGGAATTGTGGCGAAGAAAATGAAAGCCATATTGATTAGGGATTTTCCTCATTCACCACAAGCTAAGCGGTTACTAGGTAAATTATAATGAAAAATAGAGAAGATGAAGCAACACCTCAATTAGCCAAGGTTGACATTGGTGATTTGTTGTATAGCAGAAGGCAAGAAAAAGGCATGACTATACAGCAGGTGAGCGAGAAAGTTAAACTTTCTCCTCGCATTATCGAACAACTGGAAATGGGTCATTTTGAAGAAATCGGTACAGGTGTTTATGTGCGTGGTTATTTGAGTGCGTATGCTAAATGCTTGGATTTAGATACGGCTAAATTAATTGGTTTATATAATGAGCAGTATCCAGAGGAAGCACCCGTTTTAAAACCAACAATTACGCATAAATCAGGTGCGAGGCAGCAAATTCGTCGTCATAGTAAGGTCTTTTCATTCTTCGTTTCGGCACTGGTTTTTGCTGGGTTGGTGTTTGCTTATGCAAAAATTGAGCCTTTGCTTTTACAGAATGACGGTACCATTTCTGAAGAAACGCCAGAAGTTTCTCAGGAAACTGCACCAGACTGGGAAAATAATCTAAATACAAATACTAACGTAGGTTTAGAGTTAGGGTCAGTATCTGATTTAGAATCAGAAAGTCAGTCTGCTGGCGAAAGTATTTCTAGTAATGCTGCTGCGGAGCCAGAGGCTGCGATTGCTGATGTGCTCAATGAAGCAGAAGGCGTGCAGCAACTTGCTGATGAGGTGTTAAAAGAAACTAATCAAGCTGCTGATGCGGCTTTGACAGTTCAACCAGTGGTTTTAGAATCAGCTGCTAATTTAGGTGGTGTTCAATTAGAGTCTTTATCTGACGAGTCGTCGTCGGACAGCTCGCAGAATTCTCAAGAAATCCAGAACAAAGCGAATGCTAAAGGTCTGCTAAATATTCGTTTTGGTTTTAAAGAGGAGTGTTGGGTTAGAATTACTGATGCGAAGAATAAAGTGATGGTGTCGGGAACGTTCCCTGCGGATAAGTTAATCGATGTGACCGGTAAATTTGATTTTCCTTTGACGATAAAAACATGGCGACCAAAAGCGATTAAGGCACTAAAAATTAATCAGCAGCCTGTGAAATTGAGAAAATATAAGGTTAGCGACAATCAATTTGTTATTAGAAAACTTAAGTGATTAGTAAAAAATATGAGTGAAAAAATAGGATTCCAATCAGTTCGCGGTATGCGTGATTTAGTTGCACAAGATGCCGCGTATTTTGAGTATGTCAGTGGTGTTGTTCGCGAGCAATTAACTCGCTATGGTTACCAAGCATTCCATCCGCCTATTTTAGAAAGTACGGGATTATTTTCTCGTTCGATTGGCGAAGGTACGGATGTTGTTGAAAAGGAAATGTTTACCTTTGATGACCATGGCGATAGTTTAACAATGCGTCCAGAGGCAACAGCAGGCATGGTTCGAGCGGTTATTCAAAATGGCATGACTTTTGGTAGCCATAAATTGTGGACAGCAGGACCTATGTTTCGTCGTGAACGACCGCAAAAGGGACGCTATCGTCAGTTTTACCAGTTTTCAGTAGAGGCTTTTGGTATTGCTGAACCGGAGCAAGATGCCGAACAAATTTTATTAATGGCGGATGTCTGGAAAACTTTAGGTATTGCTGATGCTGTAACCCTAAAAATCAATACGTTGGCAACACCAGCTGTTCGTCAAGTTTACCGCCAAGCTTTAGTGGATCACTTAATGCAGCACCAAGAGCAACTTGATGCAGATAGTCAACGTCGCCTGACGAAAAATCCTTTGCGAATTTTGGATAGTAAAAATCCCGCAATGAAAGATGTAATTGCCAATGCGCCTAAGTTGGCGGATTATTTAGATGACATTTCTACAACACACTTCGAGCGAGTACTTGCTTGTTTGGATAAGGCTGGTGTCAATTATGAAATTGATAGTACTTTAGTTAGAGGCTTGGATTATTACAATCACACTGTCTATGAGTGGGTGACGGATAAATTAGGCTCACAGGGAACAATTTGTGGTGGTGGTCGCTATGACGGTTTGGCAGAGCATATTGGTGGTAAAGCAACACCAGCGGTTGGTTTTGGTTTAGGTGTTGATAGAACGATATTGCTCATGCTGGAAATGGGTGTTGAATTGCCTCATTCTCCTGTGCTTGCTTATTGCATTTTGTTAGGTGAATCGGCGACCCAAGAAGGCTTGATTTTGGCGAATACACTGCGTCAGCATTACCCTAATCGTGCTATCTTAACGCACTTGGCGGATACGGGTATGAAAGCCCAAATGAAAAAAGCGGACCAAAGTGGGGCAGAATATGCCATTATCATTGGTGACAATGAGTTGGCGGAGCAGGTAGCGGTCATTAAAAAATTATCGACGGGAGAGCAAGAAAGTATTGCTTTTGAGCGTTTAATTGGTTATTTTAACCAAACTTGATGTTAAGTAATAACATGGTTTAAGAGAAAGTATTTATGGAACATTTTGAGTTAGATAGAACAGATGAAGAACGAGAAGAACTGGTCAAAAAATGGATTAAAGACTATTGGTTAGTTGTTGTTGCATCTGTATTACTGGCAATTGCGATTGTTTACGGTGTACATTATTATCGTCAGTCTGTTGCAGAGGAAAAAAACACCTCGGCAGTTGAGGTTCAACAAGTTTTATCAGCGATTAAATCGGGACAATTGGATCAGGCACAAACATTAGTCACAGCGTTACAAAAAAATAGCCCTGAGAGTAGTTATCCCGTCGTGGCAACTTTGGCCCTGGCGAAAAAGTATTTTGCCAATCAATCTTATCCGAAAGCGGTAGCTCAATATGATTGGTTGATAAAGACGGCTGGAGATACCAGTATTAGAGATATTGCTCGTTTGAGAAAAGCGAGAGCTTTGGTCAATGCCAAGCAGACTAGCGAAGCCTTAGCAACGCTGTCGACGGTTGAAGGTCGTCAGAATTTTGTCGAGACGACTTTGCTTAAGGGTGATGTCTTGTTAATGGATAAACAATACGAGAAAGCTTTAGCAGCTTATCAATCCATCAAAAGTGATTCTCAGGTTAATGTTAATGCAGACTTGGTTAAGCAACGCATTGAATTAGTTCATATCAAACAGCAAGCAAACGGTAAAGAATAATGAAAAAAACAACACTTACTTATTTACTCTGCCTATCATTATCGATGTTTAATGTCGGTTGTAGTGGCTTTTTTATTGGCGATGAGAATTTGTCTGAACCAGTCGACTTGCCGAGTAGTCCTCAGGTGGTTTCCCTAAGTCCAGTTTGGCAGGTCAATATTGGTGATGGCACTGATGGTGAAATGATACAGTTGACGCCAGCCGTTGTTGGCAATACTGTGTTTGCGGTTAGTGTTGATGGTGAGCTTTCGGCGCGTGAGCTTTCATCAGGGAACATCTTGTGGGAAAAATCTATCGGCCATCGCATTCTTGGTGGTGTTGCTGCGGATAATTACTTAGCGGTTGTGAGTAATGATAATGGTTTGTTGATGAGCTTTGATGCCAATACAGGTGCTAAAGGTTGGTCTTACCAGATGAACACAGAAGTCTTAGCCGCTCCAACTTTGGTAAATGGTTTGGTTGTTGCTCGTGCGATTGATGGACAGGTTGTCGCATTAGATGCTCGTAGTGGTCAAGAAGTTTGGAAACAATACGTTGGCATGGCTGATTTCAGCATTCGTGGAAATGCTCGCAGTATTTATGTTGATGGCATGTTGCTCTTCACTAATGGTAGGGGTCGTTTGACAATTCTTTCTGCTCAAGACGGTAGCCAAATTCTTTCACTGCCTGTGGCAATGGGTAAAGGTTTGACCGACGTTGAGCGTATTGCCGATTTATTGGCAACTCCCGTTATTCGTGGTGGCATCTTATACTTAAGTGCTTATCGCAACAAAACCATTGCAATTAATATGAGCAACGGTAGCGTTGTCTGGGAAAGCCCTTATGCAACCTCTGAAGATTTGTTTGCCGATGATAGCTTGTTATATGTTGTCGATAAAAACAGTTTGGTTCATGCTCTAGATTTGAGAAGTGGTCAGTTAATTTGGACAAGTAACGTGTTAGAAGGACGTCGTATTTCTCCATTAATTGGCAACGGACGATGGGTGGCAACAGTTGATTTGGAAGGTGACTTAGTTTTACTTGATTCACAGCAAGGCGGATTACTCGGTTATCAATCCGTTGGTGGTGACAAGTCTTATGTCGCTCCTAAAGGTTCGCCATTAGGCCTTGTGACTTATACATCAGATGGCAAATTAACCTTGACTAATTTGGGTTCAAATTAAAAAATAATGATAGAAGAAAACTTAGAAACAACACTTCCTAAAGAACCGGCTGCTTTTAGTATGCCGGTTATTGCTTTAGTGGGGAGACCAAATGTCGGCAAATCGACATTGTTTAATTTACTCACAAAAACACGCGATTCGCTGGTCGCAAACCAACCGGGTGTAACACGTGATCGTCAATATGGTGTAGGGAAAGAAGGTCCTTGTCCTTATTGGTTAATTGATACTGGTGGTATGCTTCGAGAAGAAGAGCGACTCGATAGCGAAGTGGACAACCAAGCCCGTTTGGCGGTCGATGAAAGTGATATTGTCTTTTTATTGGTTGACGCTAAAGATGGTGTTCAGGCTGGTGATATCGAGATTATTGAGTACTTAAGAAAACAAGATAAGCCTCTTTATCTTTTAGTTAATAAAATTGATTTTGGCGATCCAGACTTATTGATGGCTGAGTTTTATGGTCTGGGTGTTGAGCACACTTATGCCGTGTCTGCCAGTCATAAAAAAGGTATAAAGTCTTTGATGCAAGAGCTGTTATTGCCTTATGCTAAAGACTACAAAAAAATTGAAGAGCCAGTTTCTCACCGCTTAAATATGACCATTATTGGTCGTCCCAACGCGGGTAAATCGACGTTGATTAACCGTTTTTTAGGTGAAGAACGCGTGATAGCATCTGACGTTGCTGGTACGACAAGAGATAGTATTGAAATTCCTTTTGAATATGAAGGACAGGAATATACTTTGGTTGATACGGCAGGTGTTCGTAGGAAAGCCAAAGTGAACGAGTACGTTGAAAAAATTTCAGTGATAAAAACGCTGCAAGCTATCGAACAGTCAAATGTCATTTTATTAATGATGGACGCTCACGAGGGCATTGGTGACTTAGATGCACATTTGCTTAGTGTGGCGATTGATGCAGGTAAAGCTCTCGTTATCGCTGTCAATAAGTGGGATCATCTAGAAGACTATGATAAATTTAAGCGTCAGCAAGAGATTGAGAGACGTTTGGGTTTTGTGGATTATGTCAAAATTCACTTTATTTCTGCTTTACATGGAACGGGAATTCGTGATGTATTGGCTTCTGTTAGACAGGCTTACAAGGCTTCTTTTGCCGAATTGTCGACTAATAAGTTAACGACCCACTTGCAAGAGTTAACCTTTAAGCATCAGCCGCCTTTAGTGAGAGGCTATGCCGTTAAAATGCGTTATGCTCACCAAGGTGGAAAAAATCCGCCCATTATTGTGATACACGGTACGCGTTTGTCACATTTGCAGCCTGCCTATTTGCGTTATTTGGAAAAAGGCATGCGAGAAAAATTTGGTTTATACGGTACGCCAATTCGTTTCCAGTTGCGAGAAAGTGATAACCCCTACGATAAAAAATAATGACTGATGGCGTTTTGTGCTATTTAGTACCGTCATTCTAAGCATTGAATTTAGGTAATTTATTATGATAAAAAGAATTTTTTCACTAACCCTTGGCTTACTATTGCTAAGTAACTTTGCAGTTGCAGAAGTTTACCCAGAGAAAAAGCATAAGGCTCAAATGCGTCTGATTGATAGTTTTTTGGGTAATCATCACTATCAAAATGCCTTGTTAGACGACAAGCGTTCGCGTGAAATTCTCGAAAAGTATATTGAAGCATTAGACTATGGAAAATACTTTTTTACACAAGCCGACATTAATCGTTTTAAACAGTACGAAACTGTTTTAGATAATTTTGCTCACCGCGGTCAGCTAACTGAGGTGTTTAATCTTTATAACCTATCTCAATCACGTCGTAAGGAACAAGTTAGTTGGGCCTTGGAGCGCCTAAAAAAACCATTTTTAGAAGCTTCGACAATGACTTTACAAATCGATAGAGAAAAAGTTTATTGGGCAAAAGATAAAGCAGAATTGAAAAAACGTTGGGCAAAACGCTTACGCAATGAATGGATTGTCCTTCGTCTTTCAAAAAAAAATGATGAAAAAGCCCGCGAAATGCTGACTAAACGCTATACCAACATCGCAAAACGCATGGATAAAATGAAGTCAGACACGGTATTTCAATATTATGCCAATGCAGTCACCCGCGTTTATGACCCACACACTAGCTATTTCTCACCGCGTAGTAGTGAAGATTTTGATATTAACATGCAACTCTCGCTAGAAGGCATAGGTGCACAGTTAACAATTGAAGATGAGTTAATTACTATCAAAAAGTTAATCGCTGGCGGTCCTGCCATCAAGTCAGGGGAATTAGCTGCCAACGATCAAATTTTAGGGGTTGCACAAGGAAAAGACGGACCGATGGAAGATGTCGTCGGTTGGCGTTTGGATGAAGCAGTCGACTTGATTCGAGGCAAACGTGGAACGACAGTGCGTCTGCAAATTCAAAAAGCCAGTAATGATGAAATCGTCGAAGTTGTTTTGGTGCGTGCAAAAATTAAATTAGAGGAATCTGCGGCAAAATCGAAAATCAAGGAAGTTGATATTGATGGAAAAACTTACCGTATTGGCATTATCGATTTGCCTAGTTTTTACATTGACTTTGGTGCTGCACGTCGTGGAGAAAAGAATTATCGCTCAACGACCAGAGATGTTAAAAAATTAATCAAGAAACTAGAAAAAGACGGCATAGATGGTTTGATGATTGATTTGCGAAATAATGGTGGCGGGGCTTTGGCAGAAGCCACTGCGTTGACAGGGCTGTTCGTTGATAAAGGTCCTGTTGTTCAAGTGCGCCGTGCTAATGGCGATATCAAACTTCACGAGGATAAAGATGGAAAAACCTATTATGACGGACCATTGGCGGTACTCATTAATCAAAATTCGGCATCTGCCTCAGAAATTTTTGCAGGGGCAATTAAAGATTATGGTCGCGGTGTTATTTTGGGTGAGCCAACTTACGGTAAAGGTACGGTACAAAGTGTTATTGATTTGGCTAGGTTCTTACCGTCAATCAAAGATAAAATCGGCAAATTAAAAATGACCATTGCGATGTTTTACCGCGTCAATGGTAGTTCGACTCAGTTAAAAGGCGTAGAACCCGACTTGTTTATTCCCGATAGAGAAAATTACTCAAAAGAAGGTGGTGAACGCGATGAAGATCACGCACTAAAATGGCAGTCAATTAAAGCGGTGGAGCATTTAATGTTGAATCGTGTGACTAGAGTTTTACCTCAATTACAGAGTGATTACGACACTTACAATGCGACTAATCCAATGATGCAAGATTTATTGTCAATGCTCAAGTGGCAAAAGGCAGAAAGAGATAAAACGATTGTTTCACTAGACTTTGCTAAGCGTAAAGCAAGAAAAGAAATGCTAAGAGATAAACGAGTTTTCTTTAAGAATGCGTTTAGAAAGCTTTATGGCTATCCTTTAATTGATGCGGCTTACGCTGACAAAAAAGACAGAGATAAGACAGAAGAAGAAAAAGCTAACGATAAGGAATATAAAGTTGATCCAGTGCTGCATATTGCCACGCGAACAGCTGCCGATTACGTACGTTTGGTTACCCCTAAAAAGCTAGTGATTGGTGAACCAAAATCTGCTGTCAAAAATTAATAAACATTTAAAAATACTTAAAACACCTAATACTCAGGATTTAAAATGACGATGAATGATACTGAAACCCACGCTATGAACCAGAGCATGAATAAAAGTCAAAAAGCCTATGAAAAGGCTTGCCAGTTTATCCCTGGCGGTGTGAATTCACCTGTACGTGCGTTTTCTGGTGTGGGTGGAACGCCGCGTTTTATCCAATCTGCCAAAGGCTCAAAAATTACCGATATCGATGGTAATACTTATATCGATTACGTTGGCTCTTGGGGACCGATGATTTTGGGGCATGCCAATGAGAAAGTTTTAGCTGCTGTACAGGATATTATGCAGTACGGTTTGTCGTTTGGTGCACCGACTGAAATAGAGACTGTACTTGCGGAAAAAATTGTCAATCGCATTGATGCTGTCGATAAAGTTCGTATGTGTAGTTCTGGTACTGAGGCAACTATGTCGGCAATTCGTTTGGCGAGAGGCTATACGGGACGCGACATGATTATCAAGTTCGAAGGCTGTTATCACGGGCATTCGGATTCTTTGTTGGTGAAAGCTGGGTCGGGAATGTTGACCTTGGGCGTGCCAACTTCGCCTGGTGTACCAGCTGACTTTGCCAAGCACACACTGACACTGACTTATAATGATGTCGAGGGTCTCAATAAGGCTTTTGATGAATACGGTGAGCAATTGGCTGCTTTGATTATTGAACCGATTGCAGGCAATATGAATTTAATTCAGCCTACAAGCGAATTCCTAGCAGCCATTCGTCAACAGTGCGATAAATATGGCACGGTCTTTATTTCTGATGAAGTGATGACGGGCTTTAGGGTTGCTAAAGGTGGGGCGGCGGAGTACTTGAGCTTCGAGCCTGATTTGGTAACTTTTGGTAAAGTCATTGGTGGTGGAATGCCTGTGGGAGCATTCGGCGGTAAGGAGCGTATTATGCAACATCTTTCGCCATTAGGCGGTGTTTATCAGGCAGGAACGCTATCGGGTAACCCTGTGGCAATGGCGGCTGGTATTGCGACTTTAGAAGGAACAGAAGCCCCCGATTTTTATCAAAATCTTTCTCGACACTCGGATAGACTAATGAAAGGTTTTGCAGAAGCCGCAGAACGTCACGGTCAACCGTTATTGGTTAAATCTGCTGGTGGTATGTTTGGCTTTTTCTTCTCCGAAGCAGCACATGTTGATAATTTCAATGAGGTGATGGGCTGTGATTCGGATAAATTTTCTCGCTTCTTCCACTTGATGCTAGAAGAGGGTGTTTATTTAGCCCCATCTGCTTTTGAAGCTGGCTTTATGTCTGCCGCTCACAGCGATGAAGACATTGAAAGAACAATTGTTGCGGCGGATAAGGCCTTTTCGGCAATGAAGTAAACTCAATTAAGTTTATAGCAAAACCAGAATGACGGTACCAAATACATGATTTGGTACCGTCATTCTGGTTTTAGGTGTAATGGACATTTTTAATGGTAAAAAAGCTTGTAAGGCTTATCATTATTAGCTTTACGAGCATTGAAAGGTTATGAATAAAAAAAGTGCTTTTACTGTG
>PDWI01003516.1_pt1 | contig 22024 bp, 23 predicted proteins | sample 1430891 | NCBI WGS metagenome assembly PDWI01 (sample SAMN01162508, study PRJNA174530) | Oral metagenome, whole genome shotgun sequencing project. | biome: Marine environment; feature: Marine mammal; material: Swab sample of the gingival sulcus; isolation source: swab sample of gingival sulcus... | reverse complement strand
TCGATGACATTTGGAGTTACAAGCTCAGGCTCTTCCCATATAGCATCAAGAAGTTGCTCTTTGGAAACAATCTGGTCGCTATGACGAGCAAGATGAGTTAGTACCTCAAAAGGCTTGCCTTTAAGCTCTATATCTTGGTTTTTATAAGTGATCTTCTCTTCATCAGGGTCGATGGTAAGATCGTCTATCTTGATGACATTTGTTCCGCCAAATCTTAGTCTTGCCTCTATTCTAGCAACTAAAATGTCAAAATCAAAAGGCTTTTTCACATAGTCATCAGCACCATTTCTAAGTGCTTTTATCTCACTTGCTTTGTCATCTTTTGCAGATATAACCACAACAGACGTGCGAGGAGACTTCGCTTTCACAAGATTTACTAAGTCTATCCCATCCCCATCAGGCAACATCCAGTCAGTCAAAATAAGGTCATAGTTTCTTATGCCTATGAAATATTCTGCATCTTTAAAGTTTTCTGAACTGTCTGTTTGATAGCCAAATTCCGCCAAACCGTCGGCGATAGTTTTATTTAGAGTTACCTCGTCTTCTACGATCAATATTCTCATTTTATTTCCTTAAGTTAAAATTAAAACGTGATTGTAGCATATTTTAAGCAAAATTTCAAGAATTTTTAAAAATTTTTTAATACTTTTTTGAAAATTTTGCTCCAACGTGGCAATTTTTCAGTATTTTAAGCTTTAAAATTTTTATGTTTATTTTGCTAATTTGCGGAAATTCTTTCTTTAGTTTTTTAGCAGTTTTTTCCAAAGATGTTTCAACGAGCAAAAACTTTTCTTTTTTATATAAGTTTTTAACTACTTTTACCACCTTAGCATAGTCTACAAAAGCACCAGCTTTTATGGACATATCAAGCCTTATCTTTTGCTTGTTTTTACGCTCTTTTTTAAACAACCCTATGATGCACGAAAATTGCAGATCTTCTATGATGGTTTTCATCTGATGCTTTTTTCTTCGCCTTTTAAGAGCCTTATGATATTTGGTATATGCTTATAAACTACCAAAAAAGCGATGATGAAGATAGGTGCGTGAGTGTCTATGTGAGGTATGTTTGGATGGAAGATATAACTTGATGCTACAAAAACACCCAAAGCTCCTAAAGATGAAACCGATGAGATTTTTAGGGTTTTTGCTAAGATAAACCACGCTAAAAGAGCTATGCAAACCTCAAGGGGTAAAAACCAAGCCAAAACGCCAACTCCTGTGGCAACGCCCTTTCCACCCTCAAAGTTAAGATAGGGACTAAAACAGTGTCCTAAAACCCCTAAAACTCCTATGCCCCACTGAACACTAGCATCATATCCTAAAGCATTAGCTAAAGCCATCACAGCCACAGCTTTAAAAGCATCCAAAAGCACGGTTGATGCTGCTAACTTTTTGGCTAAAGACGGGTTCTCGGCTTTTAAAACTCTTAAAACATTTGTAGCACCTATGCTCTTGCTTCCACTTTCTTTTATGTTGGTTTTAGCAAATATTTTTGCCAACAAAAGTCCAAAAGGTATGCCACCGACTAAATAACCAACTAGTAAAAACTGAACATTTGCATTTGATAACATTTCTATCATTCCACTAAACATATAAAATCCTAACTCTAAAATAAAAGTTTAATTTTAGCAAAAAAAGTTTAATAGCAAATAAGGCACAAAATTTGCTTACTATAAAAACTTACAAAATTTTAAAAAGGATGTGCTATGTTTATCAAAAAATCATCTGTGTCAATGAGTTCGCAAAGTTCTCATCTAAACTTCATACAAACAGAAAAAAAATCCACCGCATTTAAGCAACAACTCTGGGAGCAAAAAAAGCTACAAAACACAACAGAGCTGATACCCATGCTCACATCTTCAAACGACATCCTAGCCTTTGAGCTAAGTAACGGCATCTTAAGAAACCTTTTCTTGCTAAGCCATATGAGCCACGATGTGCTAGATCTTGAGTTTACAAGGGTTGAAAAAGAGGTGGTAAACTTTCAAACAAAAGCCTTCATACAAACCCAAAACAAAGAGATAAGCATCGACATAGACGTTTGTTTGCAAAGAAGTTTTATGCAAAAGATAAACCTCACAAGCGAGCAAGAGGCTCTACTGATGGATCCACTTGTTATCTCTTTAGATGGCGATCTGCCAGAGCTTAGCGAAGATAAGTTTTGCTTTGACATAGACAGCGATGGGATAAGCGATCAGATAAGTAAACTTAAGGGCAATTCTGGCTTTTTAGCCCTCGATAAAAACGAAAACAGCAAGATAGACGATGGAAGTGAGCTTTTTGGAACAAAAAGTGGCGATGGCTTTAGTGAGCTTAGTTTATATGACGAGGATGGCAACAACTGGATAGATGAAAACGACAAAATTTTCGATAAACTTCGCATATGGCAAAAGGTTGATGGGCGTGATAAACTTATAAGTCTTGGCGAGGCTGGAGTTGGGGCTATATTTTTAGGCAATATGCCAACTTCGTTTAGCTTTAAAGATAATCAAAATGCCACTTTGGGCAAGATGGTAAGCAGCGGATTTTTCTTGTTTGAGGACGGAAAAAGCGGAACTTTAAGCCAAGTAGATCTAGCCTTGCAAAACAAAGAAAAAACTACAAAAAAAGGCTTGGATCTTAACTCTTTAGGCTTTAAAAACTTCAACAGAAAAAACTTTGCTTTCAATGAAAAAACTTTCAACGCAAAGCTAGAGAGCATCACTTTAGAAGAAGTACTAAAAATAGGGGATAAAAAAATATCTTAAAAACCTGCTTTTAATCTTAAATAGATATAATTTCACTTAACAAAGTGTTGTTTAACTAAGTTTTTATAAAACTTGTCGCAGACTAGGAGTTTGTTCTAGTCGAGAAGTAAAGATAACAAACATTAAAGCGAAGCGGTCAGCTTTACGTCTGTAAAGCAGTTTCTTTAGTTTTGTTCAAACTTTTGTGCCAAAGGCACAAGAAAAAGTTTGTCGCAACTAAAGGCTTTGCCTTTAGTGAGAAGTGGAAATGGCAGACGAAGAAGAAAAAACAGAAGAACCTACCAGTAAAAAGCTAGAAGATGCCAAAAACGACGGCAACGTCCCCAAAAGCCAAGAAGTCGGTAGTTTCGTAACCCTACTCATAGGCTTAGCAGTGCTTTTTCTAAGCTTTTCTTTTTCCAACGAACGCATTATTAACCTATATAGCTATTATCACGAATTTATGAGCCAAGAGATCACAAAAAGCACCGTTATATCTCTAGCTATACAAAGTGTTTTCAACATCCTTCTTATGGTACTTCCCATCGCTATAGCAGTGGCATTTGGTGGGGTTGTAGCAGCTGTGATGCAGTTTGGTTTTATCTACTCAACCAAGCCCATAACCCCAGATATCAAAAAGATAGACCCCATAAAAGGGCTAAAAAACCTCATCTCACTCAAAAAACTCATCGAGGCAGTTAAAACCATAGTTAAGGTTTTCGCAGTATTTGGCGTAGCCTTTTATTTTCTGCTTAGCTTTGTTACAGAACTGCCTCATACGGTTTTTTTCAGCATTTTCAACCAACTCTCTTGGCTACAAGAAAAAGCCATCATCCTCATCGCTGTTATGTTGGTTTTGTTTTTGGTACTTGCCTTTATAGACCTGATGTTTGTGCGTTATAACTATTTTAAAGATCTTCGTATGAGCAAACAAGAGGTAAAAGACGAGTTTAAACAGATGGATGGAGACCCGCAGGTCAAATCTCGCATCAGAAAAATGCAAATGGAAATGAGCCAAAAACGTATGATGCAAGAAGTTCCTGATGCAGACGTGGTCATCACAAACCCAACCCACTATGCCGTAGCTTTACGATACGACAAAGCCAAAGACAACGCCCCTGTCATCCTAGCAAAAGGGGTGGATCATCTAGCTCTAAGGATAAAAGATATAGCTAGAAACAACTCCGTGCAAATAGTCGAAAACCCGCCTCTTGCAAGGGAGCTTTATAAAAGTTGTGAAGTTGGACAGTTCATCCCTGAAAGCTTATATAAAGCCGTTGCAGAAGTCCTTGCCTTTGTTTACAAAAGTCAAAATCGCTGATCTTTTAGGATCTTTTGTATCCTTTTCGCATCAATTTTCTCTTTCTTTGTGCCATATATCTTATCTTCTAGCTTTTTTATCCAAGCATCAAGCTCTTCATTTTTGCCTTTTAGTGGAAGTATCTCTTGCAAGATGTCCTTATTGCTTTTAAAGATCTTTGGTTTTTTTGGCTTTGTAAGCTTAAGTCTTAGCAAAATAAACATTAAAACCATACCAAGCACAAAACTCAAGATAAGCCACGCCGGGCTGATGCCCTCTTTTTTTACGACTATTTTAGTTTTACTAGGCTTTTCTATGACGCTAACTTGGGTAGTTTTTTGACTTTGTTGAACCTTGCCTTTTACCTTGATGCGTATAGGCTTTGTTTTTAAAGTCTTAACCTTGCCACTTTTTGCATCAAGAAAGGAAAAAACAAAAGGCTCTATGGTAAAGTTTTTACTTCCAACATAGGCTATCTTTTGTTCCCATTTACTCTCATAAACGCCTTTTTTAAAGCTCACTTCAAGCTTTGGCTTATCCTCATACACCGTGCCATTTTCTAGCTTAGCCTTGATGCTACCAAGCTCACTTAGGTTTCCTTTGCCTTCTATCCTAAGCCTTACATTTACAGGCTTACCGCTAAGAACTTTTTTCTTATCCACACTAGCACTGATCTTAAAATCCCCCACCACACTAACTCCTCTTGGCAAGGCTTTTACCTTAAGATCTAAGGAGTTTGAACGTATGGTTTTATAAGCATAAGCATTTCTTAGGGCAGAAAAGACGTCATTTTCGTTGGAGCTAAAACCTAAGTGGACTTCTACGGGCTTGATGTGAAGTTTACCCTTTTTTAAAGCACTTGCCCAGTACTCTAGCTCTAAGATGCGGTAGCCATTTTCATTTTTACTGCTTTGAGTTGGCTTGTTCTTGATGCTAAGCCCTGTAAAGCTACTTTTTTCAAGTCTTAGATCCCCTATCTGCAGTCTCTCATCAAGCTCGACCCTAACTTTTAGCCTTATCATTTGTCCTACGTAAGGACTTTTATCGCTTACAAACAGTCTTAGCCTATAAGGAATTTTCTTGTTCATATCAGCTTTAGTAACAAGTGCTACCTTAACAGGCTTAGTGTACTCTTTTTTGCCGTCAACTTCGATGCTAAGAGCTGGTATGGTAAGACTTTTTGTAGGGTAAAGCAAGTAAGTTTGGCTGTGGGTTGTGATGTTTTCTCGATGTGCTTTGCCGTTTATATTGCTATAGCTTTGTCTTGTTGAAGAGCTTTGATGCCCTTTGCTAACCTCAAAACCACCTATCTTGTCTATATCGGGAAAATGCACCTCATCGCCTTTAGCACTTAGCTTAAAAGCTAACTCTTCGCCAGAGACTATCTGTGTGCTTGAGACTTGAATGTCTGCACCACATAAAGGAGTAAGCATCAGCAAAAAACCAACCAAGCCTATAATGCCCTTTTTAAAACTACCACGTGATACCATCTTCTTCTCCTTTTTTCTTGCCAAGTCTGATAGGTTGGGTTTTGAAAGCCTTATCTTTGATCATTCTCTCCCATTTTTTAGCCTCTTTTTCCTCTAAACTCTCGTCTGTGTCGTCAAAACTTTGTTGTTTTTGTTTGCTTTGTTTTTTCTTGCCCTCTTGTTTTTGCTTTTTATTTTCTTCGCTTTTGTCTTTTTCGTTGTAGCTTTGCTTGTCTTCTTTGTTACGCCAACTTTCCTCTTGTGTGCCTTGCTTGTCTTTTTTTTGTTTTTTATTTTGCTTTTTTTTGCCCTCTTTGCTTTGTTTTTTTTCTTGCATTTTTTTCTTAACATATGCGATATTTTTATCGATGTCTTTGTCATTTGGACTAAGTTTTTTTGCCTCTTCATAAGCTTTTAGGGCATTTGGATAAGCTTGTTTTTGCACATAAGCGTTGCCTTCATTAAACAAAGCCTTGGTTTTGAGCGTTTTATCAGTGGTTTTGACTTTTTTGTACTCATGTAAAGCCTCATCGTACTTTTTCATCTTGTAGTAAGCATTTGCCTTGTTGTAGTTGATGCTTGGGCTTGATGAGAGTTTATTGTACTCTTCTATAGCTTGTTGATACTGCTTATGTTCTATGGCTTGTTTTGCCTTATGTATATAGATAAAGTCTAGTAGCCCTGCTTTTAGATTTGGCTGCATCATAAAAAACAAAGCAAAAAAAGCAAACAAGCCTTTTTTAGCTCGTCCGTGCAAGGATATAAAAAGAAAAACAAAACCCAAAACAAGAGGATACATAAAAAGTTCATGTGCGGTCTTGATGCTCTTTGTTTGCTTGTTTTTTTCTTCTTTTAGACTATTTTCAAGAAGTTTGACCCCACCTCCACCACCAAACTCTTTGATGTAAACTCCGCCACTTTTTAAAGCCAACTCTTTTAGGCTTTCGTTTCTTTTTGTGATAACTATGCGTCCAGACCTATCTTTTAAAAGCTCACCATTTTCTAGCCTCACACTTCCACCCTTCCCGCTTCCGACAACCATAACGCTGACTTTAAGCTCATGCCTCTTTGCCTCATCGATAGCCTTTTTCACATCCTCTCTCTCGCCCCCATCGCTTATGAGAAACACATCTCTTACCCCACCTTTAACGAACATTTTTGCCGTTTGGGAAAGAGCGTTTGCTATGTTTGTTCCTTGCACAGAAACTATGTCCGAATCAAGATAGGAAAGTAAAAACTTCAAGGACTTTTTATCGCTCGTTAGAGGCGAGACTAAAAAGGCATTTCTTGCAAAGGCTATGATGCCGATATTTGTTTCTTTTAAGCCATCTATCAAGGTGTTTAGTTTATTTTTGACAAATTCTAGTCTATTTGGATAGATGTCATTTGCCCTCATAGAACGGCTGATGTCTATGGCTATGATGAGATTTTTAGAGTGAGTTTGCACCTTAAGCTCTTTTTGGTTCATGATCGGTCTAGCAAGAGCTATGATAAATAAAAACAAAGCCAACAAGATAAGGGTATTTCGCCCCTTTGTTCCAAGTGTGTCGCCTTGAATGAGTATCTTATCTAGCACAGATGCTGAAAAATACTTCTCATAGCCACTTACCCCACTTAGCACAAAATACGCCAAGATCCCAAGAGGCGGCAACATAAGATATAAAAAGATAGCATTTTCAAAGCCCATCAGTTCCCCCTTCTTACTTTAACGTACAAAAATAAAACAAAAAACAACACAGACAAAAACAAAGGATACTGATAGTAGTAAAAAGATTGGACTATCTTTTCTACTTCAAGATCCGTTTTTTCTAAACGGTCTATCTGCTCGTAAACGTTTTTGAGTGCATCAGCACTTTGTGCTTGGTAAGACCTTCCTCCGCTTATGACAGAAAGGTATTTGAGTGAGCGTCCACTTCCAACGCCTATGGTATATATCTTCACGCCTTCTTTTTTGATCATCCTTAAAAGCTCTCGTGTGGGCATCTGACTTGCCGTATCTTCGCCATCAGTCAAGGCTATGACTATCTTTTCTTTTGCCTCGGACTTTTTTAGCATCCTCATAGCCATAAAAATGCCGTCTCTTAACGCCGTACCGTCGCCAAGACCAAGCCTTGAAATGACCTCGCTAACTGCTTTTACGTCGTAAGTAAGCGGAGTTGCCATATAAGCAAAGTCCGCAAAACCCACCAAGCCTATGTGGTCGTCTTTTCGCTTTTGTATAAACTCTTTAGCTAGTTTTTTTGCTACTTTTATCTTTAGCCCACCCTCCATAGGATAGCCCATGGACGCACTTAGATCAAGACACATGATGATAGCGTGAGCTGGTTTACGATCAGGAAAAAACTCCTCTTTGCTCACAGGCGAGGCAAGGGCAAAAAGCAAGAAGATGATGCCAAGCCACTTTAAAAAAGACAAGTAATTTTTAGCATCAAGTCCATCCCCCCAAAGCCCAGAAATAAGCAAGGCATCTTCACGAGGCTTGAGCTTAAAAGCACCGTAAATGAAAAGTGGTAGCAATAAAAACACATAAGGGTACTCAAACTCTAGCATCACAAAGCTCCATAAATGTTTCAAACTTTTCTTTATCTTTGTCGCTAAAGCTAGGGACGTTTTTTTGGTATTTGTACTTAACTAGTGCTTGGTTTAGCTCATCCAAAAACTCTTTTTGCATATCGCTTTTAGCTAAAACAAGAGCGTTTTTACTGATAGCATAAGCAGTTTTTTTAGCGTCTTTAAAGTCAAGATCTTGCAAGGCTTCTTTTGCTAAAACCTCAGTACTTTTAGCTCTTTTTTTAAAGAGCGAAAACAGCTTATAAAACGCAAACATAAGCACTAAAGCTACTACGATGCAAAGAGCTATGAAGATGTAAAGCGATGGCTCAACAACCTCAACAAAATCCTTTATATCAACTAACTTTTCCATCTAAGCCCTTAGAAAATGAGATAGCTTACTAAAAACATTCTCATCTGTGTAAATCTTTTGCATCCTGATGCCTTGTTTTAGCAAGGATGAGCTTAATTTTGCATCATAAACCTTAACTCTTTGCTTTGTTTGTGATGCAAAGTTTTTGTCGATAAAAAGGTTATTTATAGCTAGGTTTTCAGGGTTTATCTGACGGATTTGCCCTATAGGTTTTGGGTCTTCTTCAAACCTATCTCTTACCACAAGAGCCAAAACTTCGTGTTTTTTTGCAAGGGTTTTTAGCTCTGGAATACTCCAAAAATCCCCTATAAAAACCACGAGTGAGCGTCTTTTGTAGCGATTTAGAAGTAGCTTAACAAGCTCTTTATCTTCTGCCTTGATGCCAAGTAGATTTTGACTCATGATCTCTTCAACCACCTCATACAACAAAGCCTCTTTTTTGCTTAGTTTTGTAGAGCCTATCTCTTTGCCTTTACTGCTGATAATAGCGTATCGGTCGCCGTTTTTGAGAGCTGAAAAGCCTAAAAGTGCGACGATCTCCGCAAGAACTTCTTGCTTTAAGCGTTGCAAACCAAAACGCAAAGAACCACTAAGGATAGGCACGATAAGCACTTGCAGTTCTTTTTCTTCGTGAAAAAGCTTCACATAAGGCTCACCCATCTTAGCACTAGCTTTCCAGTCCATCCGCCTAACATCTTCGCCTAGGTTATAAGGGCGAAGTTCAAAAAAGTCAAAACCATCTCCACTTTTTAAGGATATGTTGTTCCCTGCTAACTCGCCAAAGATATTTCTTCTTGCACGAATAAGCAGTTTTTTACTAAGAGCTTTCAAGGAAGTGGTATCTTTTTTAGTATTTTTTCGATGATAGCATCAGGGCTGATATCTTCTGCCTCAGCCTCATAGCTAAGTATGATGCGGTGTCTTAAAACAGGCTTTAGCATCGACGCCACATCCACAGGTGTTACGTGGTCTTGCCCTCTTAGATAAGCGTGAGCTTTAACAGCTTTAAAAAGGTCTATACTGCCTCTTGCACTCGCCCCTACTCGTATGAGTGGGCTTAGCTCTTTAAGCTGATAGTTTATAGGATGTCTTGATGCATCAACAAGGTTTATCATATAGCGTTCGACTTCCTCGTCGATGTGGACTTTTTTAACCTCTTCTTTTAGCCCCTCAAGCTCTTCTTTGCTAAGGACTTTTTGCACCTGCTCCCAAAGCCCTTGCGATACTCGCCTAGCTATAAGCAGCTCTTCTTCTTTTGTGTTATAAGTTAGCAAAACCTTTAGCATAAAGCGATCTAGTTGAGCCTCAGGAAGATGGTAAGCTCCTTCGCTTTCTATGGGGTTTTGGGTGGCTAAAACCATAAAAGGCTTAGGAAGGGCAAAACTTTCTTCGCCTATGGTAACTTGCCTTTCTTGCATGGCTTCAAGCAGGGCAGACTGAACCTTAGCAGGAGCTCTGTTGATCTCGTCACTTAAAAGCAAGTTCGTAAAAACAGGACCGTGTTTTATCTTAAACTGACTTGTTTTTGGGTCGTATATTTCCATGCCGACGATGTCGCTTGGAAGAAGATCGGGGGTAAACTGCACCCTTTTAAAGTCCAAAGCAAGAGCGTCCGCTAGGGTATTTACGCTGGTTGTCTTGGCTAAGCCAGGCACACCTTCTAGCAAAACATGTCCGTTTGAAAGAAGGGCAACAAGTAAAGAGTCCATCATCTCTTCTTGACCTACGATGACCTTTGCTATCTCATTTTTTACATTTTGAAGTGGGTTTGACAAGGTAGTTCCTTTTATTTTTTCGGAAGATTATACTTATTTTTGGTTAATGATTGTTAAAAATATAAGGAAATTTGGATATAATCTAATCTAAAATTTCTCATTAAGGATAAAATAATGAACACAGTTATAAATTTGGTCAATGATTTTGGCAGTTGGTTAGCAAGTTACAACACTTACCTATCCATAGCCATAGTAGCGACTTTTCTTGTTGTATTTGGTGGAGATCTAAACTCTTTTGCAAAAAGGCTCTTTAGCTCTTTTCATATAGTCATAAGGGTTATAGGTTTCATCGTCTGCTCTATCGGTTACGGCATCTTAACCATCTATGCTAACTCGTACCTAGAAAAACTCATAGGCTCTTTAGCTCCTATATATGTTATCGTGCTAGTTTTTGTAGCCTACATATTCTTAGCTATTTTCTCAAACAAACGCAACTAAAGGCAAACAAATATGAAACGAGTGTTAAATTTTAGTGCAGGTCCTTCGACCATTCCCCTAGACGTTTTAAAAGAGGCAGAGCTTAATCTGCTTGATTTTAAAGGTAACGGACTTTCTATCATGGAAAGCTCTCATAGGGTTGCTATGTTTGAAGATGTGCATAATGAAGCCATTGCTCTTATGCGTGAGCTTTACAAAATACCTGATAATTTCAAAGTACTTTTTATCCAAGGCGGTGCGTCGATGCAGTTTGCCTTTGTGCCGTTTAACCTAGCACCAAACAAAAAAGCTCAGTACGTCGATACAGGCGTTTGGTCAAGCAAGGCCATCAAAGAGGCTCGTATCCAAGGGCTTGATGTAGAGATAGTCGCATCAAGTGAGGACACAAAGTACGACCGCATCCCTGAAAAGATAGACTTTAGCGATAAAGCAGACTACGGCTACATCACATCAAATAACACCATTTACGGCACACAGTACAAGTCTTTGCCAAGTTGCAAAAACCTCGTTATCGATGCATCAAGTGATGTGTTTTCGTATGTGATAGATTGGAGCAAGGTGGGTTTACTGTTTGCAGGAGCACAAAAAAACGCTGGTCCTGCTGGAGTTACCATAGCAATTATCCGTGAGGATTTGTTAGACTTAGCGGGGCAAAATGTGCCAAGTATGCTAAAATACAAAAACTATGCAGATTCAAACTCCATGTTTAACACACCTCCAACTTTTTCTATCTATCTTTTAGGGCTTACTATGAAATGGCTCAAAAACCAAGGTGGCGTTGAAGAGATAGAAAAGATAAATGCCCAAAAAGCAAGACTCTTATACGAAACCATCGATGCAGGTTTTTACAAAGCTCATGCGCAAAAAGGACATAGGTCAAATATGAACGTAAGCTTTACTATCGGCAATGGCAACGTTGAATTAGAGAAAAAGTTTTTAGAAGAGGCTGCAAAAAACGAAATGATAGGCTTGAAAGGGCATCGCATCATAGGTGGGCTAAGAGCGTCTATCTATAATGCAGTGAGCTTGGAAAATGTAAAAAAACTAAAAGATTTTATGGAAGAATTTGCAAAGAAAAACGGATAAGGTTTAGAATGGATAAAAAAAAGACTAAGGATTTTTTACGTAGCATTGTGCAAAAAGATTTGGATGATGGTAAGTATAAAAGTGTCGTAACTCGCTTTCCGCCCGAACCAAACGGCTTTCCCCACATCGGACACGCTAAAAGCATACACATCAACTTTGGCATCGCAAGAGATTTTGGCGGAGTTTGCAACCTAAGAATGGACGATACAAACCCAACCACAGAAGATAGCAAATACGCTGATGCGCTTAAAGATGCCGTGCGGTGGCTTGGATTTGAGTGGGATGGCGAGGTTAGGCATAGTTCGGATTATTTTGATAAGCTTTACGAGTATGCCATCACTCTTATCAAAATGGGTAAAGCTTACGTTGATAGCGTAAATGAAGAGCAAATGAAAGAGCTTCGAGGCACTGTAAAAAGTGCAGGAAAAAGAAGTGAATTTGCAAGCAGAAGCATCAAAGAAAACCTAAGTCTTTTTGAAAAGATGAAAAATGGCGAATTTGCCGATGGAACTCACGTTCTAAGGGCAAAAATCGATATGAGTAACCCAAATATGAAAATGCGAGACCCACTACTATACCGCATACGAAATGCAAAGCATTTTAGAACAGGGGATAAGTGGCATATTTATCCGATGTATGATTTTGCACATTGTTTGAGCGATTATATCGAGGGGATAACGCACTCTATTTGTACACTTGAGTTTGAAAATAACCGTGAGATTTATGACTGGATACTTGATGCTCTTGAGCTTCCAAAACCACGCCCTTATCAGTATGAGTTTGCTCGTCTTAACATCAACTATACCGTTATGAGCAAAAGAAAACTGCTTGAGCTTGTCAATGAAAAAAAAGTTTCAGGATGGGATGACCCACGACTTCCAACTATAGCTGGACTTAGACGTCGAGGCTATACGAGTGAGAGCATACGAGCTTTTTGTGAGCAAATTGGCATCGCTAAAGCTAACTCTGTTGTCGATCTAGCTCAACTTGAACACTGCATAAGAGACGATCTTAACCAAAAAGCTCCACGAGTTATGGCGGTTTTAGATCCGCTTAAAGTTAGCATCGTAAATTATGAGGGCGAAGAAGAGCTTGATGCGTCGTTATATCCAAGTGATGTGGCTAAAAAAGGAAGCAGAAAATTGCCTTTTTCGAGCGAAATTTACATAGAAAGAGAGGATTTTTGTGAAAAGCCTCCAAAGGGGTATTTTCGCTTAACTCCAGATCAAGCGGTACGCTTAAAACACGGCTACATCATCTCTTGTGAAGACGTTATCAAAGATGAAAATGGCAAAGTGCTTGAGATAAAAGCCAAGTACTATCCAAACTCCAAAAGTGGCTCTGATAAAAGTGGCATCAAGGTGCGTTCAGCCATACAGTGGGTTGATGCTAAAAGTGCAAAAAAAGCAGAAGTTAGAATATACGACAGACTTTACAAATGCGAAGATCCGCAAGGGATGGAGGATCTAAACGAAAACTCACTAAAAGTTATGAAAAACGCTCTTATCGAACCTGCTGTACTTGAGCTTGATGAGGATAGGTTTCAGTTTGAAAGGCAGGGATATTTTTACAAAGATCCAGTGGATTTTACAAAAGAGCAACCCGTTTTTAACAAAACCGTAGGACTTAAAGATAGTTGGAATAGACCTAAAAAACAGCATCAAGTAAAGCCAAAGAAGCAAAAAGAGTTCGTCCAAGGCGAAGTTGCTCCGATGAATGAAAAAGAGCAGAAAAAATACGAGCTATACCAAAACCTAGGGCTAAACGCCGAAGTGGCAAACACCATAGCACGAGATGAAGTTTTGAGCAATTTTTTTGAAGAGGCTTTGGGATTTTACGACAAAGCAAACACACTAGCAAATCTAGTAGCCAACGAGGTAGCTAAAAGTTATAAAAATGAAACACACAAAAACATAAAAGCCGAACACATAGCCACACTTGCTCGTATGATAGACGATGAGCTAATCTCATCCAAAATCGCTAAGCAAGTGTATGAGCAGATGGAGCAAGATGGAGGATACCCAAAACAGATCGTAGAAGATAAGAACTTGATGCAGATAAGTGACGTGGAGGTGATAAAGGGCTTTGTTGGGGAAGTTATGAGGTCAAACCCTGACAAAGTAGAGCAAGTTAAAAATGGCAACGAAAAGCTTTTAGGTTTTTTTGTGGGGCAGGTTTTGAAGTTAAGCGAGGGCAAGGCAAATCCTAAGGTTGTTGGGGAGTTGATAGGTAGAGAGTTTGAAAGATAAAATATTTTAAAGATTTAGAGTGATAGTAAATATAATTTCATTTTTAGCATTGATAATTTCAGCATTGAGCTATATTAAAGCAAGACAAAGTTTAGATTATAAGAAAAAGAATGAACGAGAAAAATTTATCATATCCTCATCAAAGCCATATGTTGATTTATATAATGATGAAATATTAAAAATAAAAAAAGCTTAGCGACAGCATACCCAGCTTATGCACTAAAACAAATACATCGATTGCAAATTTATTTGATAAATATGATAATAGATCAAATGCAGACTATTTCCAAAAACGCTTAAGGCATATTTATATTAGAACCTATCAGATGCTTACGCAGGAGTTTAAAAATGAATTATTTTGGCAAAATATTCAAAGAATATATAACGAATTAGCTTATTATAAAACAATAGATATAAAATTTGAAGATGCCAATAATGATACAGACATTGTGTATGCGTTACGCCTACTTACAGTTTCCACGCATAATCATCAAGAGTTGTATAATGAGTTTTTAAATACAATGGAAATGATTTCAAAATACTTTTTAGAAATTTTACCTCAAATACAGCTTTCAATCGAAAACCTTGAGCAGGGATTAGAAAAAAATAAAATCGAAAATTTTGATTTGAATGAAAACGAGAGAGTTTATCGGCTCTATACTAGACTGCTATTTTTCCTAAAATTTATAAAACATTCAGGCATACATAATATAGATGAGTTTAATAAAGATCCATATTTGCCAATAAATGAAGTTATTTATTACGGAGCAATAATGTCAATAATAACTAAAATAAAATATGAACTATAATTTGAAAATATTAAAACATTTACTTTTATGCTATAATACCCAAAAACCAACAAAGGAAACACAATGAAACAAAGTTTTGAAGTGCTAAATGTAAAATGCCATGGCTGTGCAAACACCTTAAAAAAGGCTCTTAAAGAAGAGTTCGGCGAGGTGGAGGTTGATTTGGAAAAAGAGCCTCGTGTGATTACACTTGAGCTCAAAGATGAGCAAAAAGAGGCACTTAAGCTTAAACTTCGCTCACTCGGTTACCCACTTACTACTGATGAACTTAGTGGATTTGATAAGGTTGCGACGACGGCGAAAAGCTTTGTCTCATGTGCCATAGGGCGTATGGGAAGTTAACTTCCGCCAAACCTAAGTAAAGCACTGCCCCAAGTAAAGCCTCCGCCAAAGGTATCTAGTAGCATCAGATCGCCTTTCTTGATGCGTCCGTCTTCATAGGCATCATTGATAGCCATGGGGATTGATGCAGCTGAAGTATTGCCGTATTTGTGGACGGTTAGGACGGTTTTTTCTTTAGGAAAGTTAAGGTTTGCTCTAACTGCTTCTATGATGCGATGATTTGCTTGATGAGGGATAAAATGATCTATATCTTTAGCATCGATGGCATTTTTTGCTAAAATATCCACCACATCTTTTGTAAGCGTTTTTACTGCTATTTTAAACACTTCATTGCCCGACATTTTCATATAGTTTAGTCTCTGCTCAAGCACCTCTTGTGAGCAAGGGTATTTTGACCCACATCCGGGAGTTATCAAAAGCTCCCCTTTTGAGCCATCCGATGAAGAATGCACATCCAAGATAGCTTCTTTCTCATCTTCGGTACCACTGATCACAGCTGCTCCGCCTCCATCGCCAAAAAGTATGCACGTGCCTCTATCGCTAAAGTCTGTAAAAGCACTTAGTTTTTCAGCTCCTACAATGAGGACATTTTTAAAAGTGCCTGATCGCACAAAAGAAGAGGCTATCTCAAGCAGATAAACAAAGCCACTACAGGCAGCACTGATGTCAAACGCCATCTTGTCATAGATGCCTAGTTTATGAGCGATGATAGCTGCGGTTGAGGGCATAGTCATATAGTCAGGGCTTACAGTAGCACAGATAAGAGCGTCTATATCTTGAGGCTTTAAACCTGCCCTATCCAAAGCAACCAAGGCAGCCTTTGCTCCTAGGTCGCTTGTATCTTCGTTTTCATCTGCTATGCGACGCTCCTTGATGCCCGTTCGCTGAAATATCCACTCATCGCTAGTATCGACCATTTTTTCAAGGTCGTGATTGTCTAAAATCCTGCTTGGAGCGTAAGAGCCTATGGAGCGTAAGCTAGGGTATAACTTAGGCATCAGCAAAGTTTGCTATATGCTCAACGATGTCAGCATTTGTGTTAGAGTTAGCGAAGTTTATCGCCTGAAAGATAGCGTTTTTGATAGCCTTAGCATTGCTTTTTCCGTGGCTAACGATGGCACAACCTTTGACACCTAGTAAAGGAGCTCCACCGTATTCAGCGTAGTCAACTTGGCTCTTAAGAGTTCCAAAGACTTTTTTCATAAGGATAGCTCCCAAAACAGCCACAAATGACTTTTTTACATTTTTTCTGATGATCTTTGTTATAGACTCTGCTATGCCTTCGCTAGTTTTTAGCAAGATATTGCCCACAAATCCATCGCACACAACCACATCCACACTAGCATCAAAGATGTTATTGCCTTCGACATTTCCCACAAAACTGTCTAGCTTTTTGAGCATCTTGTGAGCTTCTTTAGTGATCTCGTTACCCTTACTGTCTTCTTCGCCATTTGAAAGCAAACCTATACGAGGTTTTTGCTTGTTAAGAACATCCTTAACATAAGCCTCGCCCATAACAGCAAACTGAAACAGATGCTCTGCTTTACAGTCAACATTTGCCCCTACGTCTAAAACCAAGGTCGTATCGTCTTCACATGTGGGCATCATAGTTGCAATAGCTGGGCGTAAAACCCCATCAAGTCTGCCTATTCTCATAGTTGCTAGACCCATGGTCGCACCACTATGACCTGCTGAAACCACACCATCTGCCTTACCCTCTCTTACAAGAGCAGTGGCTTTGTAGATAGATGTTTCTTTGCGTTTCAAAGCAGATGAGGCACTCTCTTCCATCCCAAAAACTTCGTCTGCGTGGACGATACTGATAAACTCATCATATTTGCTTGGGATAAGGGGCTTTAAAACCTCTTCATCGCCTACTAGTAAAGCTTTAAAACGAACTTCGTCAAGAGCTTGGAAAAGTCCTTCTACTATGGGTTCACATCCAAAGTCGCCACCCATAGCATCTATAGCTATAGTAACCATCTATGTTTAGTATTCGCCTGTTACTTTGTTAGCGCGATGAGGCATTTTCCAAGAGCCGTCTTTGTCTTTAACTGGCATTGCTAGTTTTACTTTGTAGTGTGTTCTTCTTTTTAGTCCTTGAGTTTTACTAACTCGTCTTTTTGGTACTGCCATTGTATTCTCCTTTTAGTTTGTGCATTTTTTACAATAAAAATAATCACTTCTAACAGCCTCAAGCTCACTGATGAAAACCTCATCAAAGTCTATAAAGCCATCAAAAAATTCCATAACATTTTCTAGCTCATTTTCGCTTGAAGTATACACCCCATCGCTCAAAAGAACTTCTATATCTTCTTGAAGATTAAGCTCAAACTCTTCCCCGCATCTGTCGCAAATGTGAGGAGTATTTCCGCTTATCTCGCCTTTAAGTTTTGCTAACTTGTCGTTTATTTTTCTTACTTTTGCAGAAAATTTCAAATCATCTTTTTGCAAGAAAAGTTCATATCCATCCTTGCTAACATGATAGAAACTCTTTTTCATTAACTAGCAAATATCTCTTTTAGAGAAGAAAAAGTCTATCTCTATTTTCGCATTTTCTTCGCTATCACTTCCGTGGACTGCGTTTGCATCGATGTTTTGTGCAAAATCAGCTCTGATAGTACCAGGCTTTGCCTCTTGAGGGTTAGTAGCACCCATAAGCTCACGGTTTTTAGCTATGGCATTTTCACCCTCAAGCACCATGACCACAACTGGACCACTTGTCATAAAATCCACAAGGTCAGGGAAAAAAGGTCTTTCTTTGTGAACTGCGTAAAAAGCAGAGGCATCAGCCTTGCTTAATTGCAATTTTCTCATACCAGCAATGCGAAGTCCATTTGACTCAAATCTATCAACTATCTTACCTATAACGCCCTTACTTACGGCATCAGGCTTAATGATGGATAATGTTCTCTCCATACTTAATACTCCTATAAAAATAATAAAGCTTGTGATTATAGCAGAATTTTTAAAAAAAATAAAGAGTTAAAAGGAAAGTTTTTATTTTTGTTTGTTTTGAGCTTGGAAATTTTACAAATAACTACTTTAATCTTACTTTTATCTAAAAATGATATAATTTCCTTGTTAATAAATTTTATCGATTAAGGAGAAAAAATGATCGTAACAAATAAAGCACCAGATTTTACCGCAACAGCGGTACTTGGAAACAACGAAATAGTTGAGGATTTTAACCTTTACAAAAACTTTGGCGAAAAAGGAACTGTGGTATTTTTCTACCCACTAGACTTTACTTTTGTTTGCCCATCAGAGATCATCGCTTTTGACAAGCGTTTGGATGAGTTTAAAAGTAGAGGCATCAACGTTATAGGCGTTTCCATAGACAGCCAGTTTTCACACTTTGCTTGGAAAAATACTCCAGTAAACGAAGGTGGTATCGGACAAGTGAGATTTCCACTAGTTGCTGATCTTAGCAAAGATATAGCACGTGATTTTGACGTACTTTTCAACAACGAAGTGGCTCTTAGAGGCTCATTTTTGATAGACAAAGACGGCACAGTTAGACACGCAGTTATCAACGACCTTCCATTAGGACGTAACATCGACGAGATGTTAAGAATGGTTGATACTATGCTTTTTACTAACGAGCATGGCGAAGTTTGCCCAGCTGGCTGGAACAAAGGCGATGAGGGCATGAAAGACACTACTGATGGTGTTGCCGAGTACCTTGCAAAACACGCTGACGACTTATAAAACCTAGGGTGGCTATCTTGCCACCCACCCAAAACAATACATTTTCCTCTGCCCCATTACTTAAATTCATTCTAAATAATTTTTTACATTTGTATCATTTATAATTAAGTTAAGATTTGTTAAAATTCCATTATGATAAATAAAATCAAAAAAAGGAAAGCCCTTGGATAAAAAAACAAATCCAGCCTAAGTTGGAGCTTAACTCATGATAGCTTCTAACCTAGTTGCTTTGCAACTTGATGCAAATAATAGGAGGATATTATGGCATTCAATCTAAAAAACAGACACTTACTTAGTTTAGTCCATCACACAGAACGTGAGATAAACTACCTCTTAGACCTTTCCCGAGATCTAAAACGAGCAAAATACGCAGGCACAGAACAACAAAAACTCAAAGGCAAAAACATAGCCCTCATCTTTGAAAAAACTTCCACAAGAACAAGATGCGCCTTTGAAGTAGCCGCTTATGACCAAGGTGCACAAGTAACCTACATAGACCCAACTTCTTCACAGATAGGACACAAAGAAAGTATGAAAGATACAGCTAGAGTGCTAGGAAGAATGTATGATGCTATCGAGTATAGAGGCTTTAAGCAAAGCGTTGTGGATGAGTTAGCCAAATACGCCGGTGTGCCTGTGTTTAACGGTCTTACAGATGAGTTTCACCCAACCCAGATGCTCGCTGATGTGCTTACCATGATAGAAAACTGCGACAAACCTCTAAGACAGATAAAATACGTCTATATAGGTGATGCAAGAAACAACATGGGTAACTCACTTCTTTTGATGGGAGCAAAACTAGGTATGGATGTGCGTATATGTGCTCCAAAATCTTTACTTCCAGATGATGAGCTTGTCAAAATGTGCGAGGGTTTTGGAAAACAAAGCGGAGCTAGGATTACCATAACTGATGACATCGACAAAGCCGTTGATGGGGTGGACTTTGTACACACAGACGTTTGGGTTTCCATGGGCGAACCACTTGAAAGTTGGGCTGAAAGGATAAAAATACTCATGCCTTACCAAGTAACGCCTGAGCTTATGAAACGCACAAACAATCCAAAGGTAAAGTTTATGCACTGCTTACCAGCTTTTCACAACAGTGAAACAAAGGTTGGTAAACAAATAGCCCAAACCTACCCTGAACTTGCAAACGGCATCGAAGTAACCGAAGATGTGTTCGAATCCCCAGCAAATGTAGCATTTGAACAGGCTGAAAATCGTATGCACACCATCAAAGCCGTGATGGTAGCAAGTCTTATATAGAGGTGTATCATGAGAATAGTCATAGCCCTAGGCGGTAATGCCTTGTTGCGAAGAGGCGAACCCCTAACAGCGGACAATCAACGGCAAAACGTCAGGATAGCTTGCGAACAAATAGCCAAGATACACCCAAATAACGAGCTTGTCATCGCTCATGGCAACGGACCACAAGTGGGCTTACTAGCCTTACAAGGAGCAGCCTACAAAGACGTACCAACTTATCCTTTAGATGTTCTAGGGGCAGAGTCAGTGGGTATGATAGGCTATATGATAGAGCAAGAACTAGGCAACCTCGTACCTTTTGAAGTACCCTTTGCCACTATGCTCTCACAAGTTGAAGTCGATAAAAACGACCCTGCTTTTAAAAACCCAACTAAGCCCATAGGCCCAGTTTATAGCAAAGAAGAGGCGGAGCGTTTAGCCAAGGAAAAAGGCTGGAGCATAGCTCAAGATGGGGACAAGTACCGACGTGTCGTCCCAAGCCCCTTGCCAAAACGCATCTTTGAAATACGACCTGTAAAATGGCTACTCGAAAAAGGAAGTGTGGTTGTTTGTGCAGGTGGCGGTGGAGTTCCTACTTATTACGACGATGACGGTCGTTTGCAAGGCGTTGAGGCAGTTATCGATAAGGATCTATGCTCTGCTTTATTGGCTCAAAATCTTGATGCAGACCTTTTCCTCATAGCTACCGATGTTCCTGCGGTGTATATAGACTGGGGAAAACCAAGTCAAAAAGCCATCAGCAAGGCAAATCCTGATGCGATAGCTAAGATGGATTTTGCATCAGGCTCTATGGGTCCTAAGGTCGAAGCGGCAGTAAAGTTTGTCAAACAAACCGGCAAAGATGCCGTCATAGGCTCTCTTGCTGACATTGTCGACATAGTAAACGCTAAAGCAGGAACTAGGATAACAACAGAGGTTTTGGATATAGAATATAAAAACACTTCAGAAAAGGACATATTATGAGTGCAGCAAAAAAAGCATTTCAGTTTCCTACGGCATTTACCATACTCTTTGCCATCTTAATACTAGCAGTTGGCTTAACGTGGATCATCCCAGCAGGATCGTACTCCAAACTAAGCTACAACAAGGCGAGGGATGTTTTTGTGGTCAAGTCTTACAAAAAAGCAGACAAAATTTTACCTGCATCAAAAGACACCTTGGCAAAGCTAAAGATAGACATAGACTTAGAAAACTTTACATCTGGCAAGATACGAAAACCCATAGCCATACCAGGCTCATACCGAAGAGTTGAGCAAAACCCAAAAGGCATAGGCGATATAGCAACTAGCATGGTCAAAGGTACTATCGAGGCAGCTGATATCATGGTTTTTATCTTTGTTCTAGGTGGTATGATAGGAGTCATAAACAAAACAGGCTCGTTTGCAGCAGGACTTTCTGCGCTTGCTAAAAAAACGCAAGGGCGTGAGTTTACCATCATCTTCATCGTGTGTATTTTGATGGCACTTGGTGGAACAACGTGCGGTATCGAAGAAGAGGCTGTGGCCTTTTACCCTATCCTAGCTCCTGTTTTCATAGCCTTAGGTTATGATGCTATCGTTACTGTTGGAGCCATCTTCTTAGCAGCATCAATGGGTACAGCTTTTTCAACTATCAACCCTTTTTCAGTCGTCATCGCATCAAATGCAGCAGGTATAGTTTTTACCGAGGGTATTTACTTCCGAACCATAGGGCTTATACTAGGCTCAGCGGCGGTTATCACCTATCTTTACTGGTACGCAAAAAAGGTCAAAGCAGACCCTACGTTTTCTTATGTGTATGATGTTAGAGAGAAATTTTACGCTACTTACAAAGATGATTCACATGCCGAGATACCAGAGTTTAACTTCAAAAGAAAACTGATCTTGACCTTGTTTGTTGCTGGTTTTCCTATCATGATATGGGGAGTTATGGCAGGAGGCTGGTGGTTTCC
>PDWI01003515.1_pt1 | contig 22024 bp, 24 predicted proteins | sample 1430891 | NCBI WGS metagenome assembly PDWI01 (sample SAMN01162508, study PRJNA174530) | Oral metagenome, whole genome shotgun sequencing project. | biome: Marine environment; feature: Marine mammal; material: Swab sample of the gingival sulcus; isolation source: swab sample of gingival sulcus... | reverse complement strand
TTGTAATAAAATAATAAAAATAGCGACAAGTCCGTTATTTAGTATATGTGTAAAGAGCGGAACAAAAATATTCTTTGTTTTTACATAGAGTAATGAAAAATAAGTCCATGCATAGAATATAATGCTAAATATGGAATATTTGTTCCAGCATGCATAAATCCAAAGATAATAGATGATATTCCTACCCAAAGCCATAGATTTTTTTTGCCAAATTGATGTTTTAAAAAGTATCGAAATATCATTTCTTCTATTAGAGGCCCCATTAAAGCTAAGTTTAATACCACAATAAAATCAATAAAATAATTCGTTGTAAACATATTTACAATCGTTTGCTGATTATGAGAGCCTTGAGCAGTATTCCAAACATTGAAAAGATTTCAACTGATATACCTAATAAAATAAATCCAATAAATACAATAAGATTATCTTTTAGTTTATACTTAGAAAACTGCTCTTTAAAACTCTCTTTATAATATATTCCATTTGGAAGATACCCTCTGCTGCCTGATCAAAAAAGGAAGTGTTATAAGTAAAAAAAAATATATAATAATTAATTTCTGCATTCTAACTCCTAGTATGTATATTTCAATGTTTTTTATATACTATAATATAATTTATATTCTATGTCAAATTAATTCAAGATAATTCGTAATAATTCTATCTGGCTGATACTCTTTATAATTAAAATAAGCATACTTTCCTCTTTGTAGCCAAATGCTTTTAATCCCTGCTCTTTTAGCCCCTAAAACATCTGCTTTCGGATTATCTCCAATCATAGCAATATGTTCTCTTTTTTCACCAATTAAATCAATCATATAATCAAATAGCTTTTGATCTGGTTTTGTTCTTCCTATGATTTCTGAAGAAATAACTTTCTTAAAATACTTTTCAATCCCTAGTTTTTTTAATTTCTTCATCTGAATATCAAAATATTCATCGGTTAAAATATATAAATTATATTTTTTAGATAACTTTTCTATTACCATCTTTAAATCCATATATACTTCAATATTTTCAAGTACAATATTCCAGTAATATTCTGCTAGAAAATTAGCCTCTAAATTAGAAATCTTTAAATTTTCTAAGGTTCTTTGATACCAGTTTATTCTATTATTCCTTTCAGTCCGTCCCGAAAGTTCTTTTATTACCTTAAATTTTGACTGAGTATAAACATCATATACTTCTTTCATCGTATAATCAGAATGATCTGAAATATACTCTGCAGTCAGAAGATCTGCTTTTATTTTAGCATGGGTCTCATCATATAATGTACCATCTACATCAAATATTATCGTTTGAATCATATTCTCCTTTGTAAAAAAATAGAAAGCTATGCTTTCTATAAGTTTTTAAGTAATATTGCTTGATTATGCGTAATAATTGCATCAATCATCTCATCAATATCTCCATTCATATAAGAATCTAATTTATATAGTGTAAGAGGAATTCTATGATCTGTTATTCTTCCTTGTGGGAAGTTATACGTTCTAATTTTGGCAGAACGATCCCCTGTACCTACTTGTTGTTTTCTCTCTTCTGCAATTTCAGCTTGCTGCTCTGAAAGCATCTTATCATATAATCTAGCTTTTAGTACTTGAAGTGCTTTCTCTTTATTTGAAAGCTGAGATTTACCATCCTGACAAGTAACTACCATTCCCGTAGGAAGATGCGTAATTCTAACCGCAGAATCTGTTGTATTTACAGACTGCCCCCCATTACCAGATGAACGGTATACATCAATTCTAAGATCATTTTGATTAATCTCTATTTCCACATCCTCTACTTCTGGAAGCACAGCAACAGTTGCAGTAGAGGTATGTATTCTACCACCTGATTCTGTTTTAGGAATACGCTGAACTCTATGAACACCTGATTCATACTTCAGTCTTGAATACGCACCCTTTCCTTTGATCATAAAAGAGGCTTCTTTTATTCCACCAACACCCGTTTCACTGCTATCAAGCATTTCCACTTTCCATCTTCTTGACTCTGCATAACGAATATAGAGTCTCATGAGCTCTGCTGCAAATAAACCTGCTTCATCTCCACCAGCACCCGCTCTTAACTCCACAATAATATTATTATCATCATTCGGGTCTTTTGGAAGTAAAAGAATCTTAAGTTCTTCTTCAATACCTTCTAAACTACTTTCCAGTTCAAGAATTTCAGCTTTAGCCATATCAATGAGTTCTTTATCATCTTCCAGTTCAATAATTTCTTTTGACTCTTCAATTCCTTCTTTTGCACTTTTATATTCTTTATATTTTGCTACAATTGGAGTTAAATCAGAATATTCCTTAGAAAGTTTCATCCATTCCTTTTGATTAGCAATAATCTCTGGATCAGATATCTTATGACCTAAACTCTCAAATTTTTCTTCTATAAATTCTAATTTATCAAACATAACTACCCCTTCTTACCTAAAACTACTCTACTTAAACCTTGTAAATCTTTAAGCACTCTTATATCTATAAAGCCATTTTCTAAGAACAATGATTTTATATAATTTCCTTGATTATATCCTATTTCAACAGCTAATAACCCCTTATCATTAAGATAGTCATTTGCATTATTTATAATCTCTTCATAAAAATCATATCCACTAACTCCACCATCAAGAGCTATATGAGGCTCAAAAAGCACTTCTTTTTGTAAACCCTTTATATCCTCTGATGGAATATAAGGTGGATTGGATACAATAACATCAAATTTTTCTTCTATATTTTTAAATAAATCACTCTTTATGATTTTTACATTTACATCATTTTTACTGGCATTCTCTTTTGCGATAGCTAGCGCCTTATCTGAAATATCAGAAAGCATAACAGAGGCTTGTGTATATTTTTTTATTGAAATACCTATCGCTCCAGAACCAGTACATAAATCCAAACAGGACTTATATTTATTTTCTTTTATCTTTTCAATCACTTCTACAACTAAATTTTCTGTATCCGAACGAGGAATCAGAACATCTTCACTTACTGTAAATAAAAGATCCATAAACCACTGCGCCTTTAAAATATACTGGAGCGGATAATTTGTCTTTCTCTTTTCAATCAAAAGTTTATACCTTGTGATAATATCTTCACTCATCACCTCATCTCTGTGCAAAAGAATATACACTCTATCTTCATTAAGTACATATTCTAAAAGAAGCCTCGCATCTAGCTGATAGGTATCAATATAATCTTTTAGATGTTCCTTACCATAAGTTAATAGACTAGCTAAATTCATTAATATCCTCTTCCGTAAGAACCGCTTTAAGAGCAATAATAGCACATTCAAGCTCTCCTTCATCTGGTTCATTCGTTGTTAGCTTTTGAAACATCAGCCCTGGCCATGAAATAATATTTACAAGCATATTATCATGACTTCCTGCATATTTGATAATCTCATAGGATATTCCTGCTACGAGTGGCATAAAGATAAACTTAAGAAGCACCCTATAAAGCGGTGTTTCAAAATGACCTAGAAAAGCAAATATAACAATGGAAAGCATTACAACAATTAAAAGAAATGATGTTCCGCATCTTGGATGAAGTCTTGTAAACTTCATAGCATTTTCTGGTGTAAGCTCCGTTTTTGCTTCAAAGCATCTTATGGTCTTATGCTCTGCACCATGATATTCAAATACCCTTTGAATATCCTTCATTCTTGATATAATAACAATATATCCTAAGAATAATAAAAATCGAAAAGTTCCTTCTAATAAACTAAGCGCAAGTTTACTCTCTACTTTATGTGTTAAAAACTTACTAAAATAAGCTGGTAATACTAAGAAAAACAGTGCAGTGATAAGGAGTGCAAATATCATTGAAAAAGCAACAAATATCGAATCCGCCTTATCTTTAAAGGTATCTTCTACCCATTTTTCAAGTTTTGTTTTTTCATACGTCTGTCCATCATCATAGAAACTAGCAGAATAATTAAGCGCTTTTATCCCAACAATCATCGATGAAAAAAATGCATACACCCCTCTTAAAAGAGGTATTTTAGTCATAAAATTAAATTTCCCTTTTTTTATTGGGTCTACCTTTGTTATAATTTCTCCATCAGATTTTCTTATTGCTATTGCTATTTTATCTTTACCACGCATCATAATACCTTCAATAAGGGCCTGACCACCTATTGAAGTATACTTTGGTTTATCAGTCATTCATTTCTCCTTTGTATTTCATATAACATGATGCGCATAACGATTGATATTCAATATGATTTTCACCATCGATTGCAATCTGGTCTCCTTCAAATACAAATTTCCCATTTATTTTTCTTGCATTTAATATTGCTTTTTTACCGCAAGTACAAATTGTTTTCAGTTCTTCTATTGAATGAGCGATAAGAAGTAGTCTACTAGACCCTTCAAAGCCATTCATTAAAAAGTCCGTTCTAAGACCATAACATATTACAGGGATATTTAGCTCAACAGCTATTTTAAAAAGTTGATCTACATGATAAGTCTTTAAAAACTGTGCTTCATCAACTAATAAACAATCTATTTTTTGATTATAGTTCTTTATAATCTCAAATACATTATCCTTTTCATCAATTTGATAATTCGTCTTCTTTTCAATCCCAAGTCTTGAAACAACTTTATCATCACCTTTGGTATCAATCTTTGGCTTTATGATAAGGGCATTCATTCCTCTTTCATAATAATTATATGCTACCTGCATAATCGCTGTTGATTTACCACAATTCATCGCACCATATCTAAAATATAATTTTGCCATATATCTCCCCTTATATTACCATATATCTAAAAAAACATAGTCTCATTTAGAAAAATTTAATTAAAAAAACCGAGATAAAAACCTCGGGTATATGATTATAAACCATATTTTTGTTTGAACTTCTCAGCTCTTCCACCACGATCAAGTGATTTTTGAGATCCAGTATAGAATGGATGACATTTTGAACAAACTTCTAATCTGATATCACCTTTTGTTGATCTAGTTTCAAATGTATTTCCACATGAACAATGTACTTCTACAGTTTTGTAATCTGGATGAATTCCTTTTTTCATATTATTCACCTCTTTCCCTTTGATTTTTTTATATTATGAATATTCATCAATTTAATAACTACATAATGATAACATAAAAATATAGATACATCAAGCGTTTTTAAAAAATTAATTTTTCTAAAAACGCTGACGTCTATTATTCTAAGTTTTCTAAATTATTTTCCTTTAATCTTTTTTCTACATCCTCATCTAATATTGTCATTACAACTACTAATACAGGAACACCTACAACCATACCTATAACGCCAGCTATATAGCCACCAATACTTACTGCAATAATAATCCAGAATGCAGCAACCCCTACTTTATCTCCTAAAATCTTAGGTCCTAAATACAATCCATCAAATTGCTGTAAAGCAAATATTATTGCCATTATCGCTAGCACTTGATACAATGTACCACTTGCAAGCGTAAAGATAATTGCTGGAATCGCTCCTATAAATGGCCCAAAATATGGAATAATATTTGTAAGACCCACAAAGAATCCGATGGCAGGAGCATTTGGAATTTTAAATATCCACACTGCTAAAAAGCATAATATACCGATTACAATTGAGTCCAGTATTTTACCTACGAAGAAACTTTTAAACACATCATTTGATATATTTGTGATTCTAAGTAAATTATCTGCTGTTTTTCTTTCATTATACGCATAGTTAATCTTCTTTATTCTTAGCAGCAAATCCTTTTTATCCAGTAGCATATAAATCGCTACGATAAATGCCATAAATATCTTTAATATACTTGAACTAACCACACCCACTGATTTTATCAATGTATTAATGAAACTTGTCGTATATTCACCTAGTTTTGTCACAATATCTTTTAATGAACTATTAACATAAGTAATGACTTCTTTTAATGCTTCATTATTATTCTTTTCTAACATCTTATCTAGTAGATTAAAATCAAATCCACCTTCTAATTGATTTGAAATCTTTTCTCCAATATCATATGAACTGCTGATAATTGTTGGAACAAGTATTGCACCAATGAGTATAATCATTGCAATAACAATGAGTACTGTTATAAAAACTGCCACTCCTCTTCGAACTTTTCCTTTTGTTTTTTTAATAATAAATTTTACTAAAGGCTCCATTAAATAAGCGATAACAAATCCATAAATAACAGAATTTAAAGATCCTATTATTGTATGAAGAAGCTCATATTTTGTCACTGCAAAATTAATCAGTATTAAGAAAACACCTAGTACGATTGCAAAATGCTTTTTATTCAGTTTTTTCATTATAATGCCTTACAAGCTTTGATAATTTCTTCTGAAGTAAGACCATATTTCTTAACAAGGTCTGCTGGAGAACCTGACTCACCAAATGTATCCTTTACACCAACTCTTTTTATTTTTGTTGGATGATTTTCTGAAAGCACTTCGGATACAGCAGAACCAAGACCGCCTATAATATTATGTTCTTCAGCAACAACAACTTTTCCCGTTTTCTTTGCTGTTTCAATAATCAGTTTTTCATCTAATGGCTTAATTGTATGGATATCAATTACTTCTGCATTAATATTTTCTTTTTTAAGTTCTTCACTCGCTTTTATTGCTTCATTTACCATAATACCAGTAGCAATAATACTAACATCTGTTCCTTCTTTTACAACAATACCTTTTCCGATTTCAATCGGTGTATTTTCATCATAGATTACTGGAACACCTGATCTACCTAAACGCATATATACTGGCCCATGATGCTCAATAATCGCCTTAATTAATCGATCTGTTGACTCGGCATCTGCTGGATTAATAACCACCATATTAGGTACTGTTCTCATAAGAGAAAGATCTTCTATTGCTTGGTGAGATGCTCCATCAGGACCTACTGTAAGACCTGCATGAGTTGCACAAATCTTTACATTTAATTTTGGATATGCAATCGAGTTTCTGATAATTTCAAATGCTCTTCCTGCACCAAACATAGCAAATGTACTAATAAAAGGAATTTTACCAGTTGTTGCAAGTCCTGCTGCAACGCCAGCTAAATTCTGCTCTGCAATCCCCATATTAAAGAATCTTTCAGGACATGCTTTTTGAAATACAGCTGTTTTTGTAGATTTTGAAAGATCCGCATCTAACACAACAACTTTCTCATTACCTACCCCATATTTTTCTAAGGCCTTTCCATAGGCTTCACGTGTAGCTATATTACTCATTTTGACCTCCTAATTCTTCTAATGCTTTTGCTAATTCTTCTGCATTTGGTGCAGAACCATGCCATGATGCATTATCTTCCATAAATGAAACACCTTTTCCTTTTACTGTATTAGCAATAATAATTGTTGGCATATCTTTTACTTCATCTGCCTTTTCTAAAGCAGATGTAATCTCTTCAAAATTATGTCCATCAATTGTAATAACATTCCAGTTAAATGCTTCAAATTTCTTATCTACAGGATGAATTCCCATAACATCTTCATTCTTCCCATCGATTTGAAGTCCATTGTAATCAAGTATTGCACATAAATTATCTAGTTTATAATGAGCAGCACTCATTGCAGCTTCCCAGATAATTCCTTCATTAATTTCACCATCACCTAAAAGAGCATACGTCTTATATGACTTCTTATCGATTTTAGCTGAAAGAGCCATACCTACTGCTGTTGAAAAACCTTGTCCTAATGAACCAGTTGACATATCAACACCAGGAATATAAGTCATATTAGGATGACCTTGAAGAATATGATCAATCTTTCTTAGATTTTTAAGTTCTTCCTTTGCAAAATATCCTTTATTTGCTAAAGTAGCATAAAGTACAGGTGCTGCATGACCTTTTGATAAAACAAATCTATCCCTATCTTCCCATTCAGGATTCTTTGGATCAATATTCATCTTATCATAATATAATACAGTTAAAATATCTGTTGCTGAAAGCGAACCACCTGGATGTCCTGAACCAGCTAGATGAACCATTTCCACAATATCTCTTCTTATCTGGTTTGCATTAGCTTTCATTTTCTTAATGTCTAAACTCATTTTACCCTCCATAATTATTTTTTGACAATAAAACCTTTATTAAAAACTTAGGCAAGACTAATGAACGTTTAATCCTACTTGGATTTCTTAAAATTCGATATAGCCATTCTAAGCCTATTTTTCTAAAAAACTTTGGTGCTCTTTTTACTGCACCAGCCCATACATCTAATGAACCACCTACACCCATTGCAACCTTTACATTGAGTATTTTTCTATATTTATAAATAAATTTTTCTTGCTTTGGAGCGCCCATGGCAACAAATAGAATATCTGGCTTTACTTCATTTATTGAATCAATGATTTTAAGTTCTTCACTTTCATCATAAAATCCATTTCTCGTCCCTACAATATTAATATAAGGATATTTTCTTTTAATATTTTCTGCTGCTTTTGTTACATTTTCTTCTGTAGAACCAAATAAATAAATAGATTTTTTGGCATTATTTGAAAATTTCAACATTCTTTCCATAAATTCAATACCAGGAACTCTCTCAGTAAGTCCTAATTTCTTAATTTTCGATGCAAGGATAATACCAATACCATCTGGTATGACTAAATCTCCCTCCACAAGTATATTTTTATATTCTACATCTTTTTGAGCTAGCATCACAATTTCTGGATTCGGTGTAAATATCATAGAATATCTATTTCTATTTAAAAGCTGAAGAAATATTTTAAATGCTTCTTCTTCATTCACCTTATTAAATTTTACGCCAAATAATTTTACTATTTCACTCATATATTTCCCTTACTAATAATTCTTCAATATCCTTATCAAAATCACTCAATAATATTTTATACTTATTTAAATTTTTTACAAGTCTTTCTTTAATATATTTATTATCTATATACTCTTCAATATTCCTGATTACATCATCTACTATAATATGATCAATATCACAAATCGCCTTTTCTTCAATCGATTCTAAGAAACTATCAATCTTTGGATCATAAGATATCCCTATTAGTGGTGTATTGGTTACCACAGCAAAGATTAAAGAATGTAATCTAACACCTACTAAAAGATCTACATCTGCTATAATATCCATCATATCATTTACATTCTTTTTTTCTTTGATAGAAGAAACTTTAAAATCAAGTTTATCTTCAATCGTATGAATTAAAGATAAATCCTCTTGATAATGAAATGGTATTAAAATACATTCATATCCTTTTTGATGAAGTTCTTTGATAATTTTAACAAAATCATCAGATACATCCTTTTTCTTAGAAGATTTTACTGCAAAACCAATCTTCTTTTTCTCATTATATTTCTTTTTACTATAATCATAATCAAAACCCATCACAGGATCTGCTGTTATTTTAATCTCTTTTTTATCAATGCCATAACGAATAAGCTCTTTTTCAGAATTTCTATCCCGCACACTGATAAAACTAGCTTTATTAAAGAAATATTTAATCATTTTTTTACTTTTATTTCGGTAAATAGGTCCTATCCCCTGAGAATAAATTATTGTTTTCTTCTTACATATTAAAGCGATAAAATAAATAAATAAATAATAATAGATACTCTTTCTACTCGTACTCTCTTGTAAAAGACTACCACCACCACTGACAAGAATATCTGATTTTTTTATGGTCTTTATAATCTTAAATATACTCGTTCTATCTACTGTATTTACATTAAATTTCTGCTTTGTCTCCTCTGGATTTTGAGATAAAACAGTAATATCTACATTCATTTTATTAAATTCAGTTATCATTACTTTAAGAATTGCTTCATCTCCTATATTACCAAAGCCATGATATCCTGATATAACAATTTTCTTCATTATACTACCAATTCTTTTTTCTTTTTTGTTTTATTTCTTACTCTAATAATCATTTCTAATATTCCTATAAGAACAATACCTATTAGAATGCCTAATCCTATACCTATAAACGTCCTTGCTATTGAAATATACAAAGGCGTTCTTAAATGACAAAATGTATTTACTATTGAAGTAAAAACAATCATTGATCCGAGCGAAAATACAAATATTAATTTTTTTATTCCTCTATACGCTGAATAAGAAAGTATCATAAGACTAGGAATAGCAATCATAAATTCTTTAAGCCTTGGTCTGACAAATAATTTATTTTCCAATAAGTTTCTAAAGAGAATTTCCATCTTACTAGGCTCAATCCCTGATTCATGACCAGAACGAGCAATATATACCATTAACACTCCTGCTCCTACTATTCCAAGAACAATATGAAACAATTTAACATTTACATTTAACATAGTTAGAATTTCTTTCACACTTATCTCATTCTTCATATCGGATATATTTCTATTAAAACCAAGTATTAACACATAGGTGATAATAAATAATAATATGGGTAAATTCTCAGATAATTTCACACCTCTATAAAATTTCATTTCTAAAAGATATTCTGAACTCGATAGAACACTTGCAATAATAAGACCCCCAATTAACGGAATAATAGCCATTAATATAGTAAAGAGAGTACTTCTAACACTTATCTTTAGAAAAGAATAATTGGTTTTTCTCATCAGAATATTTTTAGCATATAATGAAATAAAAAGTGCTCCTATCATACCAGTTATAATTGCTGTTCCAAGAGAAATAAGAATCACGGATAAATTAATTGCTATCTTCAGTGCGATAAATACAAGTATAGATAATATAATTATAGCAAGATATAAGTACTTATCTTTTATTTTAAATAATAATTTAAATAATAACGCAAGAACGCCTAGTATTCCTATACTGATTAAAAGAGGATAATATATACTATTTTCATTCTCTTTCATCACGGATATACCATCTAGCCCAATATGATGTTTTGATAATCTAGCTTTTAATCTTTCAAATGATAATTTATATTCCTCTGGATCTGTTACATACTGCTTTTTAGCAAATAAGAACGGTCTATAATAAATCAGTCTTATATTTCTTTCTGTCACTGCTCTAAAAATGACATTTTCAATTTCTTCTGCACCTTGATATCCATAATACTGATATCTCTCTTGAATATAAGGAACAATAGGAAGAAGTCTTATGGCTTTATAATCCATCTTTCTTACTAAATCATTAATTCCTTTTTGATCTATATTAGAACGCTGAACCTGAGTTTCTATAAGTACTGGAAGAATATTTTTCCCTTCCATAAAATCTTTTAATTCCTCAGTATGTGGATATCCTAAAACTTCCTTTCCAGCAAATATTATATAATCTTCTTTACTATTGTACTCACTTAATATATCTTTATAATAGGCTAATTGCTTTTTAGGAAATAATTCATTATTTGATGCTCTTAGATTAAGTTTTAAAGTAGACTTCTTTACATTTTCTAATTTTTCTTCAGAGAAACCTAATTTATAATATTCTAATTTCGATTTTAGCGGTCTTTTTACTAATTTAGCATCTTTTTCTTTCTCATCTTGAATTTTATAATCAGAAGCATATAATAAATCACTTTTCTTTCCGTCTAATAAAATAGCATATAATTCTTTTTCTTCAAATAATTGATAGAAAGATGAATCATATTTTTGTTCTAATCCCGATAATATAAACTCTTTTAAATCAGCATCTTTAGAAAGAATAACAACATCATTTTCATCATAATCCTTTGTATTAATATAATCTACAAAACTCTTAGGGTATCTAGTATCCCATAATACATCTCTTTGTAAATTCATTAGTACTGTAGATTCTAAAGAATGTCCTTCTTCTATAAGAGACATAATGGATTCTTCTTCTACTGCAACAGCATGAGCTCCAGCCTCATTTAAATAATTAAACCACCAAATAATATCATGCTCTGAATCCTTTGCCATATCATAAAATGAATTATAATCAAGCACTACTTCAACATTATTTAAATCTTTTTCTACATTTATTCGTTCCACTGTGCCATAAATAATAGTTCCTATAAGAAGCACAATTAATACTATATATACAATATTTTTCTTCATACTATTCCCCGTTTAAAAAGGTTTAGAAAACTAAACCTACTTAACTACATAACCTCCACTTATCATAATATATCCATCCGATTCCATTTTTATACCTCTACCATCTGTTCTAGGTATCAAAATAAGGTGATTAAGTTCTACCACTTCATCTTTTTTTATATCAATAGCTATTGTTAAATCAGAAAGTCCGCCTAACTTTGAATCAATAGCAAGTGCTTTTCCCGCTCTTACAATGAATAATGAATTTTCATCAAGAGTTATTATATCACCCTTTTTCACTTTTATCACTTCAAATTTTAAATTTGCCGAACTCTCCACTTTAATATTCTTTATTGCATTATCAACATAAGATTTTGTTACAACAGGATCCACTTCTGTCCCTGCCGTATAATTATCTCCATTAGTAGCATTAAATGATAGTAAAAGCATTATTATCACTAACAATAAAACATTTAAACTAAAACTTACTTTTTTCATTTTACCTCCTATAACAATGATAAATAATCAACTTCATCTATTCTTTCATTATTTTTAGTATATACTCTTATTACTCGTTTATCTAGCATACAAACAATTTCATAATTTATTGTTCCTAATTGATTTGCTATATCATCAATGGAAATTTTAAGACCATCTTTTTCTCCAAATAATACAACTTCATCATCCACTTCAACATCAAGTCCCGTTACATCAATCATACATTGATCCATACATATTTTCCCTACTATAGGAACCTTTTTCCCTGCTACAATAGCCTCTGCTTTACCTGTTAAACTTCTTGAAAAGCCATCTGCATATCCTATCGGAAGAGAAGCAATTTTCATTTTCTCATCTGCCTTGTATAAATGACCATAACTGATTCCAGTACCAGGATTTATTTCTTGAACTCTAGTTATTTTAGTATGTAAACTCATTACTTCTTTAAGCTTTATATTATGATTTACTTCCTCTGATGGATAAAGTCCATAAAGCATGATACCTGCTCTAACCATATCATAATTAAAATCTAAATCCATTATAGCAGCAGAATTCGAAACATGATATATATCAAATATAATATTTTTTTCTTCTAAAGCTTTTTTTACATATTCAAATTTTTCAACTTGTTTATTTGCAAATGTTTTATCTTTTTCATCTGCTCTTGCAAAATGAGTATACATCCCTTCAATATATATATTAGGTAGCTCTCTCATTTTCATTATTTCATGTACAGTATCTTCATTTGGCAGCATTCCAATTCTACTCATTCCTGTATCAATTTTAATATGTACTCTAAGCACTTTATCCATTTTAACTGCAATATCTGAAAAAGCTTTTAATTTATCAAATGAATATACGGTTTGTATTATATTATTTTCTATTGCTAAATGTATTGCCGATTCTTCTGTATACCCTAGTACAAGTATTTCGACATCTTGATAATATTTTCTAAGCAATAACGCTTCTGTAATCGTAGCAACAGCAAGTCTATCCGCTCCGTTTTCTAAAAGAGTTTTTGCAATAACACTTGCTCCATGACCATATCCATCTGCCTTTATAACAGCTGTAACCTTCGAATTTTTATCTGTTAGCTCTCTTACTGTTTTAATATTATGAATTAAATGATCTAAATTTATTTCTGCCCATACTGGTCTTAACATACGTCCTCCTATACTGCTATAGCATTTGCTATAGCATTCTCTTTGGAATGAGATATAGAAATTAGTACACTTGTTATTTCTTGTTTTTTCATCATATCATAAGCATTATTATATAGCTTAACACTAGGAACAGAGCCAATATGTATTATTTCAACATCTTTCCAACGAACTCCTTCAATGCCCGTTTGTAAGACTTTTAACACTGCTTCTTTTGCAGCAAAAATTCCCGCTAATGTCTCTACATTTTCGCCATTTTCCATATAATACTTTATTTCATCTTCTGTAAAAATTCTATATAAAAATCTTTCGTTTTTTTCAATAGCTGATTTTATTCTATGTATCTCAACTATATCTATTCCAATCCCTTTCATAATCCCTCTTTAGTTATTAAGTATACCATTTTACAATCTTTTTTTCAACTTAGTTCATAAAGTGGATAAACCATTCTGTAGGAATCAAAAAAGTATACGGAGCAGTGAATATAGCAAGAGATAGAGATATTTTTTTCTTCTCTAAATTACTCATATCCAACTTTTTAAAAGATATTTTATAATTAAATAAATAAATGAAAAATCCAACAAGGATTATAACAGTAAAAAATAGAAGGAGTGATAATTTATTTTGAAGCGGATTCATCATCATAAATTCGGTGATATCATTATCTAAAAAATAAGCAAAAGCTACTAAAATAAAAGCACCTATAAAATCTGCTAAAAATCCAAAGAAAACAATTTTAACGATGGTTTTTTTTATTTTTTTCATCCTTCCTTCAATATGTATTTTCTTCATACTTATAAAAACAACCAGAAAATCAATGAGTGTATTTAAAAGAATACAAGGAATGATAAATGGCGGAAAGAACCATAATAGCCATAGGGGCAATATCATATTATAAAGTTGAACACTCTTTTTCATAAACACCTCCAATCAAAGCGATTATATCATATAAATATTAAAAAAAGATATATTTTGGATTAACCAAATATATCTAATTTACTATGTTATAATAAACTGTTGATGTGATTTTATACACAATTAAATAACAGATGGTAAACAGAATGCTCACCACACCAATACTCATCGCATACGTCCCATAATACTTTACGCCGAATAACTGCGTTAATTGAAATACTATCTTGGATGCAAATAAAGAATGAATTAAACTAATAATTAATGGAAGAATAAAGATCCATATAATTTGCGTGTTTAGCGTTTTCTTTATCAGAGTATCTGGAAGACCTACACTTTTCATAATTTGAAAATTCTTTCGATCATCATATCCTTCTGAAATCTGCTTATAGAAAATAATCATAATAGCTCCTAGCATAAAGGTAAACCCAATAATCATTCCTAAGAATAAAAAGCCACCATTCATCTCATAGGTAAATACAGCAAACCTCTTTTTTGACTCTACTGATATCATATCTTTATAAGAGGCTAATTTCTTATTTAAAGCATCTTCATATTCTACAGAGTCTTTTTTTACATTCCATCCATAGGATATAGAAATAGAACTTGGGAAATAATTTTTAAAATCTCTTGATACTGTTTTATAATATTTTGCAAACTCTGTTAGCTCCTTATAATCAGCTACTACAATATAATAAATATCTGCTGCTATTCTACTCGAAACGCGGTCTTCAATATACCTAATATCATAATTTTTATCCATAAACTGAAGATTTTTTTCCTCTAAGAGCCTCTTTGCATTTGATGTGAGTAAAATCTCATTTTTTTCTAATCTAAAGTCCTGTTTATATAATTTATTATAAGAATCCAGAGTCAGAACATTTAAAAATAGCGGTTTATTTGTAAATAAACTCTTCATCTTATTCGATGTAGCAGGTAGTATCTTATGATTTACTTTTTCAGCGTAGGTAAAGATCTCTACACCAAAATAATCATCTATGATATCTGAAGGAATAGAAGAGATAATTTCTTTTAGTTCTTTCTTCTTTTTATTAATATCTTCTATTTTAGTATCAGGAGAAAACTTTTCTACATAACTTACACTATACTCTGTAGGCATTAAATTATCAATGGTTTGATCAATTCCTAAGTATATAGAAGCGGTTGCTGAAATCGTTATAATAACAGCAGTAGATAATACAGTAATCGATGCAATACTCACAGCATTCGACTTCATTCTATAAAGCATTCCTGACACAGAGATAAAATTCTTTGCTTTATAATAATAGTTCTTCTTCTTTTTTAATAATTTTAAAATGCCGATTGAAAAATACATAAAGAGTAAATAAGTAGCTACAATGACAAATAATGCGGCAATAAAAAATAGTCCTAAGCTCTCAATTCTTCCTTCTACTTTTAATGCAATAAAATAACCAATGAATAAAGAGATAAGCCCTAAGATAATATATAAAATTTTAGCTTTTGGCTGGCTCTCTGATTTTCTTCCCTTTGAAAGGAGCTCCATAGGCGAAGAGGATTTTATATTAAATATGTTGATAATATAAATAATTGTAAAGATACCTATCGTATAAATTCCTGTTAATTTAAATGCCTTCACAGAGAAATAATAATCATTAAAATCAGAAGACATATCATTCATTATTTTACTCAGTAAAAGAAATAAAATCTTTCCGACTAAATATCCTGAAATAATACTTAAAGCAAATATGATTAGAAAACTGATGACTTCTTCAACAAATATAATCTTTCGAATATGTCTTTTTTCTAACCCTAGAATCCTATAAAGTGCAAATTCTTTACTCCTTCTCTTAATGAGAAATCGATTCGCATAAAGTATGAACATAAAGGCAAATATCATAATAATAATGATGCCAAAATTAATAATCATGGATAATGAACTATGTCTTGTAAGTACAAAGTGATTTCCACTAAGTGATGCCATAATAAATAAAAGCGCCATCATAATGCTTACGGATATAATAAAAGGGATAATAATTAATTTATTAGCCTTTATATTTTTAAGTGCAAATTTAAATGAGAGTCTTGTTTTCATACTACCTCCCATTTAAAGCGTATTCCGCTTTATTAATTCGTTCCATAAATTCTTTTCTACTTTCATCGCCTTTATAGATTTCATGATATACCACACCATCTTTTATAAAAAGAACTCTACTCGCATAGGATGCTGCTTTTAAGGAATGAGTAACCATTAAAATGGTCTGATTTTTTTCATTAATCGTTTTAAATAAATTCATAATATTATCAGAAGACTTTGAATCAAGCGCTCCCGTTGGCTCATCCGATAAGATAAGGGATGGCTTAGTAATAAGAGCTCTTGCTATTGCGATTCTCTGCTTTTCTCCACCAGATACTTCATATGGAAACTTATTGATAATATCCTCTATTTTTAAAATAGGTGCTATTTCCTGTAGTCTCTTTTCCATCTCATCATATTTATAATCAGAAAGAACTAAAGGTAAAAAGATATTATCTTTATTTGAAAAAGCATCTAACAAATTAAACTCTTGAAAAACAAAACCTAGTTTATTTCTTCTAAAAGCAGAGATTTCTTTTTCCGATAATAAATTAATATTTCGGTCTTCTACGAAAATATCGCCTTCTGTTTGTTTTAATAAAGTGGCAATAATATTTAAAAGTGTTGTTTTACCACTTCCTGATTCACCCATTATAGCAATAAACTCTCCTTCTAATACTGAAAAATTAATATTAGAAAGTGCTTCTTTTTTTACTCCTTTTTTCGAGTATATTTTTTTAATATTTCTTACATCTAAAATTTTCATACTTCCTCCAACGTTTTCTTTATTATAGCGAATAAAAAAATAATCTGCATTTATCTAAGATAACAAATATAAAAGAAACCTTACAGACTTGTAAGATTACCTTTTTAAAAGAATACTAAATTCACTTCCTTTATTCACAGTAGAAGAAACCTGAATCTCTAATAATAATTTTTTAGCAATTTCATCTGCAAGAAAGAGTCCTAAACCACTTGATTTTTCATTTAACCGTCCATTAAATCCTGAATAGCCTCTATCAAATATTCTCGGTATATCTTCTGTGCGTATACCCACACCTGTATCTGATATGGAGAGCCTATATGCCTTTTCATCATATTTTATAGAGATTCTTCCATTTTTCGTATATTTAATCGCATTGGATAGTATCTGCTCTAAAAGAATGGTAAACCACTTACTATCTATGACAATGGTATCTGTTATTTTTTCATAGTCTAAGCTAATATGATTTTTTATAAATAAAACAGAATACTTTTTTAAAATAGGCCTTATCATATCATCCATCATGACTTCTTCAAAATACATATCTCGTTCAAAATCTCTAATTTTCAGATAATTAAGTGCCATATTGGTATAATCTTCAATGTAAATCAGCTGATTTTTTAGTTCAGATTTATTAATATTATCTCTATCCAGCATGATTTTTGCCGCTGTTAGAGGCGTTTTTATCTGATGTATCCAAATAGAAAAATAATCATTAATATCTGCTTTATCTTTTAAATAATCTGATTTCAGATGCGAATTAAGGATTGAAAGCTCCTTAATTTTTTCATCTTTTGACTTCTCTTTTTTAAAAAATAGAAAAAGAACGACTACATAGACACCAAAGAAAAGAAGAATAATCTCAGCCGCTACTTTAAAAATAGCTAAATCTAAATCATTTAAATAAAAAACAATATAAAATAATAAAGTAATACAACATACGATAATAAGTTCTTTTATAATACTTTTAATAAAATCTCTAATCATTTTCCCTCTCTACTTAAATAATAACCTGCATTTTTTTTCGTTAGAATAAAATCAGAAAGCCCAATTCCTATTAATTTTTTCCTCAGTCTATTAATATTTACAGCAAGGGTATTATCATCAATAAATTGATCTCCTTGCCAGCAAACATCCATAATTTTTTCTCTTGAAACAATCGCTCCTTGCGCTTTAAATAAGGTTTCTAATATTAAAAGCTCTGTTTTTGTAATATCCGTTTCTTTCTCATTACAATGTATCTTTGTTTTTGATACATATAAGAGAACATCCTTGTATTTAATATATTCCACATCATTCACAAAGCTATAACTTCTTCTAAGAATAGCTTTTATTTTAGCAAGGGTTAAGTCTAAATCTATTGGCTTTTTAATATAATCATCTGCACCGAACTGAACGCCCATAATAATATCAGTATTTTCTGTTTTAGATGAAATAAAGATAATGGGTACAGTCGAAATCTTCCTGATTTCTTCGCACCAATAATAGCCATTAAAATAAGGTAGCACTATATCTAAAAGAACTAATTGCGGTTTTTCTCTTTCAAAATCTAAAAGAATATTACTAAAATCTTCTGTAATACATACATCATACTTCCACTTTATCAGTTCTGATTTTAATTCATTTCTTATAATTTCATCATCTTCTATAATCATTATTTTCATATATACTCCAATCGCTTTATATAAGTATATTTTAAATCAAGAAAAAAAGCTAGATAAATCTAGCCTTTAAACTGGATATGTTAGATTATCAGAATCTAAAAGTTCTGTATCTACATTTAATTCATTTAATTTTCTCTTTTCAAAATAATCAAAAGCAACTTGCGGAAAGATGGTATAAGAAAGAACATCTTCATCACATCTTGCATAATCTCTAATCTTAGAACGGATAAAATCATATTCTGGTTTTAATAAATCTGCTGGTCTACAAGTAATCTGCTTATCATTATTAATAATTTTTTTCACAATTTCTTCTTTTATAGGAACCGTTGACTTACCATACATCCCTTTTACATAGGCTTTTACTTCAGTAGGTATCATCTTATACCTCTCGCCTGATATCACATTAAATACAGCCTGCGTTCCAACAATCTGGCTTGTTGGTGTAACAAGTGGTGGATAGCCTAAATCCTCTCTTACTCTTGGTACTTCTTCTAATACTTCATCGAGTCTATCCAGTGCATTTTGTGATTTAAGTTGAGAAACTAAGTTGGAAAGCATTCCACCTGGCACTTGATAAATCAGTGCATTCACATTCACGCCAAGAACTTTTTTACTAAGCGTACCATCTAATATATGTTTTTCTCTAATCGGTTTAAAATAATCTGCAATCTTACTGAGCTTATCGATATCTAATTTTGTATCATATTCTGTATTTTCAAGTGTCTTTACAAAAGACTCTGTTGGTGGCTGACTTGTTCCCATAGCAAATGGTGATATCGCTGTATCAATGATATCAACTCCTGCTTCTATTGCTTTTAAATAGACCATTGAAGCAAGCCCACTCGTCATATGTGAATGAAGCTGAATCGGTACTGAAATTTCCTCTTTTAACGCTTTTACTAAATCATATGCTACATAAGGTGTTAGTAGTCCTGCCATATCCTTTATGCAAATACTATCTGCACCCATTTCTTCATATTCTTTCGCAAGATTGACATACGTTTCTATTGTATGAACAGGACTTGTTGTATAAGATATTGCGCATTGTGCATGTCCACCATATTTTTTAGTTGCTTCTACTGCTGTTTTTAAGTTTCTTGGATCATTTAATGCATCGAATATTCTTATAATATCTATTCCATTTTCTATTGATTTTTTAACAAATAATTCTACTATATCATCTGAATAATGTTTATACCCCAAGATATTTTGACCTCTTAACAGCATTTGAAGCTTTGTATTTTTAACTCTTGCTCTTATTTTTCTAAGTCTCTCCCATGGATCTTCATCCAAATATCTTAAACACGCATCAAAAGTTGCGCCGCCCCACATTTCAAGTGAATGGTATCCAACATGATCTAATTCTTCTAATATCGGTTCCATCTCTTCATAAGTCATTCTTGTAGCCATAAGAGATTGATGTGCATCTCTTAAAATCGTCTCTGTTATTTTTACTCCCATAACGCCTCCATATGCAATATTTAATTTGAAAACTTGCATTTTCTTCTTTTATTATACACTAGATTTACTGATTGTAAATAAAATACAGCTAAAAGATTTATATGTTTCAAAAAAATAAAAAAAGAAGCAAAACTTTCATTTTACTTCTCAATACCTATTCTCGCTTGAACGCCTTTTTGATAATAATGCTTTATTTCTCTCATCTCTGTGACTAAATCTGCATAATCAATAAGTGACTGTGGGGCATATCTTCCTGTCATAACGACTTCAATATTTTCCTTTCTGCTTTCTAAAAGTTCAATTACTTCCTGATCTGAAAACAAATGATAATAGACAGCAATCATAATTTCATCTAAAATCACTAAATCATAATCAGATGTTGTTAAAATTTCTCTTACTCTTTCTAGTCCTTCTCTAGCGATTCTTATATCTTCCTCCGTTGGATCATTAAAAATAAAACAATCTCTCCCAAACTGCTCAATCGTTATATTGTCAAAATCATCCGCAAGGCCCAGTTCACTATATCTCATACCTTTTACAAACTGACCAATATATACTTTTTTGCCCGCATATAAACTTCTTACAGCAATCCCAAAAGATGAGGTTGTTTTCCCTTTTCCATTTCCTGTATAAATATGTACGTAACTCTTTTTCATAACTCTTCCTTTCGTTTATATGTTAGTTCATTATATCATATTTTAAGATATTATGTTACTATTTATATAGGATAAGATAAAAGAGGAGATGAATATGAACACTTTATATGATAATATTTTTAAAAGAAAATCGGTGAGGAAATATCAAAATCAGCTTATATCAGATGATATAAAAAATAAGATCTATGAGGCTATTAATAGGCTCACTTTATATAATAAAGAAAAATCAACGCTTCGATGCGAAATTCTTACTTATGATGAATTCTTAGATTCTGTGGATTTAAATTTTATTACAAAGAAAATGGTGATTAAATCTCCGTATTATATCTCTATTTACCGAAATGTTTCAGAAGATTCTTATGTGAATGCAGGATATATAGGAGAAGAGCTCATTCTTAGACTAAAAGAATTACATCTTGATACCTGCTGGGTTGGTGCTGCCAATGTCTTTGATAAAGGAGAAGACTTTATTATTGGAATTGCCTTTGGTTATAGCGATGTAGATGATAATATAAAAAGAAATAGAAAAGATATCAGTGCGTATTTTATAGGAACAGACCCTGATATGACTCTTTTAAATGCACTTCGTGAGGCGCCTTCTGCTAAGAACTCACAGCCTGTGTATTTAGAGTTTAAAGAAAATCTAATAAAAGTATATTATAAAAAACCAGAGCGCTTTTTAAAGGATTTAAATAAAATTGATATGGGAATTGCCCTTAGACATATTACGCTTTATTTGGAAAAAGAAAATATAGAGTATGAAATAAATAAAAAAGAATATGGTTATGAAATAGAAAAAAGATAAGCTGAGCTTATCTTTTCAGACCGTCGACAAATGGACTTTGAAATTAACCTCAAAGTCCATTTTTTTAACGATTTCTATTAATTTGATCATTTTTACAAAAATATAGTCTGAA
>PDWI01007888.1_pt1 | contig 22025 bp, 13 predicted proteins | sample 1430891 | NCBI WGS metagenome assembly PDWI01 (sample SAMN01162508, study PRJNA174530) | Oral metagenome, whole genome shotgun sequencing project. | biome: Marine environment; feature: Marine mammal; material: Swab sample of the gingival sulcus; isolation source: swab sample of gingival sulcus... | reverse complement strand
TTCCAAGAATCTCAGGGGCATATTTTCGTTTATTGTCGATTGATGCTCAACTAAAACTATCAGTTTATTGTCCACCAAAAAGGAAATGTCGTTTTTCAAGCCGGTATATATAACCTGTTCAAGCTCAATATTTTGTAGTTTTGTTGTGTCGGATAAATTAGTCCCATGCAGGGCATTGTATAGCAACAAAAAGTTTTCCTTTGCTGTTTTGTCCCTGCTGAAAAAATCCACAAAGACCGTATCTTTGTACTCTCTGTTCACCTTTTCATCCATGCTTATAATTTATCATATTCTATGAAGTTTAGCAAGAAGAATTTACAAGAAAGGGTGCCAGGTATGTAAAAATTAGAGTCGATACATACTATTTAGCTCTTAAACTTGTTGTGCCTGGCACCGCATTGTTGCTCTGGCACCCCTGCGGGGGATTATGTTGAGCGAAAAGGTGCCAGGCACGCAGCAATTAGAGCTGATACACACTATTTAGCTCTCAAACTTATTGTACCTGGCACCGCATGGTTACTCTGGCACCCCTACGGGGGATTATGTTGAGCGAAAAAGTGCCAGGCATTCGAAGACCTACTGTAAGAACTATTAAACAGGAAAAGTTTTCTTATTCCGAGAAAGCTCCGGGCGATTAACAAGCATTGATTCTCCACTCAAAAAGCAGAACGGGCACCTCCTGCATTGAATATTAATTACTTGAAATATTATCCATGGATGGCAAACTGAAAAAACATTCACATGGAGGCAAGTTCAATGAAAAAAATCGGACTCATAATAGAAGGCGGAGGATTACGGGGACTCTTTGCAACGGGAGTGCTTGACCTCTTCATGGATAATTCCCTGGAGTTCCCATACATAAATGGAGTATCCTATGGAAGCGTAAATGCCTTTTCATATATCTCAAAACAGCGAGGACGAACGAAGCGCATTGCAGACCGATTTGTAAATGACCCCAGATATATGGGCTGGGGAAATGTTTTAAAAGAGGGTAATTTTTTTGCCACAGAGTTTGGGTACAAAACGATTCCTGAAAAGCTGGAATTTTTTGACCTTGAAACATTCAAAAAATCCAAGACTATTTTCAACATGGTGGTGACAAACTGTGAAACCGGAAAGGCGGAATATCTTGAAAAGAACACCTTAAGTGGCGATGAGCTCATGGACGGTCTGAGAGCCGGAGCAAGTCTGCCATTCATATCAAAGATGGTGAAGATTAAAGGGAAGCTCTACCTCGATGGAGGAATGACCGATTCCATTCCCCTGAGAAAGGCAGTGGATGACGGATACAAAAAGAATGTAGTCATTCTCACCAGACCCAGGGATTATAGAAAAAATCCCATGAAGTTTAAACCTTTAGGTCGGCTCTTTTACCGCAAGTACCCTGAAATGGTGAGAGCCATGGAAAACCGGTTTCAAGTCTATAACGAAACCCTGGACTACATTGACAGTGAAGAGAAATCCGGTTCAATTCTTGTAATAAGGCCGGAAAGGGACCTGCAAGTAGGCCGCCTGGAAAAAAATCTCCAGAAGCTGCATAGGGTCTATATTCACGGAATGGAAGTTGGGGAAAAGAAATTAGAGGAGATTGGGGAATTCATATCATAGAATGATAAAGGGCTAAAGGCATTCCTCCTTCATGCGATTCGAACAGTTTTGGCAAACACATGCAGTGCCATCGGTTTTTTCATGTTCCCGCAACCTTTGCAGCAGTTCATCAGGAAACTCATAGGCCATGCACCAGCATGTTTTCGATGGCTCGCCATTGGCAGTGGCGCAGTGATTTTCCTCGCCACAAATGGGACAGTATCTACCACGGGTTTTCTTCTTATTTGCCATTATCAAAAATTTCTTCTTTCATAATACAGCAATATAATACGGGAAGAGTAAAATTTCAAGTACTATATACTAAAAGGCATTTATGCCCTGAAGTAAAAACAGGTCCTGCGAAATTCTAAAACTTTTCCCAGAAATGCTTCCCCCTTCTGTGGGCAGCTATAAACTTAAGGCTGAATCTCAATTCTGTCACCGGAGAAATTACATGGTGCTCCAGCAACTAAATCTCTGATAGTCTCATTTGGAACAATAACCTTGAAACAAGAGCTGATAGGTGTACCAAAGGCATATTGACCAAGGGAGTCTATTCTCTCCGGGAGTTTAATTATGGCACTACTACAACCATAAAAAGCGGTTTCTCCGACAGATGAAAGCTCCGTGAAATAATTAAGGTCAATTCTGCTTAAAGCCTGACAACCATTAAAAGCACTCTCCCCAATTGAAGTCAAACCGGGGGGGAAAGATATGCTTGTTAAACTATCGCAACCATAAAAAACACAGGAATTAATTTCAGAGAGTTCCGATGATAAATCTGCGCTGTTCAGACCTGTACAGTTTCCAAAGGCATATACCCCAATGGTGCGAAGCCCGTAAGGTACATCTATGCTACTCAAGCTAGTGCAAAAGAAAAAGGCATATTCACCTATGGAGGTCAGCCCGGAGGGGAAGTTTATGTTGTTCAAACTGCTACACTCTCCAAATGCACCCCGGCCAATTTCAGTGAGTCCGGAAGGGAACTCTATACCGGTTAAACCGATACAACGATAAAAAACAAATGCACCCAGAGAAGTAACCTTTTCCGGTAGAGAGACACTCCTTAGGCCACTACAACCTCCAAAAGCAGAATCACCTATAGTTGAAACCTCCGAAGAAAATTCAACATTGGTGAGATTGGAACAGCCTTCAAAGGCACCTGCAGCAATGGATGTGGTTTTGTCAGGAATAATATATGCCCCTGTCCTACCTCCCGGATAGGACAGGAGAGTAGTTTTATCCTTACTAAATAAAACTCCCCCATGAGAAGAAAAAAAATTCATTGCTGTCGGGAATATTGATGCTATCCAAAATGCTACAATAAGAAAAAACCCGGGAGCCAAGAGAAGAAATCCCGGCAGGTAAATCAATCTTAGCCAAACTGCTACAATTAATAAAAACATGCTTCCCAATGGTCGTAATGGTCTCGGGCAAGTCTATATGTTCCAAACCGGTACAGGAACGAAAAACATGATTACCCAGAGTCCGCAGTCCATGGGGTAAATCGACAGTAATCAAATCACTACAAGAAAAGAAAGCATAGTCCCCAATGGTGGTAATATTAGTACAATCCAAGAGATCAAGTCCAACTAAATTGCGAACGAGATAGAAGGCATATTCTCCAATTGAGTTATAATCTCCCTGAATTGAAGCAATTTTAAGAAAAAGCTTTTTGCCTCCGGTTTTAATTTTCTTTCCCAATTCCCCGGATTCACGGGAATAGGAATTTCCAAGAAGGGCATGAGATGGCACTTCTAAAACTTTAACATAGTTAACACGCTCGCTGAGGGCACTATGAGCAAGCCAGCTATCCAGTTCATCATAGCTCACTGTTATAAATCTCTCAACACTCAAATCACATGTTGCCACCTTGTTGCCGTCATTGGTGGTGGCTGAAATTGTAGCAGAACCTTCTGAAATGGCAGTAACCAGACCATTGACAGCCACTTTAGCTACTGACTCATTACTGGAAGTCCAAGTCACAGTTTTATTGGTGGCATGGTCGGGATAAATGATGGGAACTAAACTGAAACTCGCTCCAAGATCAAGGGAAAGACTCGTATTATTCAGGTTAACAGAAGTTACTTCAATCTTGGCGGAATTGGGAAGTGCGTTTTCTCCGGACTTTCCTTCTCCTCCGCAGGATAAAAAGAATATGGCAGAAACAGAAATGACCATGGGAAATAATTTATTAAAAGACATTGTATTAGACCTCCATCTCACATAAATATATCAAAATATAAGCAAGTCGTCAACTTTTATCATCCATTTTATTAAAAAATTAAGCTTTTTCATAAAGATCAGAAAAAGCCCTAAAACTCCGGTTTTTCCGGCTTTTATTAAAAATTTTTAAAAAATACAAAAAATTAAAATAAAAAGTGTAACCCATGTGTCCGGTCTAAAATGAAACCTGTCCCTCCGGTTCATACAGAGAGGAAAAGGTCTACAAACAGGTGCCAGGCACAAAAAACTTAGAGTAAAAAAAATTAAAGACAACTCTTCGTGTCATTAAAAGGGAATCAGTCTCGGCAACTTCTCGTTGCTTAGGAAACTTTTAGTTCACTGAACTTCATTTACTTTAAGGCTACCGAGGGACTGAAACTTTGAACATTTTTCAGGGAAATTCAGAACTTTTTTTACTAAACTCACGCAAAACTCTGTATATGTTTTGTGCCAGGCACTGAAAACGAGTGTACAAAAAAATTATACAAGTTTCATTTTGCAATGCAACAAAAACTCCTGGCATTACAGACGCTATTAGCCCCCTGAACTCACTGAAAAGTTTCCGAGACCAAGGGACTAATTCATAGTTAACGCTAAACTTCGCCTCTACTCCATTCCCCTCTGCATTTTGAATGCCTTTAATGTATTCTTCAAAAGCATGGTTATGGTCATGGGTCCCACACCCCCGGGCACGGGAGTTATGGCAGAGGCCCTGTTCTTCACCTCATCAAAGAGGACATCTCCCACCAATCGGGCCTTGTCAGGGTTCTTCTCATCAACAACTCTATTGGTTCCCACATCAATTACAACGGCTCCCTCCTTAACCATGTCTGCAGAAACAACGCCAGGCATTCCGGCGGCAACGACGAGAATGTCCGCCTCTCTGGTGTAGAGGGAAATATCGGGAGTTCCCCTATGGCAGATGGTCACGGTGCAATTAGCCCGTTCATTTTTCTGAAACATCATGTTGGCAATGGGCTTGCCCACAATATTGCTACGCCCAACAACCACAAGATGCTTGCCCTTGAGGTCGTCCACATATCTGGCAATAAGCTCCTGGCAACCGCATGGTGTACAGGGGAGGAGGCAGTCTTCCCCATTGACCATTTTCCCCGTGTTTACCGGGTGGAACCCGTCCACATCTTTCAGGGGCTCAATGGCGTTGATTATAACATTCTCGTCTATGTGTTTGGGAAGAGGGAGCTGTACCAAAATTCCCGTAACTTCCTCATTGGCGTTGAGGTCTTTCAAAAGCTTGAGAAGTTCCTCCTGGGAGGTACTCTCGGGAAGAAGATGCTGCTTCGATTCCATGCCAACTTCATCGCAACCCTTACCCTTCATGCGAACATAGACCGCAGAGGCAGGGTCGTCTCCCACAAGTACCACATCCAGTCTGGGAACCTTTCCCGTAAAGCTCCTCAACTCCTCCACTTGGGACTTTATCCCTTCCCTTATCTCCGCTGCTATTGCCTTTCCATCAATTATCCGTGCCATTTACTTCTCCTATAAAAAACTCTATTCTATTATTTATTTCTTTTAAATCAAGGGACTCAATGCCCCCGGTCTCTCCCGGGTCGAACTTCTCCGATTCCAGGAGCATGCTCTTTAGAATACCCGGACTCCTGACTATTGCCAACTTCTCCCTGCGGGAAAGCCCCTTCACGAATGACTCAACTCGCATGGCCCGGGACTTATCTCCACTTAAGTTCCAAACCGCCACAACCTTCCGGGGCTTAAATGCCCTGGTAAACTTGGCACCGCCCCTTCCCGAAAAATGCTGTTTCATTCTCCTCTCAAGGTCGGTGCAGTACCCCGTATAGAGCATGCCCCTTTCACATTCCAGAATATAGACATAGCTCATTATGCCTGAGACTTCTCCTTCAAAACAAAGAACAATAAAATTGCACCCATGGCATAGGCAAACATTCCCATGGCAAAGGTAAATGAAAACCCAAAGGATATATTCATGTAAAGGGCCACCGTGGTGGCAATGGTTCCCGCAGCACCACTTATGGCATACATGAGGGTGGCATACTCCGGAGAGATATCTCCCTTAATTTGCTCCATTGCCTTGGGAAAGGGAATTCCCATGATAAAGGCAAGGGGGAAAATCAATCCCAGGGCAGCCCATGGCCGCTGTGAAAAGGTCAACACGGAGAGAAATGAAAAAGCATCGTCTAAAAAGTAAAGATAGATTGCCAATACAGGAGAAATGGCTGCTGTAAATAAAAGCACAGCCCCCCTCTTCCACTTTGTCGATGCCATGCTGCCAAGACCGCTAAAGAAAAGAAGCCCCCCCAGGGTTACTATGACCGAATAGACAGGAATGCCTATGAACCTTTGGAAAAACTGCATGAGAACTATTTCCACCACCATGAAACCGAATCCCACCGAAGAGAAAAAGAGAGTATGACGAAAAATAGAACCGCCATGAGAACGAAATCGCATGATAGCCAAAATTAAAACCGGCAAAAATATTAGAAGCGACAGGAAGGCCACTATTTTCATGGTACCAAAAAGTTCCTTTTTCTCTTCATATACATTGAAGGGGAAGGGTTTATCATCTGTTATGGGGTCTATATTCATTTTGTAGCTATAGTTTGTCTTGTCCAAAATACGGGAGTATCTTTCAATATCATGGGGCAAGAGCCATTTTTTTATAATGTATCTCCCCTGTTTGAAGTTATAGACGGTACTTGTAAAATCAAAGCCCCTGGTTACCTCCACCTTGGGATACTTTTTGTAAAGGGACAGTACAAATTCCCTGTCATCTTCATTATGAATACATGCCAGTACTTTTTTTTCAAAGTCATCATGCCAAATATAGTTGGGGAGCTGAATCTGGTATTCATTCACAACTCCTCCAATCATTTTACCCACTATTCCGGGAATTATCTTTCCGGGAAATGCCAGAATGGGTTTCTTACTGGACATGAGTGGAATCTTTTTATTTTCGATATATAGCTTCAAATTTTCCCGGAGCTTGTCCCTTTCTTTGGCAGAGAAGGGCAATCTCTTCACAACAATGGAACGAACAGCGGGCTTGGAATAGTTCCAGTAGTCCCACTTATATATCAAAATGTGATTCCAGGGTTTTTCAATTCCCATATTACGAAGGGCATGGACAATTGTATTCACGAACTTATAGAAGAACCATTCCGTACGATTGCTCCAGAGAATTTCCTCGTAAACAAGAAGACCCCGGTCAGTGAGTTTTTCCAGCATCTCTTCAATTGCCTCCATGGTGTGGAGGTACTCAGGTGCAAGGGAACAAACCGCTCCATGCTCGGCGTGATTGTTCATGTGAGTTATCATGTCAAACTTTTCATCAGTTGAACGCAGATATGCCCTGCCCTCAACTCTATGAATTATGGTGTTCTCATAGGCCCGCTCGGACTTCTCAAAGAAAAAACCCTGAGACATGGTCTCGTGAATTATGGGATTGAACTCCACTCCGCTGATTTTAGCCTTTCCCGGCAGCCTCTTCACGGACTTCACAATACCATCGGCAGAGGCGCCCATGATGAACACATTGGCATTCCTGAGATAGTTGGGAAATCGGGCATCATTTTTTAATCCACGGTCTTTAAAAATAACCCTGTCATAGAAGGAACCGTTGTTGATATACAAAAAATCCCTCTCGCTCTTTGTGATATACTCCACCCGTCCCATGAGATTGTCCTTGGAATAGAGAAAGGTGTAATTTTTAAGTCGATTGGTATAGATTTTAAAATTCTTCTCGGCGGAATAGGATGGCCTGTAGTTGCAGCTCAAATCCATTATAAAAGGATAGAAATCGGTCTTGTTTATGATATTTTTTGCCATTTCCAGATAGTATTTGTCATCTGTCTGGGCTCTGTATATGTCTTTATCGACGTCATAGGCATATACCTTTTTCAAAATATCCCTTTCTATTTTTTTATCCACCATGGGTTCAATCTTCTTGCGGTATTCATCGCCATTGATGGCAAGGGGTATATTGACATTCATGACCCAGAACATGGATATGACAACAATGGAAACCATTGTCAAGGACTGGAGAACTATTCTGAAAAATAAATTTTTAACCCTGAGACAATAAAACAAAATAAAGACCATGGGGAAGAGCATGAGGAAGAGAAGAGTCCCCTCGGACTTAAATTGAGCAACAAAGAATACCGGGAAAAGAACCCCCAGAGCTGAAGCCGAAAGGTCCAGGAAATATATTATATGGGAGTTATGCCGAGCAAAGATGGCAGAAACAATGAATGAACCTGAAAAAAATGGAAGAATTAAAAACCATGGAAATGTAAAACTATCCAATCGAACTATGCTGAAATAGGAAAGGGGTATGGAAATAGCAAAGACAAGGGAAGCCAGAATGGTCAAAAAGACCTCTCTTCCCCTGAGAAAGTAAAAGCTCAAAACTCCTCCCAGCGATATGCCGAACATGGCAAGGGAGATGACCGTTGTGGCATGTATGTAGTTGGAAACTATGATGAGAAGGTGAAAAAGAACCGCTTCCAGAGTTATGATACAAAAGGGGAATATCATGACAGCCATGGCATTGAGAAGAGCCCCGGAAATGTTACTTTTGTTATTTTTCATCTATCCCCTTCTATCTCAAGCAACCACAATCTGAAACAATTTTAAACAATTCAATATAATTGACATTTTTCTTGCCCGAGGATAAGTTGAGTATTAATAACCTCCTCCATAAAGCAAGACTTTTATGGTTCAGGGCATAAAAAGATAGGAGTGTAGATGAACAGAGAGCTCACGAAAAAGCTGGCAGATATTCTCAGGGAAAGGCAGTCTCACGAAGAAATGAGAATAATGGAGGTCTGCGGAACCCACACTGTGAGTTTTTTCCAAACCGGAGTGAAAGACATATTGCCTCCTGAAATAAAACTCATAGAGGGGCCGGGATGCCCTGTATGCGTAACTGAAAACTCCTACCTTGACCTGGCAATTGAAACAGCGAAAAAACACAATGCAATAATAACCACCTTCGGGGACATGATTCGTGTTCCCTCTTCAAAGAGTTCTCTGGCACTGGAAATTTCCCGGGGCATGGATGTTCGCATAGTCTATTCCCCCATGAATGCCCTGAAAATAGCACAGGACAATCCGGGCAAGGAGGTGGTATTCCTGGGCGTGGGTTTTGAGACCACCACTCCAACAGAGGCATTGACAATTCTTCAGGCCCGGGAATTGAATATCCCCAACTTTTCAATACTGGCAGGAAACAAGCTCACCCCTCCTGCGGTAAGGGAGCTTCTTGCTTCGGGAGAGGCAAAGATTCACGGTTTTATTCTTCCCGGTCATGTGAGCACAATTATCGGCAGAGCAGCATGGGACTTCATTGCCCGGGAATTTTCCACACCGGGAGTCATTGCGGGATTTGAAACAATGGAGCTCATCGCTGCCGTGCTAAGGCTCACCGACCTCATAAAAGAAAGCAAGGCGGAGATATTAAACGAGTACCCCAAAGCAGTGAGGGACCGGGGGAATAGGTGGCGTGGACTGGGCACCCTGGCCAATAGCGGGCTGACAATCAGAGATGAATTTGCCTCATTTGATACGGCAAAGAAGCTCCCTGCGGACACTCCGACCTCAGTGGAAAACGAAAACTGCAGATGCGGAGAACTGCTTCGTGGAGTTATAACTCCCGAAGATTGTCCCCTTTTTGGCACGGCATGTACCCCGGAACAGGCAGCAGGCCCATGTATGGTTTCCCACGAGGGGACATGTTCAGCTCACTACAAATATGGTGGTGCACTATGAAAAGAATCATGGCAGCTCATGGAAGCGGCGGCAGATTAATGGAGGAGCTCATCGCCGGAACCATAGCGAAAATTTTGGGGCCCCATTCCATACAGTTAGACGACTCGGCAGTCCTGGGCCCCATGAACGGAAAAATCGCCTTCACCACTGACTCCTACACAGTTACTCCTCTCTTCTTTCCCGGGGGCGACATTGGAACCCTGGCGATAAATGGAACAGTGAACGACCTGGCAGTCATGGGAGCTCTTCCCAAATACCTTTCATGCTCCCTCATCATTGAAGAGGGGCTTCCCATGACTGTTCTTGAAAGAGTTCTCCACTCAATGAAGGCCGCCGCGACGGAAGCCGAAGTTGAGATAGTAACGGGAGACACCAAGGTGGTAGGTCCCGGCAGCGTTGACAAGCTCTTTATAAACACTTCGGGGTTGGGAATTTTTCAAAGCAGAGTTATGAGACAGGAGATAAAACCCGGCGACCGCATAATCTCAAGCGGTACCCTGGGAGACCATGGCATAACAATAATGTCCCTGCGTCAGGGGCTGGAATTTTCCTCAGACCTGAAATCGGACTGCCGGCCCCTGACGCGACTGACCCTTGCCCTGGGAGAAAAATTCCCAAAGGGCATAAAGTTCATGCGAGATGCAACAAGAGGAGGAGCCGCCTCGGTTCTCAATGAAATAGTAACTGCCGGGAATTTTTCCGCCGTCATTGAAGAGGATAAAATTCCCCTGAGAGACGCCACCGCAGGCATCTGCCGACTTTTGGGACTGGACCCGCTATATGTGGCAAATGAAGGCAAGCTCATGGTAATCTGCGAAGAATCCTCAGCCAATGAGATTTTGGAAACCATGAAGAGTTTCAAAGAGGGAGAAGATGCCCAAGTAATGGGACACATTGAAGCAGAAAACCCGGGAAAGGTACTAATGAAGACAGCCATTGGTGCAAGAAGAATAGTTCCCCTGCTTTCACAGGAGCAGCTTCCAAGAATATGTTGATTTTTTTACGGAATGTTATATATTTGTTTTATAAAAGGAAAAACTTGAGCAATATAAAAGGAAGATAAGATGTGTCTTGCAGTGCCCATGGAAGTTGTTAAGCCCGGAGCAACCGAAACCACGGTTTCTCTGGGAGGAGTTGAAAGGGTCGTAAACTCCACCATGGCCCCCCAACTAAAAAAGGGAGACCGGGTGCTGGTACATGCCGGCTTCATCATAGAAAAACTTGACCCAAGGGCTGCCGAAGAAATGGCAAGGGCCTGGGGGGAATACTGCCAAGCCCTTGAAAAAAACGGAGAAAGGGGCACTGTTTAAGGCCTCTCTTCACAGAAAGAAAACATGAACACTATGAACCATTTTCATCAAATTGCTCATAGTATATATCCCTTCCCGTGGTTCCCTTATCTCGGTAATCATACCAAAGGGGCATGATGCCATAGGGAGCCCCACCGTCGTCCCAGTTCAATAACCACAGGGAAAGAGGGTCGTCGCTGCCCAGGGATGAGGGACTGGCCAGAAAGGCTCCACCGACTGCCCACTGTCTCGAAGGAGTGGAATCATATCTCTGACCAAAAATGGAATAGCTTGGGGAAAAGATAAAATCCCTACCGTCAAACCAGGCCACATAGAAGTCATCTGCTCCCGTTGAATTATTAGCCATTGTCACTGAGGGCTTGGTACAATTATAGGGGGCCGTATTATCTGAAACATTAATGGGACCCCAGAGAAGCCCTGAACGATAGCACATTGCCTCAATGTGTTTATAGGGAGTTAAATTGGCAATATGTGTTGAAGTATATACCACGATGGCCCTGTTTATCTCATTTGTAACGGAATCCACTGTCATGCGGGGGTCTTCACCAAAGATGACCGGGGAACCGTATACAATATCCCCCGTTGCTCCACTTACCTGCACAATGCGAAATCCCGCACCTGAATTAGCTTTAGCAAGGAGATACGCCCCGCCAACTCCATTGAGGGCCCTGTCGGGAAGAATCTGCAAAATGGAAAACCCAGTGAGAATGAGCTTTCCGGGATCAGAGGCACTGTCGGCATCGTTTCCCCAGGCCGGGGAAAAATAGCCCCTGGCAGTGACCTTTTTGGCATAGATATTGCTGCCCCTTTCATAGAAAATCATGGCATTGCCCGCTCCATCGGAGAGAGCCCTGGGGTTGGAATTAACCCCGTTGGTGCATACCTGAAAGCTACCCACCAGCCATGTGCCATTTGCCATATTGAATGACTTTGCCATTACATAGTTGTTTATTTCTATGTAGCTTACCAAAAATCCCCTCTTGGTATAAAATATTGCCTTTTCATTTGTTGAGTTAAAAATATCAGCAGAAAGGATAAGCATTGATACCCCCACTACTCTTTTCACCATGGCAGATAGATCGGCATCTATATTGTATACAATATCTCCTTCACTAACAGATCCAAAAGGATCATGTGTATCAATGAAATGAAAATCAGAAGAAGCTGTGGAATATCCTACATCTTTAACAAAAGACAATGGGGGAGTTCGCATAATGGCATAGGAATCGCCATTGTCCATGATATCTGCCGAAAGTTGAAGGGCATAGTCCGTATCAGCTGCTACCGGAGCATTGACCGTAGCAAAGGTTGCAGCAGAGCTATTGTCATTTTCATTTACCACATAGTCCCCTCCTCTGACCCAGAACGAGGGGTTAAAAAGAACAGAGGGGTCTTTGTCCCAGAGAGGGTTAGACACCGCTTCGGAGTTAAAGGGGCCCGCATGAGTGCTGTATATGGCGAAGCTATCCCCATCCCCTAAACTGGCTACCCCAAAGGACAAGTTTACATACCAATACCCGGAAGGATCCCAGGCTCCATCACTTGAGATAAAACTCCATTCTCCGGTGGAAGTATTGCACATAAGATCTCCCGAGGAAACTGTCATTAAATTCACGGTGGATGAACGCAACTGAGAACCTGTAGTACCTGAATCAGCTGTGCCCGTAATGGAACTATCCACATCAACCAGGTAAAAGTTGCTCAAAGCTCCCAAGTTTGGAGCCCAAGCAGAGCTTTTAAGTACATAGGGAAAAATATCATAGGGAGAACTTCCCTGATTGTCAATGGCATAGGCATTCAAATTAAATCCCATAAGAGGAACCTTGATCACAATATCATTTTGAGTGAGCCAGGGGAAGGAAAAGTTCACATTCCCGGAAAATACAAGATTGGTACTCACCCCATCATCGGGCATGTCGGCAACTCCCGAAGTGACTACAAAGGGGTTTTCATGAACAAGACATGCGGAATAGGAAGACCCGGGTTTAATGGTAATATCAAAGTCAGCTCCCAAGGGAACTGCACCTCCTCCCCATCTAAAACCCGGTGCACCGACATTATTGAATACCTCTTTTCCATAGAGCTTGTTTGAGGAACTATAGACAACAACGGCATCTGAAAAACCGTCAGTAATGGCAACTATGCCCTTCTGAGAACCTACAGCACTACAAATTGTACTGCCCCCCGGTCCCCAGAGAGCGATGCCACCGGGACCAAAAAACTGCCCATGAATATCTCCATGATCTTCCCAAAAGACATAGGAAGAAGTGCCATTTGTCTGCAAGGCCACCACACCCTGCTGATCCCCCACCCCATTGGAGAGAAGATGGTTCACCGAATTATCCGGTGCCGTTCTGAAATATATATCCCCTGAAACGGCCTCACCCGCTTCAAGGCTCCCATTCCCGTTTTCGTCTGCCCATGCTCTGCAAACATAAAGAGTACCGGGAGAAAGCCCCGATACAGAGACCTCGTGGACAGTCCTTTCTTCAACTCCCGCCCCCTCCACAATATTAGAGGAAATCGGACTGAATGCGACTCCAATATTTACAAATGCCCTGGAGACAGCCAAGGGTTCCAAAGTTGTAAAATAAACAGTGGCACCGGTATCTGTCACCGACCCCACCCAGATATTCTGAATAGACATGATGTTACTAGCGGGGTCACTATCCGTGGAAAAACTCCAGGTGAGGTTGCCGAAATCAAGCAGGGCATTTCCCCCTGAATCTCTAATGGAAGTATTAAGAGAAACGGTGTATGTTGCGCCATATTGAAGACCCGAAATGCCAAGTCTAAATGTTTTATTATCAGTGGTTGAAACACTTCCCAGGGTAACCCCGGGACCGGAAACATTAAAAGACCCTCCCGCCGTCACAGAGGCGGGATCCATCTCCTTGGAGAATGTAACCTCGACATAGTTCGTTGAAATTGAAACATCTGTGGAGCCCGATGAAGGGAATCTCGTACTTGAAATGACTCTTGGTAAAAGAAGAACGGAGTTATCAGAAGCGGTTGAGAAGCTAAAGCCCCCCGTGGGAAGAGTGAGGGGGTTTCCATGAGTATCCAAAATGCCACCGGAAAAAGTAATACCATAGGCCGTGCTGTATGCCAGGTTCACGGGATTTGTAATATCCAATTTAACGGCATTGCCTCCGTTAAGCGAAGAAACGGAAAAACTCGTAACTCCCGAAATAGCGATATTTCCCGATATGGTTGAAATGTCAATGGGCTTTGAAAAAACTATTATAACATCGGTATAAGTGGCGATATTGGTTGCACCATTGGAGGGGTAAACAGATATAACGGAAGGGTTAACAGTCCCGATATCCGTTCCCGAAGAAGACTGGGAAAAGGGCTTGGGAATAATGGTCTTTGCATCATTTCCGCAAGCGGATATAAAAAAAAGCGTAGAAAGGAAAATAATTCCATGAATAATTTTTTTCACCATTACACACTTCCCCTTAAAAACAATATATTAAAAATTTAATAAAAGTCAATGGTAAAATTCAAATAAAGTCAAAAATCTATCTTGCCATGACCATTTTTTTACAGGAATTCAAAATTACCTTCCCGTCCGATGCTCTCTTTGCCTTAAAATGAACATAGTAGAGCCCCAAACCCAGCTTTCTGCCATATTTATTGTAGCCTCCCCAGCCCCCTTCCTTGATATTACGGCCTCCCCTGCGAAAGCCCCTGTCCAAGAGAGTGGCAACAACCCGTCCCTTAACATCATAGACCCGAATGGTTACATAGGCATCGTCGGTTAGAAAATAGGCAGGATAGGCTCGACGATTTTTAGAGTTTATTACATTGTTCAAAATTCTCGTGGGCAGAGGGGCTACATTTTTTTCACCGGAAATATGAAAGGTATATGGGTAGTCATTGGGATTTCCCGGAGGAAGTTCCGTTTCAGAATCATTGTCGGCGTAGGACGGAATTCCTGTCTTGAAGGATTCCACAACAAACTTTAAGCTTGTACCAATACTCATGAGAGGAAGAGTTGTGGGTACATATCCCGTCCATTCATTGGTGCTTGTCTTGAAAGTGGAAATGCGATAGTACCCCATGGGACTATTTTCTATAATAGCGGGATTTAGACCTCCTCCCACAATTAAATTTCCCGTAGTTACATTGGCGACGATGAGGTTAACACTATCGGGCAAATCCTCTCCCAAGGCAATGATAAAAACCTTAACACATACGGCAGTTCTGAGAAGGGATCTGTCAAGAGGATTATCGATGCCACCGAAGTCTGTAAACGAATTATCATCATATATGGTAATGCCGTCGCTTATTTCAACTCGAATTGTAGCGGCAGAAGTACTGGTACTTCCATAGGTTCCCGTTCCGGGCAGGGAATTGGCCAGGGTAACCTCCTGACCGAAGATATCAACGGCGGTTATGTAAAATTCATAATTGGTCAGGGATTCCAAACCTGTAATGGTAGCCTCAGATGTTGACAGAACTCCAAGGTACCCATATCCCGGGGTATTGCGGTCAATTTGTCTAAAAAGGGGTTCCCCGAGCTTCCTGTAATACAGACGGTATGAATAGAAGTCGCCGTCAATGATCACATTGACAAGAGCTGTCCAATTAAATGTGATAGACCGGGCTGTGCTTGATACCCCTCCATAGGGAGTAAAGGGAGCGGAATCGGCTCCGGGAGCATCATTGCGATCCCAATAGATGGAAGCACCGGGGGGTTGAGAAATAAGACCGGCTGCATTCTGACCTCCGGAAGAATCTCCTCCATAACTTCCCCCCAGGATGGCAGATACGACATAATCATTTTTCAAAGTCCCCGGATCACCGGGAAGCCCCGCCCCGGTGGGAAAGGGAACATTGGCAATTCCCATGCTAGCCCCATTGGGAATGACCACATCAATATTTTGTCCACCGGTGTCATTCAACCTTATGGTGGTAATGCCCCTCATTCCGGTCAGGGCATGTCTCATGCGAGCTATAACGCGAACCCGGGTTCCGGGAATATTGGTGCTTCTATAATATGCAGGAGAGTCAATGCCCCCGCCCCCCAAAAATAAAACGCCGGTTATCTCAACTTCATCACAGTCAATAGTTAGAGAGTTGGAGGAAAACATAGGACCGCCGGCAGTAACAAACTCAGCCTTCGCGGTCCATGTATTTGCCCCAAAGGTCGTCACCGTACCGGCAGGAACAGAAAAATCAAAGCCGGGAGGAGCTCCTGAAAGAGAAGATGATACCCCCGTTCCTGAGCCATTGAGAAAAAGCTCGGTTCCCGTAATTTCTCCGGCATCCACGGTTTCAATGGCATCGGCTGTTGTGACACCGGGAACATTATAGACGGGCACCCCGGTAACATGAAAGCCATCGTGATAGGGGTTAACCATGCCGTCTGTGGCAACTCCATCTTGCTGAAAATCTAAAATTTTTATGGAGGAGCAGACTCCATATGAAGTTGCCACATCTCCAATCCTGAAATTGTTTCCCGGAGCAGAGGAGTCAACCCGAAACCGAATAAGTTGATTTGGTATAAATTGAGATTCAGGAGTATCCCACCTAATTGTTACTTTGAAGGTAATAGTACAGTTATTATATGTACCGGTCACATCGGCAACAGCCTCAACATTTCCAGTGCCAACAAAGACAGACTGATCGGTTCCGGTTCCGGCGGGATCTATAAAAAGATCAATATTCGGAGTATTTGGAATGAAAATCCGAACCCCTGTGAGCTCTCCCCAGCCCGTGACATCGGGATCAACAACGGTAACCTCAAAATTGTATGTCTTACCCGCCAAATAGTAGGAAAGACCATTGGAGAGATTTGTAGGATTTGCCGGAACCATGGTCACCGAGGCAATGGTCCCATGAACCGGAGCAAGGGGCAAAAGAATTGCAACGATGACAACCGGTAATATTACCTTAAATTTCGAAAAAAGATTTTTCATTATCCCTCTACCAAGCCCTTTAAATAAAGAAGATACCCACTTAAACATAACCAATACATTTACAGTGTCAATAAAAAAAGCCTGTTGTAATTTGAAAAAGATTGACCCAAAAAGAATATTTCCATTAAATAGCCTCAATAAAGGGGGTTGCCATGGCTGAATCAAAAAAAATCAACTTAAAGAAATTGGTGGGTAAAAATCAAATGGTAATTGCAGCCGCCCTGAGCATAATGTTCGTGGTTATTTTTTTGTTATTTTTTAAAAAAAATCATGCAGGAGTAGAAAACCTGGACCCCAAGATCAGGCTTGCCTATGAACAAGACCTTAAAAATTACACAAAAGAGATCGAAAAGAAGCCCCACAACCCCCATTTCCGATACAACAGAGGAACCACATACCTGAACCTCAAAGACTATGACCGTGCGATAGCAGACCTCTCCCAAGCCATAGAAATGGACCCCAATATGGGACATTTTTACATGAACAGAGCAACTGCCTGGTTTGAAAAGGGAAACTTCAAAAAGGCCATTGAAGACAATACCAGAGCCATTGACCTGGACTCAAAAGATGCCACGGCATGGTATAACCGAGGCAGAGCTCATCTTCAGATAGGAGAAAAGAGCAAAGCTATTCGGGACTTCCAAGAGGCTCACCGCCTTGGCATAAAATATGCCAAGACAGTCATTGAAGAAATAAAAAAAAACATCACCGCAAAGGACCGAATAAAATAGAGCCTGTTTAATTCGGGGTCAGTTCACATTGACTCCCGAAGTATCTCCCACCCCATTTAACGAAGTATTGGCATCGTTGCCGGCATCATCCCTAATGGTATCACCATTGAGATTTAAACTCCCCACGGTAATTCCATCAGTATCAACATCACCGGATTGAATGGTATATCCATAGACTATTGATGAACCTGAGCCGGACTGATATGCGGCATTTACGGTGCTACCCCCTATATCCAGGGAAAGGGTACCGGCTGAACCGGAAGCAGTAATATTTTCGCTAAAATTCACCGTAAAGCTAAGAACTTGCCCCGTTATGTAGCTCCCTGGGGCAGGAACTGCAACCGATGTCACCGTTGGAGCAGTATTGTCAACGACAAAGGTTGCACTTGCTGCCGAACCAAGGGCACCGTTACCTGCGAAATCCAAAGCTGTGCCCGGAGCTATGTTTATGCCTAAAGTTCCCTCTCCCGTTATGCCGTTTATGGTCACTGTTCGTGTTATGCCGTTGCCTGTGTCAACGGAAACCGTTCCATCTGCTGAGCCCGTCTTATTCAAAGTAATATCACCCGGAGCAAGGCTGCTCTGATTAAAATTAGCATCACTATATGTCACCGTATAGGTTACAGTGTCGCCACTCTTGGCATAATTCTGCGAAGGACTGCTCACAGACACCGTGGGTTGAGTATTGTCAACGATAACAGTGGTATCATCATCGGTTCCCGTGTTGCCACTTGAATCGGTTGCAACGGCTTTCAAAGAATGGTTTCCTTCCGGAACAACATTTGTATTCCAGGAATAGGAAACTGTATGGGAATAGCCCCCGGGAGAGGTATCATTCAGCACAGATGAACCTCCGATGAACAACTCCACCGATGAAAGCTGATAGTTATCACTTGCATCTGTCTGAATATTGACAGTACCGCGAACGTAGGCTCCGGTGGAAGGAGAGGAGATGTTAACATTGGGATTTTCATTATCAACGCATGTTCCCTGAATTGTTAAGGTATATGGATCCTCATCCAAGTCATTGTTGGCTATGGTAACCGTGGCACTGCGCACACCAAGGCTGTGATCGGTCATATCAGGCGTAAATGAAAAACGAAATAGAGAGCTTCCACCTACAGCTATGGGAGAGGTTGGAGCAGTGGTAAGGTTAAAAGACGATGCATCTGCCCCGGTTATATTAACCATAGGGGCTCCGGTGAGAATAAGGGGAGCGGTTCCGCTATTTTCGATAAAAAAGTCAACATTTGCCCCGGTGCTTCCGAAATTAATATTCCCAAAATCATAGGTACTTCCTGAAATCACAGAAGTCGCTCCCTGTCTAATATCAATTTCGGGAGAAATTCCCCGACCGGTCACATTGAACTGGTAGGCAGGCAGATTAACTGCATCGCTATCTATTGAAACAACCGCTGTCTTATTGCCTATCCCGGGAATACCTGTGGGGTTAAATGTAACTGTAAAAGTTGTAGTGGCACCGGGAGCAAGGGTTGAAGCACCGGGCTGAACAATGGTAAAATACTGAGGATCTGTCCCTGCAACAATGACATGAGGCGGTCCCAAAAGCTGGAGGGTGCTTCCCCCTGTATTACGAATTGTATAGGTTAGAGCTGCTCCGGCAACACTGACATCTTGATCTCCGTGATCTCTCGTGCCTCCATTGGCAACTTCAAGAACTTCAATTCTCTGGTCAACGCTCTCCCCTGTTAAGTTAATTATAAAGGGGCTCTTGTCAACATCAGAGTTGAAAATTCGCAGAGCCCCGGTATCAGTGCCCGTGGAAGAGGGAGAGTATCTCACCACAAATTCAACGGTCTCTCCCCCCAGAAGACTGGACTTTGAAGGCTGGGAAAGAACAGTGAAGTCAGAAGAGCCTACAACAGAAACTCTGGGGGTTCCCGTGAGATAAAGACGATTGGGTTTACCGTTTCCTATGGTAAAAACAATATCCTTAGGGACTCCCATTGGCGACTTTCCAAAATCGAATGTATCTCCATTGTTCATGGGGTTGGCTCCCTGAGAAAGCAATATCTCGGGATCCATTCCATAGCCATGCATTCTAAAGACAAAGGGATCTTCATTGGAATCATCATTGGCAATGGAAACCTGTGCGTATCTGGAACCCGGTGCAGAGGCGTTAAACCTTATGACAAAGGAGCTGTTTGCTCCCGGGGCAATGGAAGCACTCGCATCTGCTACCAAGGTAAAATCAGAAGCCTCCGGACCTGAAATGGAAACCCTTTGTGGTGCTCCCGTGAGATTAAGGGCGGCAGAGCCAATATTATGAACTTCGAAGGTCATATCAACGGGAGGTCCGCCAACATTCATTCCACCGAAATAAGTATATGGATTCAGAAAGCCTACGCCGCTTAATATGATGTTACTTCCCTGCCTCACATCAATTTCAGGAGCGGGATTTTCTGTGGTCGTCCCGGAAACATCAAAGCTAAAGGGGTTCTCGTCGAAATCATTGTTGGCAATGGAAATTGTGGCCTGATGAGTTCCCAGAGAGGTTCCCAAATATCTTATGGTAAATGTAGTGTTAGCTCCACCTGAAATGGTGGAGCTGCCGGGCTGGGCAGAGATGGAAAATTGTTCGCTGCCGGTAACATCAACAATTGTATCGGCAGTGAGTTCAAGATTTCCCTGCCCGATATTTTCAATGGTAAAATTTTCATCCACAAATGTTCCGGTAGTAATGCTTCCAAAATCATAATTAGAGGAGCCTGAAACCACGGAGGCTCCTCCGGGGTTTTTCACATCAATTTCAGGGATGGCAACTCCCGTTCCTGTTATGGTAAAGGTATGAGCCGGCGTATCGGGATCATCGCTGTTCACGGTGACAGTGGCCTGTTTCGCCCCCGGAGAGGTGGGGTTGAAAGTTAGGTTAAAGGAGGTGCTTCCACCGGGATTAATTACTGTCGGGCCCCCTGAACTAAGTGTAAACTCTCCCGAGTCACTGCCTAACAAGGCAACTCCTCCAATATTCAAATTGACAGTTCCTCTGTTCTCTATGGTAAAGACAACGGTTGCACTGGAGGAACTCTGATTAACATTTCCAAAATCAAAGGTTCCCGTGCCGCTGTTTAAGACAGCAGCCCCCTGTTTTAAAAAAATATCAGGCACGGGGACAAAAGCTCCCCTTGCAAACATATAGATAAGATAGGGGTTTTTCGTACTATCATTATTGTAGATTAATACATAAAAGCTCCTAAGAGACTCATTGTCGGGGACAAATCTAACCGTAAAAGTCCCCGTTCCACCGGGAGCTATGGAACCGGGAGGGCTAACAGGTAAAGTAAACCTGGGGGGATAATTTGTGGAAGAATCAGTATTGGAAATTGTAAGAGTGGCTGTTCCCGTATTTTCAATTTGAAAAACATAGTCCTGAGCTGTGCCCACATTTACAATCCCCAGGTCTATCATTCCACCATTATTGACGGCAGTTCCACCTTGGGAAACCGATATACCGGGAGCAGTGGCTACAGTGGCTGTTCCCGTCAGATTTACAACATAGTTCGGAACCCCGGGGTCATTGTTCCTAATGGTAAACCGGGCATTTTTTGTTGCAGCTGCTCCCGAGGGCGTAAAAACCACATCAAAATTTTTGTACGAAAAGGGTGCTAATATTGAGTCGGGATAAACAGGAATGTTAAACATGGCAGCATCGGTTCCGGAAATTTCCACCACCGGACTGCCCGACAGCTCAAGAATACCCCTGCCAACATTTTCAATGGAAAAAGAGAATGTTTTGGAATCCCCGAATACAACATTGTTAAAGTCAGCAGTTCCTCCTGAAGTTAACTCAGTATTATTTTGATGAAGAGTAATTTCCGGATAATTGATACTATCCGGAATCTCCTCCATGTCTTTTTCACAGGAGAGAAAAAAGGGAAAGAGAGAAATGAGTATAAAGATAAAAATTCTATGTATTCCTTTCATATAGCCCCCTCTATAAAGACAAAAGATAACAATTATACAATAATAAATAAATCGGGAAATGTCAACAAATAAAAGGGACAAAAAATCCATTTAGGCTGAAATTTATTCAATCAAAGAGTATTAAAGAATTTATTTGGTTGACTGAAACTCTGAAACATATAGACTAAAAAGTGGGTATATTATATATGCTAAAGAGGTTCTGACATGAGATATTGGAATTCCACATTAAAAAACATGGATGAATATGTTCCCGGAGAGCAACCCCTGGACATGGACAGCTATATTAAGCTCAATACAAATGAGAACCCCTTCCCTCCGGCTCCGGCAGTTTTTGAAAGAATATCCGAGGCATTAAATGACAATCTGAAAAGATACCCCGATTCCCGGGCTCAGAAGGTCAGAGAAACATTTGCAGGGCAAAACAACCTCCTGCCTGATAATATTTTTGTGGGTAATGGATCCGATGAAATTTTTACACTGATTTTCCGCGGTTTCATAGAGAGAGATGGCGTGGCTGCCTTTCCCTACCCCTC
>PDWI01003514.1_pt1 | contig 22026 bp, 15 predicted proteins | sample 1430891 | NCBI WGS metagenome assembly PDWI01 (sample SAMN01162508, study PRJNA174530) | Oral metagenome, whole genome shotgun sequencing project. | biome: Marine environment; feature: Marine mammal; material: Swab sample of the gingival sulcus; isolation source: swab sample of gingival sulcus... | reverse complement strand
GCCCATTATTAGAGTGAATTTATATGGTTGTTTTTTTGTCAATACAAAATTATATATTTTCACTCTATTTTTATAATTATCCGTGCAACAAAGTCATTAAGAGTTATAATTTTACTTATTACCGCATTAACTCATTGGGGCTTGTTCATAATAAAAATTAGATGAAAGACCGAAGACGGAAGCAAGTAGCTGTCTTCGGTCTTTTTCTTTATTAACGCATTACCACATCACCAAATTACCACATCACCAAACTACCGCATTATAAAATTATAAACAAGCGAAACGCTCATGTTTTTGCTTATATGTATTGGTTAAAAATATTTTTATGCTATAAATTTATTAAATTTTCCTTATCTTTTTGAAATTTATAAAAAAAAATGTATATTTGCACTCTCTAATATGTTGATTCCTATTTATTAGTTTTTGCTTTTACACAAGTATTAGCATCAAATTTGAAACAATATTTAGGAAATATTTAAGTAATTTATTTTATTAACTTAATAATTGTAACTATGTCTATTGATAATTTAATTAGCATAACGCTAACGGACAAAGAAGTAAAAGCAATGAGCGACGCAGTTAAATTGCTAAACGATGTATTAAATGGCAAGGCAGTAAACCTAACGCCCGAAGAACGAAAGCAATACGGAAGAATTGCCGACAAGAACAAAGTGTTTGTGGATAAGTGTAAAGCCTATATGGATGCCAATCCACATACAGTGCCTTCTGTAATCGACAAGGAGAAGTTAGACCGCGATTATAAAGCTCGCGAGCAGTTGGAAATACTTTTGCGAAGCCTTACAGGCGTGGTGGAAAAGTTGCGAGATACTAAAACTTTGCTCGACCATGATAATTATAGTGGAGCAACATCTTATTATCGGTATATTAAATATTTGGCATCGGAAAGCGAACCCGGTACAACTAGCATATACAGCGATTTGAAGCAGCATTATAAGAGAAATACTTCAAATAAAAGCCAAAATGCTGATAATGTACAGCAAGAAAGCAGCGAAGAGTAGTTCTTTTACTTTTTAGGAATAAAATCCCAAATATGTTAATTATATTTGGGATTTTTTTAATAATGCTATTTTAATTATTTCCTAAAAGTTTAAATAGTGTTATAAACATGGTGCAGGGTGTTAAGTAAGGGGTTGCATGGTCTTCGGAAGAGGGTGCAGGGTGTTATGTAAGGGGTTGCATGGTCTTCGGAAGAGTGTACAGGGTGTTAAGTAAGGGGTTGCATGGTCTTCGGAAGAGTGTGCAGGGTGTTAAGTAAGGGGTTGCATGGTCTTCGGAAGAGTGTGCAGGGTATTGAGTAAGGGGTTGCATTGTCTTCGGGAGAAGATGCAAGGTGTTACTGATGAGGTGGCGGGGACTTTGGGATATAGTGTATGGTAGTGGGATACGATTTGTATATATTTAATCGTTATGTTATAGTTAACGGGTTTTATGGTTGTGGTAGTAACGGATATGAAATTTGCATTGCGTAAAATTGCTTGGTTTCTTTTTCGAAAGTATTAGATTTGTTTGTAATTTATAAATAGGGATAACATATTTTTAGGTAATTGTGAAGAACTTTATACTTTTATTATTTAAGTACTTGTTGTCAGTTAGTTTAGATTGTTTTGCAAAGTTTTAGACATGTTAGTTTTTTTTTATATAATAAGATTATACTAAATTTTAATTAATAGTTAGTTAATTATTCTTTTTGGGTATAATTTAAACTGATTACAGTGAATAAATAATTTTTGTTAGTCTTGGGCTGTAAGTTTTTAGCTATTGGCTTTTAGAAAAACTATGTTTTTTCTACTTAATATGCAGTTGCCAAATGTAACAAACCAAAGTCTAACAGCCAACAATCAATATCAAATAAAATATAAACATAATGATAAAAGGTATTGTATATATTAGAAATAAATTTAATTATAATTTAAAAATGTTTTAAACATGAAGAAAATTAGTATCTTAGTAGTGATAGCCCTAATGGCTATAATCTATTCTTGTGGGAATAGTGAACAAGGCTCTAAGGAGCAGAAAACTGACAGTTTGGCAACAGCCAAACAGGTAGATAACAAGCAAGCTAAGAAAGGGGAGCAGCAGAGTACAACAGAAAAAGAAAAAGCCGAGTTGTACAAATATTTTAGCAAAGCAGAAATCAAAGCTAAGATGGATACTGCAATGAAGTATTTAAATGGAGAAACCTCATTCTTTAGCGAACTTCTGAAGAAAGACGGTTTTACAGTTTCGCCCGAAGAGTTAGAAAAGAAGTGGGGCAAAGCAAAGGACAAACTGATTGAAAAATCAAAATTAGACTTAGGCGGCGACATTTATGACAGAACAACAGCTACTATCACATTTAACGAATTTCAAATTACAACAGAACGGTTTGATGGCGATTACTGGGCTATTTCATCTTTAACAACAGAAACTCGCGGATTTGGCTTTGGTGGAATATATGTAGGAGTTCCCGAATGCAACAAAGCATATTTGCTTAAATTGTTTAAGAAGTTTAAGCCCAAAGAAGATGAGTATAACGGTGCTAAACATATATATGTATCACTAAGCCAAGAAGTTGCAAACGAACTTAGCATTAAATTAGATAACAATGGACTTATAGAATCCATATCTTATTTTGCACAGACTTATGTTGATTAATTCGTAAGTGGCACAAAGTAAGGGCGCAAAGTAGGGGCGAAAAGCTTTTCGCCCCTACATTTTGCCCCAACAAATAAATTTAATTATAATTTAAAAATGTTTTAAACATGAAGAAAATTAGTATCTTAGTAGTGATAGCCCTAATGGCTATAGTTTATTCCTGCGGGAATAGTGGACAAGGCTCTAAGGAGCAGAAAACTGACAGTTTGGCAACAGCCAAACAAGTAGATAACAAGCAAGCTCAAAAAGGGGAGCAGCAGAGTACAACAGAACAAGCAGCAGCTAAAATTTCTGATGCCGATTTATACAAATATTTCAGCAAAGAAGAGATTAGTAAAAATATGCAAAATGCTGTAACTATTTTGCAGTCTGCTAAGGTAGATAAGGACGACCCGTTTATGTCGGAGTTTCCCGAAAAGTTTGCCAAGTTGCTTAAAAAAGACGGTTGGGTATTATCGCCAAAGCAAGTTGTAGCTAAGTGGGGCAAACCACAGAAGGAAGAACAAGAAACATTCGATAATCCATTTGGTGAAAAAGAGAAGGTGCATCAATACAGCTATGTGTATCCTCATTTTGAGTTTTCTAATTCCGATTGGAGCAATTGGCGACCCGGTAGTTTATCTACAAGTACGCCCGGATTTGGTTTTGCAGGTGTTTATGTAGGTATTCCGGAGTGTAATAAGGAGTTTATTGAAAAATTATTTGCCAAAGCCGAGAATATCGAAAAGATTAAAGAAGATGGAGTGGAGCAGTGGAGTATAGTTATATTTGGTCCTGCAATGACTGAATTAACCTTGCAATTTAATGATAATGGAACTGTAAAATCTATGAAGTATTTCTCTCGAAATTATGTAGATTAATACTATGCACAACATTGTTTATGTTTGTATTAGCTGTTGGTTGTTAGCCTTTTGCCTTTGGCTGTTGGCTATTTGCCTTTGGAGCCAACAGCTAAAAGCAATTAAAATATAAACACAATTATAAAAGGTATTGTATAGTTTAGAAAGCAATTTAATTATAACTGTAAAACATTTTAAACATGAAGAACATAAGTATCTTAGTAGCAATAGCCTTAATAGCTGTAATTTATTCTTGCGGGAATAATAATAGTAAGGAAAATTCTAAATCAAAATCATCTACAAAGGTTGATAATATTAGCAATAACGAAACGCAAAAAGCAAATACCGTATCCGAGCCATTAAGAGACCTGTTGAAGAACATAGAACCTCATAATATACATATTATTAAGTATAAAGGAACGTTGGGAAAGAGTAATATAACGGTTCAATTGCAAAACAGGGCAGTTATTATCAAAGACAATATGGAAGTATCGGTGTATATGTATGATAAAATAAATAACCCGTTAGCATTGGAGTATGACAAGACGAAAAATTATATTTGCCTAAACGAACTTTTCCCGAAGAAAAAGACACAAGGATATAAAAAAGGCGGTACTTTATCGTTTAAGAATAATAAAGAATTAGCTTTTGAAATGACCGGAGAATATATTAATCCGAAAGGTACAAAAACATATCCTGTTCATCTGAAAGCGGTTGAGATTATTACGAGAGTTCAAAAAGAAAACTTTGAAGAATTACAAGAACATAGAACTGATAAACACTATTTTACGGTTGAAAGTGCTTGGGGTGTGGGTTTTTATGATGACACTATTCGTTTTGTAAGAAAAATAAACGTTTACGATAAAAAAACGAATAGAAAATTACAGAGTTTACCTGTTTCGTTTGGTAAATATTATTCGTTGGCTTGTGTTGAGCCAACCAACACTAAACCCAACGGAATACAAATAGGCTGTTGCCCAAGAGCTTTAAATGATAATGTTAATGTGGATTATATTGCATTTTTACCTAAAAACGGCAAATATGAAAAAGACAGTTTAGTGAAAGGACACGATGAGTATGACGTTGGTACGATGTATAGAGGATATAATGAAAACGGCGATATTGTTGAACAGATGTGGGATATGTATAATCCATATCGTAATGTAATTTATGTAACAACTAATGATGGTTTTTCGGAAAATATCAATGAGGATATTCGTAATAATATGCTAATTATTAATAGAACATATAAAACTTATAGCGAAGAGATTACCATTATGCCTTTTGATTATAGTTTGGACTCTAACAAAAAACCTCCTTATATGGCAACTACAAAAACTGACAAAAAAACAGGAAAAAAGACCGTTACTGTTGAGACTAATTATCCAAAAAACTCGTACAAACTAAGTGCCAATGGCAAAATATTGTTAGAGTGGAATGACCCTAATGGGGTTATTATAGATTTTAACGGTCAAGACGATTTGAGAAAAGTAGAAAAAATAGATATAAATGCTTTTGATAAATATAGCGACGAACTGTTTGTTGATAGTTTTGCCATCGTATTAAATCCAAATTTTAACAGTATTCCGGAGGCAATTGAGAAGCATGGTCGTTTAATGGTAGTAACTGTTCTACATAAGACGACTGATAAATAAAAATAGTAGGATAATTAACAAAACGATTGTTTAATAATAACTGAAATTAAGAATTAAAAGTAAAAGTTAAAATCTTTACCTTATATAATAGCCTATCAGCCAATTCTGTTGGTTAATAAAACAATCTATGGACAATTCATTAATTATATCTACCACAGTTTTAAACATTTGAAATAAAATAAATTATGAAAAAACTGAGCATTTTAACAGTAATAATAGGCATATTATGTGTAAATTTGCAAGCACAACAGAAGTCTGATGTACAAAAGATAAAAGACTGGTATTACAAAGTAAAAGAAGCAATTAAGTATAGTAAAGAACATAAACTCGAAGGTAAATTATACTGCGATATTACTAGTAAAAACGTAAACGGAGCCTCATGGAGTGCCATAGGAGAGTACAGTTCGAAGATACAAACATGGTATAATGACGACCCCGATTATGCAAAAGATATAGAGGAGAACCCTCGCGAATGTTTAGTTATGGTTATTGAGAACACCGAAAAAGAATCTACACGTAAATATTACGCGGAATATCTATTTATGGACGGACAACTTGCCTTTGTGTTTTACAAAAGAAACGACGTAACTCTACGCCTTTATGTGAAAAACAATAAGGTAATAAAACAAATAGGCAAACTTGACAAAGACTATGATGTAACAGAATACATATTACAAAACGGCGAAGTATATATGCAGTCATTTTTGGCAAGTTTTGGTATATGGAACGAATAAAAACCGTAATGGCGAAAAGCTTTTCACCCATACAAATTATAAATTTAAAACATTATAACAATGAAAAAATTAATTATTTTATTAGTAGCATTAATTAGTATGCAAAACATATTTGCACAAGAGTATAAAAGTGATGTTGAGAAATCGTTCTCTTCTTTAAAATGGATAAGTCCTACAAACGACTATCAGAAATTTGGCTATGCTCCAAAGACTTTTAAATTAGAAATGAAGAGGTTATCAAATAACGACCCAATATTGAAGTCTCTTGGTGAAGATGATGCTGTATTTCTTGGTACATACAGAGGGTTGAAATTTTATTTCTCAGAAGGACCAAGCGAAGACCCTGCATACTATATTCTTAACTCAAATAACAAAGTGCTTTGGTCTTATGGTATTGAATATATGTGTGTAAATTCTGCCGGAATTATCTACATCTCTGGAAATGTAAACCACATGTTCAACACACATCGCAAGTTTATAATAAAAGGCGAAAGCATTACCGAAGTAAAGCAACCCTATCTTTACGTAGGCATTAAATCTAAGCTATTGAAGCCTGCAAAATTGTATAGCCAAAAGAACAGAAAAGGCTCATTAGTGGCTAATTTGCCAAAGGGTTACAAAATAGAAGTATTGCTTGCCGACGACACCCAAGAAGGATACGAACAAATTAACTATTTGGTTAAAACAGCCTTTGGTTTAGTGGGCTGGCTCACTCTTGGCAGCGACGATACTTATATGAAGCCTATGGTGGACGGTCTGCAATTTCATGGTGATTAGTATTTGTATTACTTTGGCAACACTTTGTGCAATTAGCAGTTAGCAATGAACAATTAGCAATTATATTGCCAAGTGTTAATTATTAGTTGATTATACAAATGTAACGGAAGAAGAAAGCCCCCAAAGGTTTTTTTAACCTTTGGGGGCTCGCTTTATATCCTTGTAACTATGTGTTTCCTGTAATTGTGTGTAAACTTATTTCAATACAAAACACTCAATTATCAATTCACCAACAGTTACGACTTCTTTTTCACGCGTTAAAACACGTTGGGCTCATTCTTGCCAATGAACTGCTACTTGTCAAAAGCTGTATTAATAATATATTCTTGACCTTTTTTGTGCATATCGGCAAGTCCCGGAGCAGGACTGCCACTTGCAGGTCGAGCTACATTAATTAATTTAGCCTTACTGAAATAAGTGTTCATGTATTGCCAAGCTCCCATATTCTCAGGCTCTTCTTGAACCCACATGTTTTGTTTAGAATTTGCGTATTTTTCTAAAATAGCATCTAATTCCATTTGAGGAAATGGGTGTAATTCTTCCACACGAACAAGTGCAATATAAGTAGCATTCAATTCTCGTTTGCGCGATAATAATTCGTAATAAATTTTACCCGAACAAAATATTACACGCCTCACATTATCAACATCAACATTAACATCGTCAATCACTTTATGGAAACTACCGTTTTCTAAATCATCTAAACTTGAAATACACTCAGGGTGTCGTAGCAAACTCTTAGGTGTGAATATAATCAATGGCAACCTAAACTCTCTAACAATTTGTCGGCGTAAAATGTGGAAGAAGTTAGCAGGAGTTGTACAGTTAGCAATTTGCATATTGTTATTGGCAGCTAACCCAAGAAAACGCTCTATTCTTCCGCTCGAATGCTCAGGACCTTGTCCTTCAAAACCATGAGGAAGTAGTAGAACCAATCCGTTCATTAAATCCCATTTTTCTTCTGCTGCACTAATAAATTGATCAACAATCGGTTGAGCTACATTGTGGAAATCGCCAAATTGAGCTTCCCACAAGGTTAGTCCGTGAGGAGATGCCAAAGCATATCCATACTCAAAACCTAACACACCATATTCATTTAGCGGACTATTGAAGACATAAAACGGAGCTTGATTGTTAGAAATATGTTTTAACGGTGTGAATTTTTCATCAGTATCTTCGATGTAGAAAGCAGCGTGGCGATGTGCAAAAGTTCCTCGCTCGCAATCCTGACCGCTTAATCGTACTTGCACACCTTCATCTACCAAGCTGGCATAAGCCAACAATTCGCCCAAAGCCCAATCTATCTTATTATTTTCAATCAGTTGCTTTCTTTCGTCGGTAATACGTTTCAGCTTGCGTAAGAATTTTTTGTCTTCCGGCTGATGATTTAAAGTGGCGGCAAGACTTAGCAGTTTGTCCTTTTTTACACCTGTGTTGTAAATTTTTAAATAGTCTTCGTCTGTTGCTTGTCTATAATTTTTCCAATCTTCTTGCAAAAATTGCTTTATGGAAAGCTGAGAGCTTACTTGTTCTAGTTTTTGTTCCAACATCTTATTAAAATCCGACTGTATTGTTTTAATTTCAGCAGCCGAATAAATACCTTCCTCTATTAATTTCTTGGCATAAATATCGCGAGTATTTGGGTGCGATGCAATAGTTTTGTATAGTAACGGTTGTGTAAAACGCGGCTCGTCTCCTTCGTTGTGTCCGAATTTTCTGTAACCCAACAAATCAATGAAAACATCGTGATGATATTTCTGACGATAATCCAAAGCAATTTTCACGGTGTGCAATAAAGCCTCCACATCGTCGCCATTAACGTGGAAAACCGGCGATTTGGTAACTTTTGCAACATCGGTGCAATATGTACTCGAACGGGCATCAATATAGTTAGTAGTAAATCCAACTTGATTATTGATTACAAAATGAATAGTGCCGCCTGTTTTATATCCGTTTAGTTGCGACATTTGAATAACCTCATATACAACACCTTGACCTGCAATGGCTGCATCGCCGTGTATTAATATCGGGCAAACTTTGTTGTAATTATTGTTGTATTTTTGGTCGGCTCTAGCTCTGGCAATACCCTCTACCATAGAGTCGGCAGCTTCAAGATGCGATGGATTAGGTACAATATTTAGTTTTACATTTTTGCCTGTTTTGGTTGTAACTTCACTATTATATCCTAAATGATATTTTACATCGCCAAGCATAATGTTTTCATCATACGATACGCCTGTAAATTCGCTAAAAATATGTTCGTAAGGTTTCTGCATTACATTTGCCAGCACATTTAACCTGCCTCTGTGCGACATGCCAAACACTATTTCTTGTATGCCTTGTTCTGCTCCGTATTCAATAAGCGTGGTCATTGCCGGAATTATTGCTTCCATGCCTTCAAGCGAAAAGCGTTTTTGTCCTATAAACCGTCGATGTATAAAATTTTCAAACCCCGAAGCCTTATTTAGCTTTTCAAAAATATCTTTTTTCTCTTCTACACTGAAAGTTGGAGTGTTGCAATTTTCTTCTAATCGTGTGTGTACCCACTCTATCATTTCGGGAACTCGCAAAAACATAAACTCGGTTCCTATTGATTTACAGTAAGTTTTCTGCAAATATTCGATTATCTTTTCCAGCTCTACTGTTCCTACTCCAATTAATTTACCTGCTTGAAACTTAGTTTGCAAATCGTCTTTCGACAGCCCCAAGTTTTCAATATCAAGTGTTGGTTTGTATTTACGGCGGGTTCGCACCGGATTAGTTTCGGTAAATAAATGCCCTCTGCGCCTGTACTCTTCAATTAGTCTTACAACTTTAAATTCGTTGTCTAATTTTGCACAATCGCCGCCTTCTATGTCAATATCATCTTGCGGTTTATTCGTGGTGTCTTTGTATTGTCTTTGTGCAAATTCAAAACCATCGAAGAATTGCTGCCACGATTTATCCACCGATTCTCTATCTTTTAAGTATTCTTGATGTAATTGGTCGATTGTGGAAATATCGGCATTTTGTAAATAATTTAATTGCTCCATCTTATTAATTTGATAATATGTTAATTTTTACTCGACACTATATTTTTTTACAACCTTTATTTATGTTTGTATTACTTTTGTTGTTAGTTGTTATGCCTTTGGCTGTTGGCTTTTAGCCCTTAGCTTTTTATAAAAACTATGCTTTTCCTGCTTAATATGTAATTGCCAATGGCAAAAAAATAAAGGCTAACAACCAAAGGCAAACAGCCAAAAGTCAACAGCAATTAAAAATATAAACACAAGGATAAAAAATGTCGTGTAGAGTAGTTAATTTTATAATTTGTTAATGTGTTAATTAAGTAGTCAGTTAAATTTTGATAAAGACTTAACAAAACGTGGGCTTAATTTAATAAAACTCTGTTTATCAGAGTACTGTATCGTTATTTGTAAATAGGGGTGTTGATATAAATTTAAATCTATTAAAAATTGCATTTTTTATTGTAAATACATCGTGCGTCAGCCATTCCCATTAGAAAAGGGGGCTAGGGGGATTGATTTTTAGAAAGAATAATATCAAAAAGTCAATCTCCCTAACCCTCTTCTCCAAGAGGGAATTAGTGTACTACAATTATTTATCTTAACAGCCCTAATTCGTAATTATTAATTCGTAATTCGTAATTTATGTAGCCCTCACAAATACAAGAAAGTGAGGGCAGTGTAAAAAGTGTACAAAACAAATTTATTCTTCGTTTTCTTCTTCTTCGGCTTCATTAATAAATTGCTCAACTCGGTTAACCATTTGCAATGAACCCACATATATTGGCATTCGCTGATGCAAAGAACTTGGTTTCAAATCTAAAATTCTGTTACCTCTGCCGTCGGTGGCTCTTCCTCCGGCTTGTTCTGCCAAAAGTGCAATCGGATTACATTCATATAGTAGCCTTAATTTTCCATCGGGATAATTTTCGGTGGGCGGATACAAGAAAATACCTCCTTTTAATAAATTTCTGTGGAAATCGGCAACCAAAGAACCAATATATCTCGACGAATAAGGTCTATTTGTAGGTTTATCACTCTCTTGGCAATATTTTATATATTTTTTAATTCCTTTCGGGAATTTAGTATAATTACCTTCATTTATTGAGTAAAGATTACCGGTTTGAGGCGTTTTAACATTAAAGTGTGATAAACAAAATTCACCAATTGATGGGTCGAGAGTGAAACCATTAACTCCTCTTCCGGTTGTATATACCATCATGGTAGAAGAACCGTAGATTACGTAGCCAGCTGCTACCTGTCTTGCACCTTCTTGCAAGAAATCTTCCTCCTGTGCTTCGTGTCCTATGGGCGACAAGCGTCGGTAAATTGCAAAAATAGTTCCTATTGAAACATTTACGTCAATATTCGATGAACCGTCTAATGGGTCGATAGTAACAATGTATTTGCCATCTTTTGCCAAATCTGTATCGAATTTAACAATTTCGTCGTTTTCTTCTGTTGCAATTCCGCAACATTCGCCACTGGCTTTAAGCTCTCTTATAAAATGCTCATCGGCAAACACGTCTAATTTTTTCTGAGCCTCACCTTGAATGTTGTGAGTACCAATTTCGCCAAGAATATCTACTAAACCGGCTTTTCTTACTTCTCGGTTCACTATTTTGGCAGCTATACCGATGTGGCTTAATAATCTCGATAATTCTCCTTTTGCATAAGGGAATTCTGCTTGTCGCTCAATAATAAATTCATTAAGCGTTACTAATCCTTTAAAATTCATTGTATTTATTTAAATTCTACATTATTCTAAAAAAGTAATTTGTTAAAGGGGTCGTGTTACAACTTCTAAGATTTTAAAAACCTGCGAAGTCATCAAAAACACTTTAAAATATTTATTCCCTGTATAAATAGTTGTAAGTGAACTATTAACAGATTATCAAATTAATGAATTATAAATATATTAAGTATTTAAGATACACAGCGCAAAAGTATAAAATAAAATTCAAAAAACATTTGTTTTAATATAAAAATTATTAATTTTGATTATATTTGAACTATTTTACAACACTTAGTGCAATTAACAATTATGTTGCTGATAATAAAATGTTGTGTAATGAAACACTTATGACTAAAAAATTTTATACACACAATGGCATGATTATTTGGCGGCAAACTTAACCGCAAAGAACGCAAGGTACGCAAAGATTTCGCAAAGCGAAATGATGATTTTGCAAAATGTTAATTATCAGTCAATTCCAAATATGGAACGAAGTATTGATTTTATTAATTGAACAAAAATTAAAAGCAAGTGTTATGAACCCTGATTGTAGGTAGTTGTATTTTCGCTAAAAATGTTATTTTTGCAAATAATTATTTTGACTTATATAAAAAAATATGCTACAAAAATGGTTGAATATAACGGATAAAGAAAGTAAAACGTTCTTGCTTCATCTGGTATATTCCATAATCGACGGATTTATTTTAGGAGTTTTTGCACTTAATGAGTTTATTCTGATAAAAGGTCTTAAAGCAACTGATTATCAGATAGCTACATTGTTTCAATTTACGGTAATAGTTTTGTTGTTTGCTATTATAATAAATGAGTTTTTCAGACGTGTGAGGCGCAAAAAAAAACTAATACGCTATGTGGGAATAATCACACGATTGCCGCTTATATTGTTCCTATTTTTCCCAAACGGAAGCACTGTTGATGCCAATAATTTTTTTACTTATCAAATTAGTTTTTTACTGATTTTCCTAATCTATTATATGGCTAATCCTTTGTTGTTTCCGGCTATCAATTTTTTATTGAAAAATTCATATTCTCATAAAAATTTTGGCAGATTATATGGATACGCTTCGTCAATTAATAAAATTTTGGTATTAATCGGGACATTTATATTTGGGTTATTATTAGATAAAAATGAATACATCTATATTTATGTTTATCCATTGGTGGCGGTGCTGGGCATTATTTCAATTTATATTTTATCAAAAATAAATTATGAAAAAGTGGAATATGATGAACCGAAAAATTCATTTTTCACATCAGTTTTTCAATCATTCAGAACCAGTATAGACATTTTGAAACATAATAAACCTTATCGCGATTTTGAAATAGCATTTATGTTCTACGGTTTTGCATGGATGGCAACGGCGGCAGTTATAACAATTTTCTTTGAGAAACAACTATCCTTAAACTATTCAAGTATAGCATTTTATAAGAACTTTTATAATATTTTGGCAATATTGATTTTACCGTATTTTGGCAAACTAATAGGAAAGATAGACCCGCGAAAATTTGCTATTTATACGTTTTCATCAATGCTATTTTTCTTGTTTTTCATGGAAATAACCGAATTTTTACCTAAATATTTAACAATCTGGAAATTTAAAATATATTATACCTTAATATTAGCATACATATTTTACGGAATTTTTACAGCTACAATGGCATTATTATGGTATATCGGCTCGGCATATTTTTGTAAAAATGAAGAAGTTAGCACATATCAATCTATACATTTGAGTCTCACCGGAATACGTGGTGTTATTTCTCCGCTAATAGGGATATTTTTTTATAAATTACTCGGTTTTTCGGGAGTATTTTCCATATCTATTTTATCGTTGGGAATATCTGTGGCAATAATGTTTGTTTCTATGAAAAAACATAAAGAACTTAGTTCAATTGGCAATTAGGAATGAGCAATTAGTGATTATGTTGTTGATAATTAATGTGTTAATTGTCAATCGCTTTCAAACCAAAACATAAAATTACACAAAATGAATATTCATAAAATAAAACTATCAGAATTAGTGATTTGCATTCTATTAGTATTAAATTCAGTGCAAACGGTAGCACAAAAAGATGCAAAATTTACCCACTTAACTCGACAAGATGGATTATCGCACAACAATGTGTATGTAATTTTTCAAGACAAATATGGTTTTATTTGGTTTGGAACTCAAAATGGACTCGACAGATATGATGGCTACACATTAAAACAATTTCGCCATGAGCTTTATAATAATAATTCAATTTTATCAAATAATATTAGCGAAATTGTAGAGGACGAATATGGCAATCTGTGGCTGGGAACTAACGGAGGATTAGATTGTTACAATCCTATAAAAAATAAGTTTAAACACTTTAATGTAGATGATGAAAATACCTGCCAGCTGAATAATAATGAAATTTCAAGTGTTGCAATAGACAAAAATGGCAATATCTGGGTGGCAACTATTGGCGGTGGTTTAAACAAAATTGATAGCACTTTGCAAGCGTGCAAACACTTCACTCACGATATTTACGATGCCAGTTCGATAGCATCGAATGATATATACGACATTTTGGTTGACGACGAAAATAACCTATGGATTGGAACAAGTAACAGCCTTGATTATCTTGATGTAGAAACAAATAGTTTTACGCATTTTGTTATAGGACACGAGGGTTTCGACGAAAATATGCACCTAATGATACAAGCCTTACTGTTGGATAAGGAAGAAATTTTATGGATAGGAACTTCCAACGGATTATTCACGCTTGACGTTGATATTGGGCTTGTTACTACCTACGAGACTGATGTTTTGAACGCTAATAGTTTGCCCGACAATAATGTTAATGCTCTGCTTGAAGACTCAAATCACGATATTTGGATAGGAACAGATAATGGAATGAGTTGTTTTTCAAAAACAACCCGACAATTTACTAATTATTTTTGTACTCCTAACAATACGCAGAATATAAGCAACAATAGAGTTATTAGCTTATTTGAAGACCGCTCGCAAATATTGTGGATTGGCACAGAGGGAGGTGGTGTGAATAAGTTAGATTTGAAACGAAAGCCATTTTACAACTGTAATATTTCAAATAATATGCTTCGGGGGGTATTTAATCCCAATATTGCGGCAATGGTGAAGGATAGCAGTGGCAATATTTATTTGGGAACTAATGGCAGCGGTCTGTCAATTGGTAAAACCAATATAAAAAATCATGAATGTATTGATTTTGAAGTTTTTAAGAGCAATGAAAATATTCCCGACGACCAAATTCGCACCTTATGCTATGCTAACGATAAATTGTGGGTGGGTATGCACACAGGCGGATTATCGTCTATAAGTAAAAAAAATGGAAAATATGTTGTGAAAAACTATAAAAATACCGGCGATTCCACAGGAATTTCCAATAATCAAGTGAATGCTATAATTGAAAGTAATGACGGTTGCTTATGGGTTGGCACTCGCAATGGTTTAGATAAAATGGTGTGTTCTACGGAAAAATCGTCGGCTTATTTTATATCTTACAAGCATAGTTTTTCGCACAAAAATTCTATTTCCGATAATTATATTACCGCATTGATGCAAGATAAGAAAGGCAATATTTGGGTGGGAACTTACGATAATGGTATTGATAAAATTAATAGTATAACGCAAGAAATTACGCATTATGAGAATATTCCTAATTCAGAAAACTCGCTGATTAGCAATAGAATAAATAGTATTAAAGAAGACCATTCGGGACGTATCTGGGTGGGAACCATAGATAGAGGTATAGATGTTTTTAATCCAGACAATACTACTTTCAAGCACTATAATATTCACAACGGAATTGAAAGTTATGAGATAATGGCTATTTTGGAAGATAATGAAAATAATTTGTGGATTAGTAGTTCAAAAGGACTGGCAAAACTAAATTATGATACCAATAAATTTGATATTTACGATATTTCTGACGGTATTATTAACGATGGATTTAATAAGAATGCAGCATTTAAAGATAAAAACGGTTGGTTGTATTTTGGCACCAATTCCGGTTTGGTATATTTTAATCCTGAAAAAATTAAATCGAACCCAATAAAACCCGATATTGTAATTACTAATTTTACAATTTTAAATGATAAAAAATGGGTACACAAGGAAATTTTTGTGTCAAAATATAATGCACAAAATAAAGTTATAGAGCTAAACCATGATGAGAATATTTTTTCGATAGAATTTGCATCGCTCGACTATACAAATCCGGAAAATAATATTTATCAATACAAAATTGAAGAAATTCACAACGATTGGATTGATTACGGAAAACAACGCAAACTAACTATAACAAGTTTAGCATCAGGCAATTATACGCTAAGAATTAGAGGTTCAAATAATGACGGACTTTTTAATGATAATGGTATAACTTTAAAAATAATAATAAAACCCGCTTTTATCGAAACTAATATTTTTTACTTTTTAATGTCGATATTTGCTATAATTTTGTTTGCTTGGATATATAATTATTCGGTGAAAATGAAGACCAATAAAATTTTGGAGGCAAAAAATGAAGAACTTGAACATACAAATTTAAAGTTGTTAGAATCGGAACACAACTTGAAAGATTTGAACGAATCAAAAGATAAGTTTTTTTCCATCATTGCCCATGATTTACGCAATCCGTTTTCGCCATTAATATCATTAAGTGAATTGTTAGACTCTGAATATGAGATACTTGAAGATAAAGAGCGTCAAGATTACATAAGAGAAATTAGATATGGAGCCAAACGTTTATATGATTTATTAGAAAATCTTTTGCATTGGTCGTTGTCGCAAACCAAAAGGATTAAATTTAGCCCCGAAATTTTAGATTTAGACGATTTAGTTAGCATAAATATAGATTTGCTGACCATACACGCCGAAAAAAAGGATATAAAGTTAATCAAAAATTTTGATGGCACTCATAATGTTTATGCTGATGAAGATATGTTAAATTTGGTGGTTCGTAATTTGCTTAATAATGCTCTTAAATTTTCTCACGAGGGTTCATCAATAGAGGTAAATCTACATGAAAATACTGATTTTGAAATAGTTGAAATAAAGGATAGCGGTGTTGGTATTTCTGCTGATGATATGGAAACCATTTTTACAGGTTTACCCAAAAATAAGAATAAAAAGAAAGGTTCGGGTTCGGGTTTAGGTCTAATTTTATGTAAAGAATTTGTAGAAAAAAACGGCGGAAAAATTTGGGTGGAAAGTGAAAAAAATAAAGGATGTTCGTTCTTTTTTACAATAAAAAAAGGATAACACTTCGTTCAATTAGCAATTAGGCGTATTCAGAAAATACAAATCTCCCGATTTACATCAAGGGCTACAAAAATATCATCGCTACGCGATTGGTGTAAACCTCGTAGGGGTGATATATTTGTAGCCCCGTATGGAATGAAATGGAATGCGGGGATTAGAATAATAAAACCCGTTTTTTGATGTTTTTTGCAAAAAAACAAGGTTTTTTAGGTCAAAGACAAGCTGTAAGTTGTTGATTATTTGAATATTAATATTTTCTGAATGAGCCTATATAAATCTACAAAAGAATCTAAACTAATTTTTAAAACTGCAATAAATCTTTCATGCCGAATATACCTTTTTTTCCTATAATAAACTCGGCAGCCATTAAAGCACCTGTTGCTAAACCTTTTCTCGATTTTGAGGAGTGTTTTATTTCAATTGTGTCTATATCAGAATCGTATTTAACAATATGTTCGCCCGTATGTTCGCCCTCTCGGTGCGATTTTATGGAAATTTGAGAATTTTCAGTTGTATTTTCTCTTATCCAATCGGTTTTTCTATCTAAATTTGTAATAATATCTTGTGCAATAGTTATTGCCGTTCCGCTTGGCGCATCAAGTTTGTGTATATGATGCGTTTCATCTACAATTACTTCATAATCAGTAAATTGATTCATTATTTTAGATAACTGTCGGTTTAGATGAAACAAAATATTTACACCCACACTGAAATTTGACGCATAAAAAAATGCGGCATCTTTCTCTTTGCAAATAGTTTCAATTATGTGTAATTTATCCAGCCACCCTGTTGTGCCCGAAACCACCGGAATTCCAAAATCGAGGCATTTTTTTATATTTTCAAAAGCTGCATTTGGTGTGGAAAATTCTATTGCTACGTCAGCAGTTTTTATGTTTTCTTGTGTTAAATCGTTGGCATTATTCTCATCTATTTTTAGCACTATTTTATGCTTTTTTGCCTCAGCAAGTTTTTCTATTTCCTTGCCCATTTTGCCGTATCCTATTATTGCTATATTCATTTGGTAATTAGATAATGACTTATTATTTAATTATTTAACTTTTAATTATTTAACTTTTAATTTTTAGCTTTTAATTTTTAGCTTTTAATTTTTAGCTTTTAATTTTTAGCTTTTAATTTTTAGCTTTTAATTTTTAGCTTTTAATTTTTAGCTTTTAATTTTTAACTTTCCTCATTAAAGTAATGCCGTCTCTAATTGGTAGAATTATTTTTTCTACTCTATTATCGTTTTTCACCATTTTATTAAATTCAATAATCCCAGCCGTATATTGGTCGTTTTGTGCCGGAGTTTTCAGTACTTTACCATTCCACAAAACATTGTCGGCTAAAATGAAACCGCCAAGGCGAGTTTTGTTAATTATCAAATCATAATATTGTGGATATTGGCGTTTGTCGGCATCAATGAAAGATAAATCAATGTTATCAGGCAAACTTTTAATTATTTCGATAGCATTGCCAATGTGTAAAATAATTTTTTCTTCAAGTTGCGCCTTTTTAAAGAAGTGTCGTGTAAAAGTTTCTAATTCATCATTTATTTCAATAGTGTGCAATTTCCCGTTTTCTGTTAAACCTTCCGCTAAGCATATTGCCGAATATCCGGTGTAAGTGCCCAATTCTAAAATATAATCAGGTTTTATCATCTTGCTTATCATGGACAATACTCTACCTTGTATATGTCCCGATAACATTCTGGATAATAGTATTTTATGCTCTGTTTCTCGCGATAGTTCTTTTAACAGTTCGCTTTCATTGTCGCTATATTCTAATATATATTGCTCTAATTCTTTTGATAAATTCATCGTTCCGCTTCCAATTTATTTAGATGACTATAAAATTCGTAATTTTAAATTCGTAATTCGTAATTCATTCAAAATCAGGTTATTTTATAATTTTTATGAAACCTGTTAAGTTTTGGACGGGTTTACTGTCGTTGTGTTCATGTAGTCCGCATTCCTTTTTTGAATTATCTTCCCACCACCATCGTCCGTTTCTGATGTGTTCGCCCGGTTTAATTGCTCGTGTACAAGGTTCGCAGCCGATGCTTACAAAACCTTTGTCGTGCAATGGGTTGTATGGTACTTCGTTGGCACGCAAATATTCTACCACTTGCTCTAAACTCCAATTTTTCAACGGATTAAATTTAAAAAGTTTGAAATGATTATCCCACGCAATTAGTGGCAAACTTGTTCGTGCTTCCGATTGGTCGGCTCGTAAACCGGTTATCCATAGCATATTATTGCTTAGTGCTTTGGTTAGAGGTTCTACTTTTCTTATTCTGCAACACTCTTTTCGGTTATCCACCGATGTGTAAAAACTAAATGCACCTTTGTTGGTCATTAATTCTTGAACTTTATGATAATCAGGGAAATAAACATCTATTTTTTTATCATATTTTTCAATGGTTTTTTGCAAAACCTTGTAAGTTTCCTCAAATAATCTGCCTGTATCAAGCGAAAATACCTTTATATTTATGTTATTTTTGAAAATATAATCTGTAATAACTTGGTCTTCTTGTCCGAAACTCGTAGAAAACACAATTTTACCTGAAAATTCATCAGCTAATATTCGTAATTGTTCAGTTATGTCTCTATTTTTAATTTTATCTAATAATTCTTCTTCTTTTTCTTTCATTATGTTAAGGTTGTTGAATTTATAAATCTAACTTGCTTTTTTACGATATTTTTTGTAAAATATAGCGTGAAATAGTGCAATAAATTAAATGTTTTGTGTAAAAGTTTGCAGTCTTTTTTCACAAAGCATTTTAAACCTCAAATATCCAGTTAAGGCAATATATTGGGTTGAATTTATTTCACACGTTTAAATCTCAGCATTTTAACAATCCAGTTGGGTAGGGGAGTAGTTCTTCCTTTTAGGTTTATACTCCAAGATATTTTTTTCAGAATTGGTAATTTATGTGCTTCCACGAGTTCTATCAATGTGCCGTCGGGGTCTTCGATGTATGAGAAACTGCCTGCTGCATCGCCCATGTCGAAAGTATCGCCACCTTTGCGGCTATCAGTTGTAAATGGGTGTCCGGCATTTGAACAAAATTTGTCCCATTCGTCCATGCCGGAAACATCAAAACATAAGTGAATAAAGCCCAAATCGCCCCACAATCTGTTCTCGAATATTTTGTTTACTTTTCGATTTTTGGCTTGCACAAGTTCAATAAATCCGTTTCCGTATAAATTACTAAACGCATTAGTAAATTTTTTAGAATGAGTAATTAAAACACGCCTAAACACATCGTCGTTACCCTCTAAACCGTCGAAATCTTTGCATTCTCCATTGGTGTCGTATATCACTTTGTCAAAACCTAATACATTTTTATAAAATTGCAATGATTTTTCCATGTCGCTAACGCCCAAAATAGCTCCCATTACGCCACCTGTAGCATTTTTAGGTTCCAAAAACCAATTGTCGCTTTCAATAATCTGAAAAATATTATCGTAGGGGTCTTTTACGAAGAAATGTTTTTTGCCCTCCACGTCGTCGTGTATTTTTTTTGATAAACAACAATCTAATTGTGTAAAATGATTGAAACTGCTAACAATATCCTTAGTTTTTATTTTTGTGGCAAAAATACCTAAATCGCCTAATGATATTTTAAATTCGGCAGCTTTGGGAGTTCTACTTTTGTATTGCCATATTTCAAACCCACCTCCACCTTGCAAGTTCATTGCCAATATAGCGTGTCGTTGTTGCGGTTTTCCGTCGGTGTATGGCAGCATTAGTTCTGCTGTTCCCTCGTCATCTAAGGCTTTTATATCTACACCAAAATTTTGCTTGTACCATAGCCAAGCTTCGTGTAAATCAGGCACACCAATCCCCATCTGTTGTATGCCTCCAATTGTTTTTTGCATGTAATTATTATTAAAATTTTTGCAAAAATATTAAGTTTTAAGATATTATGAAAAAAATATGAATACTTGGCAGTTTTAAAAGTGTAGATGAGGTAAATACCAATACTCCGTTTAATTAGCAATTAGTAATGAGTAATTAATAATTATATTGCTGATAATCATGATGTTATAGAATGAAAAGTCTATTCGGCAATTTAACTATAAAAAGACGAAGTCTTTTTACAAAAGCCAATGGCTAAACTCCAAAGGCTAAAGGCTTAAAAATTTTAAATTCAAAGCAATAATGTCTGTTAATCATTCAAAAAAAAATTAAATCACTTCACACAAAAACAATATAATTTCCGAATGAAAAATGCGACAACAGAGGTTGTTTTTTATAAATTTTCAGATGCTAATACGTTTTACAGATTTACTTGATTAGTTCCAGATGCCTTTCGTTGGCATACGCCTTCCAAACAAGTTTATTGTTAAGCCAAAGTTTATTGCAAATTTCATTACCGGATTTTCTGGAAATCTCACATTTTAAAGTGTCAGTATCTGTGTCATTCCACTGTATGTAAGTAATTGGGCGAGCTGTTTGCTTATCTGAATTCAAAAGCACCTGCATTCTGTATTCTTTTTCGTGTTTAATAACCGAAAAACCTTTTGGCGCATCAAGGTGTTTTTTCAAAAATACAGTTTTTTCACCATTTGCTTCGTAGATAATCTTAACTAAATCAAGATTTAAAGAATTGGAATTATTTGCATCTAATAAATCATTTCCATTCGTATCTTTTACGGATATACTAACACTTGTATCAACAATAATTCCTTCATGTTCATCTTTACTACAAGACCACAGTAACATGGTAATTGATAAAATTAAAAATAAATTTTTCATAGCTTTTTGTTTTAAATTTGAATATTATAATTTTTCGTTTGCAGCTAAATCCAAAGGTCTATTTATACTACAAATCCTAACTGCCTCACGATTATAAGGTACCAATCTGCGACAAAGGTAATGAAATTTTTGAAAAAAACTTATCTTTTTTTCTTTTCCCCAAAAAAAATAACTAATTGTTCTCTCCAAAAAATTGCATTTACTAATTGGAATTACGTACTAATAATGAGTAAATTACAATAAGTAAATTCCGACATCTATTATTAAAATCAATAAAAAAGAACAAAAAAAATTAAATTTTTATTTGCAGAACACTGTTCTTTATTATACTTTTGCCTCGTGAAAAACATGTAACACTTTAAAAGGAAAAATTAACAAACAATTTTTTGAGAATATTTTTGAACAATGTTCATTATTGGTCGATTTTAGAGACAATTCATGAATTGTTTCTACGGAAATACACAAATACAAATAATAATTAAATTTACAAACAAATGAAAGTACAGAAAATAAACAACAAATTCCGAAAATTCGGAGAATTTCAGATGCGACACCGCTGGGCATTGATAGCGGT
>PDWI01012086.1_pt1 | contig 22032 bp, 23 predicted proteins | sample 1430891 | NCBI WGS metagenome assembly PDWI01 (sample SAMN01162508, study PRJNA174530) | Oral metagenome, whole genome shotgun sequencing project. | biome: Marine environment; feature: Marine mammal; material: Swab sample of the gingival sulcus; isolation source: swab sample of gingival sulcus... | reverse complement strand
ACCCCAACTTGTTTAAAAAGTTGGGGTTTTGTAATTTTGCAATATGGCACGGCGAGGCAGAGATATAAGCAAAATAACGGCACGAAATCAGCGGTTGGCGGCAAGGGTTTATTTTTATGATAACCTTTGTGGCTTACGCTTAGACGTGTTTTTGCCCTATCTTTCCGAAGAGTTTGACCTATCAGAAAGTCGTATTGAGGACTTGCTCCCTCATTGCTATTCTCTTGTTGCTATGATGAGTAAAAATTCCATTACCGCCAAAGATTTGCGCTCGCAGTATCCTTTTATGAGTTGGAAGTATGAGCATTCCAAGCGGTTGAAAAGCGCAGTGTTACCACCTTTAGTTCTTGTCTAATGTTTTCATTTCTTACACTTTGCCTGCTGAATGGGTAAAAATATTTGCTACGGTAGCCGTGCAGTTTCTGTTCTACCTTGCTTACTACGTCAAAGTATTGCAGAGCTAAGGAGCGTTGCGGTGTTGGTGCTTTGGTATTGGTCTCGCCTATGGCTTTTACAGCCAGTTTTACGGAAAATTCCGCATTTACCCGTTGCAAGCCCTCGCCAATATCCTCGCAGCGTGGCAGGTCTATTTCTACTAATGCACACGGGTAGGCTACGCTTGGGCGTTCTTCGTGCAGTTGCCCGGTGTTGAAATCTACCCATTTGATTTCGGGTATTTCGTTCAGTAATGCTGTGATTGTTTCAAATAATTGTTTCATTCTTATAGAGTTATGAGTTATAAATTATGAGTTATGAGTTATAAATTATGAGTTATGAGTGAGATTGCTTCACTGCCGTTCGCAATGACGTTTTCAAAACTCTTTAAACATTGTTTAATCGTCGTTTTAATTCTCTTAGTATTTTACTTCGTATTTTATCGTTAAGTATCGAAGAGGGCATCATAAAGGGGCGTGGGGTCATTGTAAACGGTTTTTTTCCGTATATTTTTGCCATACCTCCAAAGTTGTGTACACGTGCGTATTTTTTTGAGTTGATAACTTCTACACCTTGTGCCGTTGGGGCAAAGCGTATCGCATTCATCAACTCGACTGTTTCGCCTGTCAAAATATTGGCAGTAGTACGGGCATTGGAAAACTTGCCTGTTTGCCCGCTATGTCCGTACCATTTTGAGAAAGTATTACGGCGTTGTACATCTTTCCACTTTACCAAGTGCTTGTCGGTAAATCCCTCATTAGCAAAAGATGCTTGATAATGATTGACCGCCTCTACACCTATAATGGTACGAATATCACTACTGTTTAAAAAGCGATTGATTTCCTCTTTTCTCTTTCTAAATTGCTCTGCTAATTTCATTTTAGTTATGAATTATGAGTTATAAGTTATGAATCGTTTTTGTCTTTGGTATATCTTCAAAAATATCAAAAGTAAACTTCTGTCCATCTCCTCTTCCGTTAAAAAAGTTTCCTATTATATTGAAAACAATAGGAAATCTTCCTTTTAGTCCCCAAGTTTTTGAACTTGTGAGAAAACCACTCTTTACAGAGTTAAACAAATCGTATTCTGTTCTAAAATTTTTCAGTTGCTGGCTTTGGTATATATCCATCTTGTTGAAACCACACAACAGTGACGGGCAAAGTTCACTCAGAATGCGAGAGTAGAATAAAGCAACACTATCGTTCGTGCTATATCGCTCTTTTATTTCTTGGTATTGGTCTGTTTTTAGTTTGAAGTATGGAGGATTGGTAAACACGATTATTTTGCTTCTATCAATTCCTTTGAAATGGTGTTCTAATCCGAAAGGCTCTTTGTAGTCTAAAAAGTCCATTTGGCAAACCTTGAATCCTTTTTCACGACAAATACGCACATCTTCACTTTCTAAGGTGGTGCCAAACTTCTCCACCTCGTTGGGTAATGCTTCTAACAAGGATCCCTCTCCACAGGCAGGATCGTAAAATAAGTAATCCTTTAAATCACCTACCTCATACGAAATGTATTTTACAGCAAGTTCTGCCCATTCTTTCGGGGTATAAAATGCTCCTGTTGCTTTCTTCCTTTCTTCGGTTAATTTCATTTATTTGGTTTTTTGGAATATTTTTTGTTACTTTGTGTTTACAAAAGGGGCGTGTCCTACTTTGGTAGCACTCGCACCGCCGACTAAGAGAGTCTTTTTAAGGCTCTCTTTTTAATTTCTAAAGGTTTTGTGTACAATCTTATCATCTTTGAAATAGTAATACGCTTTGATTTTTTTCCGTTTCATCTCAGCAATTATTTGCGTAATCTTTTCGCTCCTTTCAGTAAATTCAAATAGCACTACCTCAGCACCTTGCTCCTTTATTGCTTTCTTGTAATACTTCAACACATTACCGGATCCTTTGGTGCTTTTCAAGTCCATTTTAATACCATTAATTGCACCGTCAGGAGTGCTAATACGAGGTGTTTCGTTCCACAACTCGATACGCTTTCCATTTTGAGCATAAACGGCTGCCATTTCGCTTATCAATAGCCAAATAACCGCCCTTTTTCTCATCAAAAAATACTTTTTCCCACGTATCGTCCAATGCGTCGTATAGGGCTTTGTTTTGCTCAATTCTTCGTCTTAATTCCTCTGCTTTCTTCGCCACATCTTCCACTTTTTGACGGACTTCCTCAGCTGTATGGAGGTAGTACGGCGTTGCTTTGATATTTACAAATTCGCCTGTTTTACCCGGATTATTTGCAAAAACACCCGATATCGCATCTGCATCCGGCACGGCGGTTGGCTCTTTGTCGGTTGGTCGTACCCAGCACTTGCAGTTCCAATCTGTTGGGGGCAAATGCGTATCCCACCACGAGTGCCGAATAGGCAGTATTGTACCCACATATTCCAAATGCTCCTCTCGTTTGTGCGATGCTCGGCTTTGCATATACTCCAAATTCGGATACAAATGCTCGGTCTTTAAGAAATCACGCCATTTTACCGCCATTCGTGCGGAGCGTACTGCCGTGTTGTATTCCGTTTGCAGCCACTTTTCGTTGTAGTCCTTTTCAATGCCTTTGGTGGCTTTTCGGAAGTTGCGAAATGAGCGTAATTCGCCATTCTCGTCGGTCAGTTGTTCCACCATTTCAGCGGTTTGTTGGTGGTTTTTAAAGGCTGCAAATACGGCAGTATTGTAGCGAAATTCGTTAATAAAGTCGCTGTTTTCTTCCTCCTCAAATGCAAGTGTTAAAGCCTGTTGTAGCGACTCGTTGCTAATCTCGAACAAAAAGCGATTAACGACCTCCGTGTCGCCGTTGTATATTTCTTCTAAGGCTTTTCGAAGTAGTGTTTTTACGTTAATGCTTCGACTCCGCTCAGCACCCGTAATATTGTTGCTCCTTGGCAAAGAGTGATTTTTGTTTCTTCTTATCTTTTTGCTTTCGCTCTTTGGGCGGTTTATTTTTAGGGTCGTCATCGTCCCCCTCTTTGCTTGGTTTGGGGGTTGGCTTTTCCATCTTTTTTTTGCCTTTGGGAATGCCAAAGTTTTCAAACCAATAGTCTTCGTCCACTTGCCCTGTTAGTTGGTTAATTCTTTCGGCAATATCAAGTTCTTGCTCCTTACTCAAATTTTCGCCTTTTTCGGCAAAGTAAAACTGTCCGCCCTGCACCGGATAGCCTCGCTTTTCTAAGCGTGGCAATAGTTCAGTATTTAACACTCGTTGCACAAAACGGCGGTCGGCTTGGTTTATTTCGTCTTCTGTTTGGGCGTGTGTTTTGGATTGACTGAGGCTGCTGCCGTCCTTGGTGGTCATTGTTTGCCCTAAAATGGCAATGAGTATTTGATTGTCGCACTTATCCAAGAATCGGTCGTGAATATCCACCGTTCCGGGACTTTTTGTGCCGACTGTCTCCACCTTGCTGTTTTTGCTCATCGTCATACTGCCTGCTGAGCCTCTTTGTCTAAACGCCTTTTCCATTTCTTGGCGACCGTTATCGTCGTCAGGATCATATAAGCCGATAAGCGTATCAATGCCGTAAAGTTCTACAAATTGCGCAAAGTCGCCCCAACCGTTTCGCTTATAAATAGCGTAGGGTGCGGTGCGTAGAAAAATACCCAGATTTCCCTCCTCTCCAACATTGAGCAAAAAGTCGTTGTCTTCGTAAGGTATGCCTGTGTCGTCGTACAGTTCTCTTACAATTTCCTTGCGTTCGGTGTTCAAGTGTTGGCGTTTGATACTTACCGCTGTAAATGCCGGAGCAAAACCTAACTCTACAACTGATTTACCGTAGAACTTTGAAAGCATTATTTCTTGCAGCAATTTCTCAAACTCAGGATCATCAATAAACTTGGACATTTCTTCGTTTTCTTTTCCATTACTTTGGAAAAGTAGGTCTGAGTTGGTGATAGCGGTGATGCGTTTTTCAACGGCGTTCCCTAACACAGGGTCGCGTAACAATTCATCATATAAGTTGTACAGGCTGTACATTCGTCCCCTGTCTGCCGATGATAGGGCATTTTTCAACTTTTCAATGCCTACATTTGCACGGTCAGGTGGGCGTACTACCAATACGTTACTGATGTTTATTTGCTTCTTTTCTTGCTTCTTAAAGCCTATTTGTGTTAGTTGTTTTGCCATAATCTTTTGAGTTATGAGTTATAAATTATGAGTTTGTGCCTCGCTTCGACTCCGCTCAACGACCGTTTAAAAATGGTTTGTCCTTGGAGTGTTGGAATGGTAACTGAATGAGCTGCCTGTGCTTATGTCCTCGTCTGTATTTTCTTGCAATTTGGGCAGTGTAGTCGGCATACCGTTGTACACAGCGGTCAGCCAATCGACCGCCTGCTCATAGCGGAACTTTTTGTCTTCATAATCAATGCTCGGATTTGCCAAACCGATTAAGTTCCAAATGGCAATATCTTTCACGATATTCAGTACTAAGGGGTTTCGGTTTCTTCCCTTTGCTGAGAATACCGCCTCTACGTCATAGTGTCGCATTAGTTTGCTTTTAGCAAGTTCTATCGCCATATCTATACACGCAAAGGCAATTGTATCATCTTCCCGGATAATTGCGTTGATTTCTTCACTATATGCGTGTGTCTTAAGTTCTTCTATTTCTAAATACATAGTTATTTGAGTTATGAATTAAAAACGATTTCTGTTTCTTGGTGGAGCAAAAATGGTAGGCGGTGCTACGTCTTGTTTTGCTTTATGATCAATGTTCCATACTGCCCCCTCCACAGCATCAGGAGCATCATCGTGAGCCCTACTCTTTGGTGATAGTGCCAAAAACTGAAATTCGGCATCTTTCATCATTGGCTTGTCTTTTAACTGCTCGTTAAAGAGTAGTTTACCATTGCGGTTAAGTGGTTCTAATTTGCTCTCTATTCGGTAAAATTTCTCACCTTTCTTGGGGCGTAGGTCTGCATCTGACTTTAAGGCTAATGTTTGCCTGTGTCGTTTGTTGGCTTTCTTTATTTCCGATTTCAAGGTGTCGTCTATCCACGGGTACTCAATAAAGAAATATACAGGCACTTTATTGGCGTATTGCTCCAAAATTTCGTATTGCCAATCCAACATTTCCGCCACGCTTACTTGGTTGGAGCAATACATTTTCAATACGTGGTATTCGTCCTTGTATCGCCCTACTAATGCGGTGGCTTTGTAGTCGGCATTTTTCTTATAACTTGGGTCGGTGTACGCCACCAAAAATTTATATTTTCTCAATGGTTGCATCTTACAGTAGTGCAACTTGTCAAATACTTTTCCTACTGTGATTGGGTTATTGAAATACTCGCCCTGTACAGAGGCTGCATTTATCTTGCTTAGTACCCTGTCAATGTGTTCCTCGCTATTTTTGGCTGCCCACGTACTTTTTCCATTCTTGTCACGAATGTTCACAATTTCGTAGAAGTCTGCCATTTCCATAGCCTTTTTGATGCAACAGTAATCAGCGATTATGTTGCCGTTGAAAATGACAAGTAAAGGCTCAGAAATAGAACGAGCGGCGTACAATGCACGTTCAAACCATTGCCATTTTTTGTCCACGATATCGGGATTTCTGCAATCCTCGTCCGTATCGAAATCGTCCACAATAATAGCATCGGGGCGTACCTCCTCATTACGTACACCACGAGGCGTATTGCCTGCTCCAACTGCAACGAACAATGCCTCACTTTTGGTGTAGAATAAGTCTTCTTTCCATTCGCCGTATGAGCGTTGCTCGCCGTAGTCGTGAATGATACGCTTGTTTTTTTCAAAAGTCAATCGGAACGGCTTTAATAATTTTACGGCACTGTCGTTGGTCGCTGATGCCATTATCCATAGTCTTTTTTTGCCTGTTAAGGTCAAATAAATAGCCTCCATCATCGTACGTCCTGACTTCGATAACTCCCTCGACCACGGGCGCACCTCGTACCACTCGGGGTTGCCGAGTATTCGTTTTGTACTACGCTTATGAAATGGTGCCGGTTCCGCGGTGCAATACTTTTCAAAATAGTATTTAAACCATTCTTCCGGGTTTGCCTCTAACCGCTTTTTGCGTTCCTCAATATCTTCGGGACTTTCGTTATGGTCAACACTGTCGGTGCTTTGGTAGTCTTTGTAGTAGTTCTCCCAAAAGTCAAATGCCTGTATGTCCTTCCTGCTGTGTCTCTTTAGTGCCATTTTACTTTAGTTGAGATTTGACGAACATATCCACGAATTTGGCGATATATAGCCCTGCCTCCACGTCTTGGGTACGGACATACGAAAGGAATTGTGTAAGCGAATTGATATGCTCTGATACAAGGGCTTTTGTTTCCAAATCCTTAATATCTTTGATAAGCTGCCTGCGTACCATTGAGAGTTTATAATCGGCAAACTGCTGCCCCTCCTCTTTATTCTTGATAGAGGCATTTATCTGCTCTAACTCGTCAAGCATCAAGTTCATTTGCTCCTCACGTGTAAGGACTATGTTTTTCTTGTACTTTTCCCAGTTGCCCTCCGCTATCCATTTGGCTGCGGTCTTTTCGGTTACGCCCACTTCTAAAGCCAATGCTTTTGCTGTGGTAATTCCTTTCTCAACGAATAGCAGCCTTGCATACTTCTTTAGCTTTTCCGTTTCTTCTTTTGTCATTCGTGCCATATCGTGCGTATTTCTTTTTAGCACAAAAGTCGCTTAGGATGAATACTTTAGGAAGTTGGGAACTTATGATACCCCTAAATCTCCCGTATGATACCCCTAATTTGGGGGTATCATAACTTCCCGGCTTTTCTGTTTTTTGGGTCTGTCGCACTTTTGCAACGAAGATTTAAAACGCAAACACACAACAGCGATGACAAAACGATTTGTATTTAATGATGAAAGTGTAACGAATAGCTACGGCTTTTCTGTCTTAACGGCAGGGATTGATACTTCCGACTTTGAGAAGAATCCTATTTGCTTGTACGACCATAAAAACACAACCAGGAATGTGTTAGGCACTTGGTCTGAGTTGCAAGTCAAAAAAGGACAATTGAGCGGTGTACCAGTATTCGACACCGAAGATGCGGACGGTAAGGAAGTCGTTAGAAAAGTAACCAAAGGCACACTGAAAGCGTGTAGTATGGGACTGTTTTTCAAAAAGGAGGATATGCAAATAGTTGCTGGTAAAGTAGTGTTAACCAAATGTCGACTATTTGAGGTGTCTATCGTAGCCGTGCCGTCTAATGCGAATGCTATTGCACTATACAATGAGAGTGGCGAAATGCTAAGCGACGAGAAAGTGCAAAGCCTGTGTTTGTCAGTGCAAGGAAAGCAACCAAGTAAACAAAAGGATATGAAAGATTTGAAATTACACCTAAACTTAGGTGAAGGTGCTGATGCTGCAGATGTATTGGCAGCAGTAAAAGGCATTGAAGCAAAATTAGCCACTGCGAATAAAGAGCGAGACGATGCTCTTGAAAAAGTAAAGCAGTTGGAAGATGAGAAAACGGCTCAGTTAAAGGCTGATTTTGAGGCGGAATTAGCAACGGCGGTAAAAGACGGTCGTTTGGACGCCGCTTGTAAAGATGATTTCTTACAGTTAGCAGGCGGTAATTATGAGAATGCAACGGCATTACTGAAAAAGATGCCGAAGCAAAAGTCAATTACTGACGAGTTGAAAGATGAAAAGGCAACGCTTGCCAAGTTTGATAAGATGACTTGGAAAGAGTTAGACAAGGGTAATCACTTGGCTATGTTGAAAGCAGAGCATAAGGAGTATTATGTGGAGCGTTTCAAGGAAGAATTTGGGGAAGAGCCAAAGAATGTATAATCATTAAAAATCAAAAATACAATGGCATTAGAAATTGAACTTTGGAGAGAATCCATTGAAGAGAAATTGAAAGAGGATAACTCTTTTTTGAACCATATTGCGAACGTTCCGGAAGAAAACGTGATCAATGGTAAGATTGTACACTTGCCACAGGCGGGCGAGCCGTCCAAAGTGGTAAAGAACAGAACGACTTTACCTGCTGAGGTAAAGCGTAGAAAAGACGGTGAAGTGTTGTATGTTATTGATGAGTACACTACCGATCCTGTACACATTCCTCACGCAGACACGGTGGAATTGTCGTATGACAAACGTCGTTCTGTGCTTGACCAAGATGTGGCAAATTTGAGTGAGGAAGTTGCAGAAGGAATGCTTACCAATATGGTAGTATCTCCTGAGGGTGACCATAAAGAGTTGCCAACTTCCAATATTTTGGAAACAACGGGTGACAGTGTGATTACAACACTTGATGGTGCAACAGGAAATCGTAAGGCATTTACGCTGAAAGACTTGCAGAGAATGCGTGCTTTCTTCCGTAAGCAGAAAGCGTGGAGCGAGGGAAATATGTATGCTTTGATTCCGTCTGAGGCTATTGCACAATTATTTCCTGCTGATAGCACTTTGATTGCTACTTATATGGCATCAGTTAGCGAAAAAGAACGCCGTGAGGGTGTCATCTATAAAGTGCAAGGATGGAAGATTATCGAGCGTTCAAGTGTTTACACTTTGGCTGGCGATAAGACTTTTAAAGCCTTTGGTGCGGTTGCTGAGGCAACTGATTGTGAAGGGGCTTTGTTTTGGAACAAAAATATGGTGGAAAAGGCTATCGGAGCGATTAAAGCATTTGATAAGCAAAATGATCCACAGTACTATGGCGACATTTATTCGTTCTTGGTACGTTGTGGAGGTCGTGCAAGACGTCGGAATTACGAGGGTGTTGCTGTGTTGAAGCAAGCGAACGCCTAATAAGTGATGAGTAGTTAGTTCTTAGTTATTAGGGGCTAACTGCTTTATCTAACAACTAATTAAGATGAAAAGACCACTCAAATATTTAATAATTCATTGTACTGCAACCCCTGAGGGGCGTGAGGTGACGGCTTCGGACATTCGCCGTTGGCACTTATCGCCCCCACCTGCGGGGCGTGGTTGGCATCAAGTAGGCTATACCGATTTAGTGCACTTGAATGGCGATATTGAGCGGTTGGTCGAAAATAATGAGGACGACTATGTTGACGGTTGGGAAATTACTAATGGCGCAAAAGGGCTGAATAGCATAAGCCGACATATAGTGTATGCCGGTGGTTTGGATAGATTTTACAAGCCTTGCGATACAAGAACTTTGGCGCAGAAAGAGGCTCTTGAATATTATGTGCGTGATTTTGTACGCCGTTTTCCTAATGTAAAAGTTGCCGGACATAATCAATTCGCCAATAAAGCTTGTCCTTCATTTAATGTGCCTGCTTGGCTTCGTTCCATAGGCATAGAAAGGAGGAATATCTATGGAAAGTAATATGAGTATTTTTTGGTCGGTATTTTTTCCCTCTCTTTCCTCTGCCATTTCTTGGTTAGTTACGAGATGGTATGAGCGTAAAGCACATAAGGCTAAGGTAGATGAGCTCACCTATCAGAATGAAAGTCTTAAAAAAGAACGAGTATGATAGTCTTACGGAAAAGCTGATTGAAAATAATAAACGAATTGAAGACCTCACTACCAAACTTGCTGCAACTTCCAAAGAGTTGGGCGTAGTGAAAGGGAAATTAACAAAAGCGTATAAACGCATTGAAGAATTGGAAAACAAACAAAAATGATTAAGAATTTAAACGCACTACTGAAAATTGTAACGCATTCATTCGTTGCATTGGTTGTACTACTGGTGTTTTATTACCTCAAATACCGACCGAAAAGAACTGTAGCCCAAGAGGCTGTTGCGGTAAATGCAGAACTGCGTAAGCAAATGGTCGAAAAAGACACTGTTATTGCCCGATTTAGTAGGGAGTATTTCAAATTGGCTAAAATACCTCGCTATAAGATTGACCAATCTTTGGAAGGTCTGAAAGTTAAGAGAAATAGCAAGTTGGAGTTCGTCCCCACGGCAGCAATGGATATAACAGATACTTTAAAAACTGAAGGGAATGATAACATAATCTTAAAACAAAGCCCTTTGGTTGAAACCAAAAATTACCGAAAACATTGGTGGCAAGTTTGGAAGAAAAGGCAGCCTCCCTAAGTCAGATGACACAATAAATAAATTAGAGAATAAATAGAATAAAAATCCCCACTTAGTGGTTGGGTGGGGATTTTTTGAAAGAAACCAACCCAAAACCCAAACCAATGGAAAAGAAAGATTTGCAGCAAAAAGCCTTAGAAATATTCAAGGTGCATAGTTTTGATAAGCTGTATTTGACCTCTGACGGTCAAGCATTCACAAAGAAGCATTATGCCGTCGACCACAGTAGAAAGTTGGAAGACAAAGAAGTTACGCCGTTTGAGCGAAAGGATTTTACAAAAACGTCTAATCCTCAGCAAGATGCTCCTTTTGACTATGAAAAAATAGATAAAGAACTCTCGAACGACAGAGATTTCTTGTTCGCAAGATACGAAGCCTTAATCGGCAAAAAAGCACCTCACAATATCGGCACTGAGAAACTTGCCGAAAAAGTGCAGGAGATTGAGGCGGAAAAATTTCCAACTCCGGCAGAAGACCAAAAAGGAGGTAATGATACCCCAACTTCTGAGGGGACGGGCGACGACACGCCAAATGCTAATTTAGAATTGGCAAAAAACGAGGAGGCTATCAACTACGAGGAGCAAAAGGAACTGTTGGAAGATAGAGAATTTTTATTTGCTCGTCACGAGACACTTGCAGGCGAAAAGCCTGCGCACAATATCGGCACAGAGAAACTTGCTGGGCGTGTGCAAGAGTTAGAGAAAGAAAAGTTTAACACTCAAAAAATAGAGTAACAATGGAAAAATATTCATACGGATTAAAATCAATAAAATTTGGCGACCCTACCGGACAGCACACAATGCCGTCAGGAATGGCAGAAAAATTCCGTACTTATCGTGATACGTGTGAGTTCACGGAAGAAGACCCTAACAAAAAGGAGGAACATTGCGACCAAGTGGATGAGCCTTTTTTGACCATTTACCGAAAGGGAGCGAAGAAAATCAAAGTGTCAACCTTTGATTACAGTCCCGAGGTTTTGGAGTTCTTGAAAGGCGGAACAGTTGTGGACGAGAAATGGCACGAGCCGTCGGGAGTTCCACGAATATTCAAAGCTGTGGCGTTGGAGACAGATACCGGAATGGTGTTCCAGTTTCCGAAGTGTCAAATCTTTGCGAAATTCAATGCTAAGATGACCAAAGAGGGTGTGAAACTCTTAGAGGTGGAGATGACACCTATTGCCACAGAGGCAAACAAAGGTGCGGTAATCATTGGTGACAAAGAGTAGGCAAATGGAAGCAGAAAGACAAGCAACACAAATGCTACTAAAAAAGGGTGTTCCGGTGCAAATCGTTGCACCCTTTTTCTTACGAATATTTGGTAAAAAAATGCTCACATTTCATTTGACTTTACCATCGCTCTATACCTTGATGCGGATTGCTTACGAATATTTAAAGATAGAGCAAGACGTAACAAGTGAGTTGAACACGAAGCAGGCAATGCAACTCTTAGCCAATGACGGAAAGAAAGTGCGTAAAATCGTCGCTTTGGCATTGCTGAACAATAGTAAGTTGTTTTTCTTGAGCGGTTGGCTCGGTAAGCAATTGAGCAAAGCGTTGAAATCCGAAGATATGCTACACTTGTACCAACTTGTAGTGGTACACGGAGGTTTAGAGGATTTTTTAACTACTATCAGATTAATTCATCAAACGAGGATGACGAAACCGATGAATCTGAGTCCGAGCGAGAGGGAGAGTTAGTAAGTGAAACTTACCATAGCCCCTTGGGCTTTGTCCTTTTTATTGCTGAAAAAACAGGATGGACAAAGCGAGAAATCCTACACAATGTAAGTTTTTCGGAACTGTTGGCGATGCTTGCCGATGCTCCGGGATTAAAAAAGAAAAACACTGAAAAGAAAGAATTTCAAAGCGACGATGAACTTGTTGCTTGGCTGAAGTCTTGAAAACAAAATCCTATCCCCTAACCCCTTTCCAAAGGAAAGAGGAACTGCGGAACGAAAAGGAGTTAACCTCTAATGACTAACGACTAAAAACTAACAACTAAAACCTAAAAACAATGTCCGATTTTGAACCAATTAAGATAAATTTTGATATTCCTGCAGACGATGTGGCGAGGGATACAGAAAGCGTGGAGCACTCTTTTTCGGACGTAGATAAATCGGTCGAAAAAGCAGAACGCCGCTTTAACTCTTGGGTACAGGCTCAATTGAAAAGCGGTAAGGTAATGGGTGATAGTGTGCAGACGACACAAAAGTATAATTCTGTGCTTTCCACTTTGGAGCGAAGAATGGCAAAAACGCAAGACCCAAAACTCGTACAAGCCTATGCCAATGCTATCAATAAACTAAAAAAAGAAGTCGCTACGCTTGGTCAAAAAGCCCCATCCTTGCAGCCAATGAAAAGAGGCTTTGACGGATTGGGTAATAGTATCAATATGATTACGCGTGATTTGCCTGCCTTTACCTATGGTGCGCAGATGGGTTTTATGGCGATTTCAAATAACATCCCTATTCTCGCTGATGAAATTGGAAGATTAACGGCACGAAATAAGGAGTTGTTGGCTTCCGGTCAAAAAACAAAGCCGGTATGGAAACAAGTGCTTGGCTCCTTGCTGTCGTGGCAAACGGCTCTTTCTATGGGTATCGTATTGCTGACGGTGTATGGCAAGGAAATTGGCGAATGGATAGGCGGTCTGTTTAAAGGTAAAGAGGCTATTGATGAAGTTGCAGAAAGACAAAAAGCCCTAAATGAGGGGCTGAAAAGTAGCGAATATAAAAAGGCTACACGAAACATTTTAGAACTTTCCACAAAGATAAATCTTGCCAAAAGAGGACTTTACGATAAGAACAAAGCCCTCAAAGAGTATAACGAAACGCTTGGGAAAACCGTTGGTAAAGTTAATAATCTTGGAGAGGCTGAAAATTGGCTAATAAAGAATAAGGATGAGTATGTCAAAATGATGATGTACAAAGCGGCTGCCTCTAAGATGATAGAGCGTTCTGCCGATGAACTTATTAAACAAAGAGAGTTGGAGGCTAAGCCAAAAGATGAACACCTTTCCTTTTGGGATAATGTACTGGCGAATATGGCAGCCCAAACTCCAGCCGGAGGGGATAATGTTACTCTTGATGTTGATAGGTATGAGAGGATATTGGCGGAGAAGAGCAAAAAGAATTTAGAGGAGGCTCTTGATGAATCAGAAAATAAGGTTAAGAGTTTCCAACAAATTTATGAGGGGCTTGTGGCTGATGCTGAGAAATTAAGTAAAAAGATAGGCTATACTGAAAATCCTACCCCCGAAGCAACTAAGGTTGTCAATTCACGCAAGCAATTACTCGACAAACTCGCTAACCTTGACCGAGAGTATGCCGTAAAGTCCTACGCTAAAGATGAACAGGAATTACAGGCACTGCGCACAAAATTCGATAAGATACGTGCGGAAGTTTTGCGCTTTAATGCCAACCCGGAGAACAAGCTCAAAATAAATGGCGCACAACTCGACAGTTTGCAGCAAAAGGCGGAAAGTAACTTGCTGTATCGTCAAGAAACGAAACGCCTCAGCGATACGCTCAAAGAGCAAAAGAAACTCTTTGAAAACTACGAAAATTACAAAACGAAATTCGGGAAAGAAAAAGCAGACGAGCGTTATAAGAATAGCATCGGAGAGGTAAAGAATTATGGTGACTTTTTGAATGCTGAAATTGCCAAATTGCAAAACGGGAATGAACTTACAGGCGTAGAAAAAGAGCGTTTACAACTCTTATTGAATGCTCAAAAACAATACAACGACGAGCAACAGCAACTTTATGATGAACAGTTGGCTGACCTTATTACTTATGACCAAAAGCGTAAGTCTTGGATTGAAAAATTTAACGAGGATTATGCGAAATTGGTGGCAGATGGCGACAAAGAAGCTGCCGAGCAGTTAAAGACACAACACACGGAGCAGTTGAATGACTTGGACGATAGCCAAGCAAAGAAAATTCAGTCTTACAAGGCGTTATTTTCGGGGCTTATTAAATTATCTAAAAAGGAGTTGAAAGTAGTGTTGGCGAATGCCAAAAAGATGCTCAAAGTTGCCAAGATGAGTGATGAGCTTCGTACCAAAATTACCAAGCAAATTACTGAGATTGAAAAGTTGCTCAATAGTAAAGACTTAGACAATATCTCACAAATCGTTAAAGGTATTGGGCAGTTGGGTGAGGCATTTTTAAATTTAGGCGAAAGTATTGGAAACTCCGGACTTGCTGATATGGGCGGATTACTTTCGGGCTTATCGTCTAATATTGATAATATTTTAGTTGCCTTTGATGATAGTGCAAGTAAAGCAGATAAGATTTCGTCAGGTATCGCGGGTGTTGTTACTGTGATAGACACTATTGCTTCTGCTTCTGCACAACGGAAAAAAGCAGAAGAAGACTACTATTATGCAGTGCTGGACTTGCAGCAGCAGTACAATTTGAGTCTTAACGAGCAGTTGCGCATACAGTCAGAACTCAATGAGAGTGTCTTTTTGAAAGACTATGTAGGGCGAATGAAAGACAGTCTGAAAGCCTTACATAATGCGAATAAGGAGTACAATAAAAGCCTCAAAGAACTTATTGATAAAGGGCAAGCAAAAAATGGTCTCCGTAAAAAAGTAAGTTGGAAGAATGTCGGGAAAGCCGCAGGAGGCGGTGCTGCTGTAGGTGCTGCAATTGGTTCAATAGGTGGTCCTATTGGTGCAGCTATCGGAGGGGCTATTGGGGCAGTTGTTGGTGCTATTGGTGGATTATTTGGCGGAAAGAAGAAAGTGCCAAAGTATATCCACATTTTAAAAGAGTATCCGGAACTTATCCAAAAAAATAAAAAGGGTGAGTTGGAGTTAAACAAAGCCCTTGCCGAGCAACTGAAAGCCAAAAAGTTGGTTAATAAGGAAACGGAGCAAATTCTTGATAATTTACTCAAATGGGACGATGCTGTAAAAAAATCCCGAGAGCAAATAAAGGGCGTAATTAGTGAGTTGGCGGGTAAACTCTCTTCTAATTTAAAAATTAGTTTGGTAGAAGCGTTTAAAAGTGGTGGTGATGCAGCAATAGAAATGGGTAAAACGGTTAGTGAAGTCTTAGAGGGGATTCTCGCCTCGCTGATTTTTAATAAAATATTTAACAGTGCTTTCGAGGAGTTGGAGAAGGAAATGGCGAAGTCTCAAGATGTAGGTGGCGACGGCAATTGGGTGGATGATTTTGGGCGTTTTTTTGACAAATCTAAGCGACTGACCGATGATTTTAATGAGGCTATGAAAGCAGCCCAAAAAGAGGCAAAGGAACACGGATTTAATATTTTCGAAAAAACACCGGGAAAAGACAAAAATTCACTAAAAGGGGCAATTCGAGGAATGACCGAGCAACAGGCAGATTTGCTTGCCGGGCAGTTTGGTGGTTTGCGATTGACTCAATTAGATACGAATAAAATCTTAAAAAGCAGCCATTTGGCAACGATGCAAAAACTGTCTGTATCTATAAAAGTGCAGCAAGACATTGAATTTAATACGCGCCAAACTGCGAGAAATACGTCGGGGTTAAAACGAGGTTTAAGCAGTATTGAAAGGGCGGTTAAAAGCAGTTCAAACACGATGAAGGCAAACGGTATTTAAAAAAAGTTATGAGTTATGAATGATGAGTTATGAGTGGCGAGAACTTGCGTGAGATTCTTCGCTTTGATCAGAATGACAGGAAAACGAATACTGAAAAATGGAATTACACGATAAAATAAATGGAAAGAATTTGCAGGCAGAGTTTGGTTTGATAATCCAAACCGGAACGGCAGGGCTGTTGGAATACCCCGCGAGAAAGGAAAGCCTTACCAATGACTGGGCGGACGAAAATGGGCAAGAATATGACCTTGAAACGCCAAAGTTCTACGATAAAGAAGTTACGCTTAAGTGCTGTTTTCTTGCCAATACTGATGCGCAATTTTGGAGTAATTATAATGCTTTTTTTGAGGAGTTGAAAAAGAAAGGCTATCAACAACTCTATATATACGACCATAGCCACACTTATGAGGTGTTCTATAAAAAAACACAGAATTTTAACAAAGCCACAAAACGGCTAAAAAATACAGACGTTGTGTTAGTGAATTTTGAACTAATCTTACAAATAAAATATAACGACTAATGAAATACGAAATTAAACGAGGAAATGAAGTAATAGCGGAGGTATACGCAGAGGGACAAGTGGCTGAGCGAATTATGGGCGAACAGTTGGTAGATGCCACTTTCTCGCTTCCTGAAAAGGTGTTTTTTCAACTATGGGATAGTATTGTGGTTGACGGTGTTACTTACTTTCTACACACTACTCCTGTGGAGGAAAAATTGAGTAATAGGAATTTTCGCTACACCTTGCAATTTGCAGGTGTGAAGTATTTTCTTGCAAATAGTTTGTATTTCTTCCCGGATAAAAATAATGTGCTTTCGGTGCCGGACTTTTCTATTACCGGAACAGCAGCGCAAATGCTCGAGTTGTTGGTGCAGAATGCTAACCGTGAGCAAAGTGGCTGGTCGCTCGGCACGGTCGCTACCGACGAAGCAAAAACGGTAGATTTTAGCGGACATACGTGTTTGAGCGCATTGTCTAAAATTGCATCGGAGTTTGAGTTGGAGTATTGGGTTGATGCTGACAAGTCTATCCATTTGGAAGAGCGCATACATCTTACCGATTATTTCTTTGGGTACGGAGAGAAAAAAGGGTTGAAAGGCGTTACTAAAATGCCTGTTGAGGGAGCAAATATAGTGACTCGTTTATATGCAAAAGGTGGTAGTAAAAATTTGCCAAATGGCTACCGAAATTACTCCAAGAATTTACAAATGCCTGTGCCTTTCTTAGAGAAAAACACCAACAAATACGGCGTAATTGAAACGGTGCGGTCGTTTGATGATATTTTCCCTCACCGCATCGGAACGGTGACGGCAGTTTCAGAGGAAAATCCGCTGTTATTCTTTGATGCTGATATGCCCTTTGACTTGAATAAAAGAGACAAAAAAGGTAATACGCTTTACCTTATAGACAAAGTATCGGCAAAAGTAACCTTTAATACCGGACAGTTGGCTGGCTATACTTTTGAAATTGCTGAATATGGCTACGATAATAATTTGAAACGCTTTACGCTTCTTACAAATAAAGAGGAGGAACACTTGACGGTTCCAAGTGAAGCAATGCGCCCTGCTGTGGGCGATGAATATGTGCTTACTGATATTGTGCTTCCTCAGTCTTATATTGATGAGGCGGAGGAAAAATTACAGGAAAAAGCACAGGAGTACTTGAATAAGAATTGCGTACAACGAAACATCTATGAGGTGATTGCTGACCCTATTTATTTCGAGGAGCAAAATGTGAACATACAAGTCGGTCATAGTTGTGTCTTTATAGAGCACGATTTGCAGTTAAGCCAAGCGCTTCGTGTTTTGGGAACGGTTAAGAATTTACAGAACTTAAAAGAGGTGCAATTTGAACTTGGCGAGACGGCTGCTGTGGTGCAGATTGTTCGTGATTATTTCAAGAATGAGAAGAAAAGTGCCGACTTGCTCAAATTCTTAAAGTACAACAGCAAAGAGGCAAAGCGGAGTTATCTGTTTGCCCGTGAGATTTCCGATAATGTGTTTGATTCTGAGGGGTATTTTAACCCGGAAAAGATAAAGCCGCTCTCTATTGATACGAAAATGCTTACAGTGGGCAGTCGTTTACAACAGTTTAATTTGACTGATGTGGTCTTAACGGTTGAGGAGAATAATGCGGCAGTGCATAACACTGCAGGCGACATTATTCACTTAACCATTGCGGATGAGCCTCGCACTTGGCGTATCGCTGAAAACACGCAGCGAAACATTGCAGACGGCTTTCATTACATCTATGTGAAAGCGCAACGAAATGGCGCGAATGCAAACATAGTGGTCACTACCGAACGTATAATGGTAGAGCAAGACGAAAATTACTACCACTTTGAAACGGGTTACTTGGGAAGTGTAAATGATGGCTTTCGGAGAATTAAAACAACCTATGGTTTTACTCAGGTTAGTCCGGGCGAAATCACAACCGGACGTATAAGTTCGGGAAATGGGGAGCAGTATGTTGACTTTTTGCAAGACAAAGTAAGATTTAAAGGCGATGTGACTTTTGTAGCAGGAAGTAATGCCTTTGAACAGATAAGGGGTGAGGCAAAGCAGTTGGATGACGCGTTGGAAATTGGTGGCAGAAATTTAGTCGCCTCCGGTAAATTGCAATATGTTTCCGAGAAAAACACCAAAGAATTTGAAATGTCGTGCTGGGCAACTCCTGTCTTAGATGAGAATACTATTTCTGATATTCTTGAGGAGAGTAAAAAATATACGATTTCATTTACAGCGGAACTTATAGAGCGGACTAATGTTACAGCACTGTACGCCCATCAAGTGGGCTTTATATTATACGCGCCCAATGCACGGCAATTTCATTTTTTTAGCAAAAATATTAAGAATTTGGGAGATAGAGAGGATGTAACTATTACATTCGAATGTCCCCCAATAAATGGCTATAGGCTGCTCGCATACACCAACAGATACACAGGAAATGGTGTGGGGTACGATAGAGTTCGTATTACTAATTTTCAGATAGAAAAAGGCACAAAGGCAACGGACTATTCGCCTGCCCCTGAAGATTTGCAGGCGGAGGTTTGACGGAAAAATTACCGCAGAGGAGCAAGCAAGAATTGATGCTGATAATACTAAATTGGCAGCAGCCAAAGCCTATGCTGATGCGAAAGATGCAGAAAAAGAAATTATAGTTAAGGCGTATGCGGATAGTAAGGTGACGGAAGCCGAACAGGCAGCCATAGAAGAAGCAAAGGCTTATTCTAACTTAAAAAATGAGGAGGTGAAAGCCTACGCAGACGGAAAGGTGACCGAAGCGGAAAAGAAAGCCATAGATGAGGCTCGGAGAAAATATGATGAGGCGGTAGAAGAGGCAAAGCGGTTGGATGAAGCGTTGGAAATTGGCGTACGAAATCTTCTTGTCGGTTCATCTGTGTATGATGTTAACTCTCCTTTAGTTTCAGGAACTGTTTCAACCAATTTTTCAGTTTCCACGGCAAAAAATAAGAAGTGTTACTCTGTGCTTTTAAAAAAAGACGAAAAATATCTCGCCGTGAAGTTACCTTCGAATCTTGAGGTTGGTGAAAAATACACAATTTCGTTTCAACATTACCGCCCTTGGAGCGGGCAGTATTATTGCTTGGAGTGTGGAGCAATTAAGTCTGAGTTTATTTACACCGGAAGTGGCTATCATAATTGGCACAAGATTAAATGGACATTTAAGTATGACGGGGATGACTATGTGTTATTTCAGTCAAAAGATAGTACTGAATTTACCTTGTGGATTTCGGAATTACAACTTGAAACAGGCACAAAGGCGACCGATTGGACACCTGCTCCTGAAGATGTGCAGGCGGAAATTGACGATGCAAAAAACAAAGTAATTGCCCTCGACTACTTGAAGAATGCAATAAAAGAGGGAGACACAGAAATATTAGGGGGATTATTGCTTGGCAATATCTTAGGAGCAAAAGGAACAAGTAACAAGGTAAAATCATATATGTCGGGCGTTGGCGATTATGCTTTTGCTGCGGGTGTAGATGGGTTTGGAACTAACCAAGAAGCAAGGAAATTTAGTGTTACCCACGAGGGTAAAGCATACATTCTTGATGCCGAAGTTGTCGGAAAAATAGTTGCGACTGTAGGAAATATTGGAGGTTTTGAAATAAAAGGTAACTATTTACAGAATGGCGACTTTAATGACGGAGTGGGCGGTTTCTCACTTGGTCGCTGGGGGTTGTATTTTAAGAATAAGCAAGATTCTGTGTTCTCGGCACTTGGAAATAATGTATTGCCTGCATATTCGGGAATTTCTGGGCTGTTAAGATTGGAGCGTGAATACAATGACTTTGGAGATACTATCGGTGCCTACATAAAAGTCCGAAATTCATACACAAATAAACAAGACGATTCCAAAGCAATACACGCAGATGGGAACACTTATTTTAAAGGAGGTCATTGTATATATGATGACACCTTTATCGGCACTGCCTATGATAACATTATAGATATTAATATACACAAGACACATCAATTTCTCTTTACGGATTGCGCTTCTAATTTTACGGCAGTAAGACTACCCTCAAAATCACAGATAGAATCAAATATATGGGGTAATAGTAAAAGAGTCACATTCATCCTCCATATTACAATGGCAGAAAGCACAAAAGGTAAAGAAATTCAAGTGCAGGGTGTTTCGGGCGGAAAATTGCTCGACAATAATGCCAATGCTTGGAATGGCGGAAATGGGAAGAAGAATATGCAAGCAGGTGATGTTCTCGTGCTTCGCTACTATGATGGTTGCTACTACATTGTAAGCCATCGAGATTAGAGTAAAATGATACTAAAACAATGGACGGGGCGATGCTGAAAAGAAGCCCCCGACTTTCCTAACCGTAGTTTCTCAGGCATACGGTTAAAAATTAAGGTGTACCAGCACCAAGAAGAGGGCTCTGTGAGTCTTTTTCGGTGCTGGTACACCTTTTTATGTGCCTGAGAGTTGCAAAGATAAACAATTGAAAATTAAATTATAGAGAAAATATGAAAAAGTACACACAAGCCCCACTGCCATTTCAGGGGCAAAAAAGAAGATTTGTGAAGGAATTTGCAAAAGCATTGAAGAACTATCCGGATAATACGATTTTTGTTGACTTGTTTGGTGGAAGTGGATTGCTGAGTCATACGGCTAAGTCCGTAAAGCCTACCGCTACGGTGGTGTATAATGACTTTGATGACTATCGTAAGCGTATAGAGGCAATCCCCTCCACTAACTTGTTATTGCATAGGTTACGCAAAGAATTAGAGTTCTATCCACGCGGCAAGCGCATAATTGGGCAGCATAGAGATGCTGTTGTGTCTTTATTGCAAGAAGCAGACAAGCAAGGCTATGTTGATTATATTACATTATCTACGTCGCTTAAGTTTAGCATGAAGTATGCTACTGATTTAAGCGGTTTTATAAATGATACGTTGTATAACACAGTGCGCCGTAATGATTATGATGCAACGGGTTACTTAGAGGGTGTAGAGGTCGTAAAAATGGACTACAAAGCACTTTTTGAGATATATAAAGATAATTCTAAGGTTTGTTTTTTTGTGGATCCTCCATATCTCAGCACAGATACTGCAACTTACAGTAACTGTGAGTATTGGAAGTTAAAAGACTATTTAGACGTTTTGCAAGTGTTGCAGCAAAATAGTTATTTTTATTTTACGTCTAATAAATCGCAAATAATTGAACTTTGCGATTGGGTGAGTAGCGTGTCGGCTGCTGCTAATCCTTTTGAAAATAGTGTAAAAACGACCGTCAATACAAGTGTAACGCATAACGCCAGGTATTCTGATATTATGTATCATTTAAAGCGTGGTTAATTGGCGATTAAATGTTATTGAAAAAGTGTAAAAAAAAAATGCAGGTTTTGTTTTGAAAATCTGCATTTTTTGTTTTGCCGATTATAAAGGAAGTTTTGGTCTTAAACCCTCAGAAGCAAGTCTGCGAAGATGAAAATTATCTGATTTTGACCATTCTAACATTATTTTCACGGTTTTTTTAGGAT
>PDWI01003871.1_pt1 | contig 22036 bp, 21 predicted proteins | sample 1430891 | NCBI WGS metagenome assembly PDWI01 (sample SAMN01162508, study PRJNA174530) | Oral metagenome, whole genome shotgun sequencing project. | biome: Marine environment; feature: Marine mammal; material: Swab sample of the gingival sulcus; isolation source: swab sample of gingival sulcus... | reverse complement strand
AAATATTTTCCCAATCAGCTTCCCTCAACATTCTACGGGGAGCTGATTGGGAAAATATTTTCGATACTCATTTTACCCACAGATTCTCCAGAAGAGCCGGTTTTCCATCAAGTGTGCTTTCTTTTTTCTCATGGATTCTCCAGAAGAGCCCTGTTGCAACTATGACAAAGCCTCCTTTTTATGCAGTTGTTTCGGTGGGTATCCTTCAAACTCCTTGAAAACTCTTGAGAAATAAGACGCATCATTAAATCCCACTGCAAATCCCGCATCAGCTACACTTGCCCCATGCTGAGAAAGAAGTTTTTTTGCAGCTTCGATTCGTTTCTTGTTGAGATAATGCTTAAAGGATGTACCGAAGTGCTTTTTAAAACTACGACAGAAATGATATTTACTCATTGCTGTCTCTTGAGCAACCATCTCTAGAGTTATAGGTTTGTAGTAATTATTGTCGATGAATTTCTGTGCCTGGTAAAGATAATTATCTTTATTTTTTGTTTTTTTAGATTCAGGTATAGTATTTTTATAATTTGATTTATTATTACAGTAAAGTATGCAGCATTGACGTATATTATTAGCAGCTATACCGTAAAAATAACTTTTTAACGAACTGAAGGTCTCTATGTGTTGAACAAAATCATCTTTTTCTATGCACAGAATGGTAGAATCTTCACAGAATGATATTGTTGCAGAAGCAGGAGAGTTTGAAAATAGACCAATATCGATCAAGATATCCCCCTTATTAAGATATCCACATACTATTTCATACCCTTGGTAGTCATTCATAATAATTTTTGCGCTTCCATCTACAATAACACCTATGCTAGACACAAAACCACCTTGCTCAATTATTGAGGATGATGCTGGAAAATCTTTTTTTTCAAAAGACAATACAATCTTTTTCAACTCATTTTGATTTAAAGTAGAAAAAGGCTCTATTTCTGAAAGGGATAAGGGTATCGAAATCATCAAGAAAACCTATAAGACAAAAAGAAGTCCAAAAGGTTGCACCCCTGTTTCCTTGACCTTTTGATGTGAATAGCTATATTTCCCGTAGCTATACTCCAGTATTGAAGGCAGGTCTTCTGACTCCCGAATCAACCTACAATCCATCCCTTCCCATTTTCCTTGCACGTGAAAACAGTGGCTGTTGATGGAGTTCGTCCTCGGTTACAGCGGCGGGGTCCGTTCCCGATTTACACGGGATTCCCTTTTAAGCCCTTAGGCACCTTTACTCTCTCTTTATCGACAAATACCATTGTTTGTCAAAGCTAAAATTCAAAAACGTGTTCCAATGTATAACGGAGCAATATTTTCCATGTTTTTAGCAAAAAATTGCAGGCTATAGCCAGAGAATTGATTTATACATAATAGGTGTATGTGGGGTTATCGTCCCCAAATTCTTATTTGGTACAACTAAAAATAAGGTAAGCAATTTCTTTTTATCCTGCTCAATTAGAACATGAGCTTGTTTGAGCTCAAAGAGGACTTGTATGAAAAAACATCTTATTGCTTTCTGGAAAGATGAATCAGGTGCTACGGCTGTTGAATATGGACTTATTGCCGGAGTGATGGCAGCTATCCTCGTAACAGTGCTAGGTGTGTTCGGAGATAATTTGACCGAGCTGTTTAATGCTATTTCTGAAAAATTAACTGACGCTGCAAACGATGTTAAATCCAATTCTACTAACCAGTAATTTGTGATAAATGGTGTATGTATTTCTTTATCACCAAATGTTGGGGAATAACCTGTGAAACTTTTTGCCCGAAAGAATGAATATTGCAGCATTGATTGTCGGGTTAGCAATAGCTCAAATAGCGACGTATACAGATTTGACCCGGCGACGCGTACCTAATGCATTGACAATACCTGCCATCGCCAGCGGTGTCTTTTATCATGTCCTTGCATCCATAGACGGGCATTGGGACTTCGGAATAACCGGTATGTTGCTTGGAGGAGTGTTGCTGCTTGTTCCATATTCTTTAGGCCTTGTTGGTGGGGGTGATGTAAAGTTGCTATCTGCTCTGGGAGCCTGGGTAGGGCCGGACGCGGTCTGCAATGTTTTTATTTATGGCACTCTTTGCGGAACTGTTCTAAGTGTACTTTTCGTTGTAAAACCGCAATGGAAAACAGGACTTTCCTTTTACAACTTCTCAGGGAAAAACAAATCTTTTTCCAATAAAGTCTCAGTGGCAAAAATACCATACGCAGTGGCAGTTAATGGCGGTCTTCTCCTTTTTGTATTGTGTGGAGAGCTGCTGTGAATGGCGCGCTGAAATTGAGCCGGAATCAGGATGGTGTTGCAGCTATGGAATTTGCTCTTATAGCTCCTGTTTTACTGCTCATTGTTTTTGCTACCATTGAGTATGGTTGGTATCTAACGCAAAGTATTGTGGTTAATAACGCCGTGGCAGAGGGGGCTCGTGCTGGTGTAAAAGCCCGCGACTGGGAGTCAAGCACTCATGCAGCAGAAGATCCTGTTGCATTTGCCCGCTCTGCATTAATAGAGGCCTTGTGGATATATGATGAGTCGTTTATCTCCAATTATTTTGAAGTAAATATCATCCCCGCAGACACTAACGGCCCAAAACGACTGGAAGTTATGCTGACCAAACTACCCTATAAGCCGATCACGGGCTATCTTGGCGCCGAGATATTACCTGAAACGCTGTCCGCAAAGGCAGTTATGTCTTTTCCCTGACAGCTGTTTCAAACAACCAACAGGAATACAATGAAAAAAGTACGGAGGATAATCGCCCTGTTTGTCTCTCTGGGCCTGGCAGGAATGGCGGCGCTGGCTGTTTACAATTTTTTTAACAAACCAAAACCAGCTCCAGTCAGGGATAAGCCTGTACGCGTCAAGGCGAAACAGCTGAAGACAGTACCGGAAAAACCGTTATCTTTCAGTCAGACCATCCCGGTGGGAATGCGGGCTGTTACGCTTACCATCACTACCCGGAAAAATGCTGTCAGTGAGCTGAAAAAAGGTGACCTGGTCGATGTCCTGGCGGTTACGCCTATACCGGATATGGCAGAAGGGCGTGTTACCAGGGTGCTTATAAACGCGGTACAAATCCTCGGGATTAAAATTGATGAGAAAACCGGGGGACGAAAGGCCGGAAATATAGCGGTCTCCTTACTTGTGACCCCTGCCCAGGCATCATTGATTGAAAGCGCGTCTGCTGCATCTGACCTGCACTTGACCCTGCGGAACCCGGAGGATAAAAATATATCCGGGCAGGAAGCCACAGCGTTTGCCCCTGTTGCAGGCGGGGAGAAATTTACACCGCAGAAAAGAGACCTGGAAACACTTATCACTCCTGGTATGAGAGCGATTACCCTGGAAGTTTCTCCAACAGACGGGGTAAACGGCGTTTTTAAGCCGGAAGACAGGGTCGATGTCCTGGTGACCAGCCTCTGGGGCAATGTCAGTTTGAAAGCCGAGGATAAACCCGGGGAAGCAGCCGTGTTGAAGGAGACTCATCGCAACTCACGCATCATGCTGCAGAATATCAGGATTATTGCAACAGACAATAGTCTGGCCTGGGAGAACGGGCAAAACAGCCTGACCAAGATGGTAACCCTGGAAGTAAGCCCGGAAGATGCAGAGAAATTGACTGTATTGGCAGATTCAAAAAAAGGGAAAAATATAATTCGCCTCATTAGTCGTAACCAGGACGATGGTTCAACCGCGACAACAGAAGGGGCTGAGCTGCTCGACCTGCTGAGCAAACGGAGAGCGTATATGAAGGTAGAGTTAATCCGTGGCCCTTTCCGTAAAAATCAGACTTTTTATAAATGAGATAGTTATATGAATACCCGTCATCTTTCTGGGGTTCTCCGCTCCTTTTGTGCCCTGATACTGCTTGTTTTTATCTCTTTTCCCGCTCTTGCTGATCTCTGCTCGGAAGGCGATCCGAGTCTGTGCAGAATTGAAATCGAGCTGCACAAGGCGTTGCTGAAAAGAACCCAGACGCCCATTACCAGAGTATCCATCGCAGAGCCTGAAATAGCTGATTACCACCTGGTCACCCCTACCCAGATTTTACTCATGGGCAAAGAAACAGGCGCCACCAACCTGATCCTCTGGCATGGTGAAGAGACTGTTGAGATGTATGAGGTGCGGGTCTTTATGCCCGGCAACATGATCAGGCAGATGGAGCAAACGCTTACTGATCTTATCCCTGATTCTCAGATACATATACGGGCAGGGGCAAATGGCCTGCTTCTGTCTGGAGAGGTGCAGAGCCAGGAGGATATGGACAAGGTCCTCAAAATTGTCTCTGGTTATGTGCGGTCTTACACAAACCTGATTACGGTCCGGGGTTCACAACAGGTGCAGCTGTCTGTGCGTATCGCTGAAGTCTCCCGCAGTGGCATGAAGCAGATGGGACTAGGTTTTTTTACCAACCATAACTGGGCCGTTGGTGTTCTGCCAAGTGGCAGTATAGCAAGCGGGGCGATCTCAAACTCAACAGACAGAACCCCTGGCGCTGTTACTCCCTCCATATCAACTGGTGAATCTTCCACCTCTTTTTACGAAACTTCAGAAGGGTACTGGTCAAGACTGACTACGAGCACGACAGGGGGAGAATCCACCGCCTCAAGTGTCGATAATATCACCAGAAGTTTAACCAACGAAATGAACCTTTCCTCTCCCTTTGCCTCTGCCATCCAGCTCGCTGTTCACTCTGTAAGCGATGATTTCATGGCTATTCTCAGCCTGCTGAAAGGGCAGAACCTGGCCCGGATACTTGCGAGTCCCACCCTGGTAACCATGAGCGGCCAGGAGGCGAGCTTTCTGGCAGGAGGAGAATTTCCTGTACCAATTGAGGGAGGTGACAGCGATACAACCATCCAGTATAAGAGTTACGGTATCATGCTCCGGTTTACCCCCATGGTTACTGGTGAGGAAACAATCACCCTCCAGGTGGAGCCGGAAATCAGCAGTGTGGATTACTCTACAGCTGTGTCCAGTGGCGGGGTGGCTGTCCCTGGATTAAAAACCAGACGGGGCAGCACAACCTTGCAGCTGAAAGATGGACAAACCTTTGTTATGGCTGGTCTGCTGCGGGAGGAGCTGTATACCACCACCAGCAAGGTACCTTTGCTGGGTGATGTTCCTTATCTGGGTTCACTGTTTACCAGTAAGGAGCTGGGTAAAAAAGAGTCTGAGCTGATGATAATCGTCACCCCCCGGCTGGTGCGCGCCCTGAACCCCGAAGAAGTTCCGGCGCTCCCGGGTGAAAATGAAATGGATATGGTGAGCGATTGGGATTTTTTCGTAAAAAATGAGATGGAGGGGGGCCCGATTATGAAAGAGCCGCCTGTAGATGGACCTGATATGATTGGAGGAGGCGGTTTTGCCCAATAAGACAAAGGTGAATGTCGACCTTGCTCATCGTATTGAAGGGATCATCGTCACTGCAAATGAGCACCTGGCCGATACAGTTGCAGAAGAGCTCCGTTTTGTCTGTAACCTGGTTCTGCGGACATCGTCTCCAGCAGCAGCCCTGGAAAAGATCAGCAGGGAACATATCCAGGTGTTGTACCTGCACCTGGATACGAAAGATTCCGGCCCGATGTTTGACCTGGTTGAGCAGGTAAAAAGAATACAGCCAGACCTTTTGGTGTTTCTTGTTGCAGAGGAAAAAAACAGTGATCACATCCTGCAGGGCTTACGTCTAGGGGTGGAGGATTACATTATCCCGGAAAAAGATGATAACAACGCATTTCTTGCTCCCCTGCAAAAAGCAACAGGGCAGAATCATCCTGGGAGCGCTCATGGTTTTATCTACTCCCTTTTCAGCATGAAGGGAGGGCAAGGGGTAACCTCTCTGTGTGTTAATCTTGCTGACCAGATGCGTGAATCGACAGGAGGCCGCGTCTTGCTGCTCGATCTTAACCTGTATCTTGGCGGCGTCAACAGCGTCCTTAACTGCACCCATCAGTTTACCGCCTACGACCTTATTCGTGACCACGCCCGAATGGATGAAAACCTGCTGCTGTCCTCTCTTTTTCAGCACCCTCACGGCTTTTATGTTCTACCTGGTCCAGCTGAGGTAAGCGATGCCGAAAGGATTGACCGGTCTCAGATTACAGCCATGTTAACCCTGCTCAGGCGGCATTTTACCTATATCATAATAGACCTTCCCCATGACTTTACCGAACGGACCCTTGCCACTATCGAGGAATCAGATAAAGCCTTGATCGTTTTTGAACCGGATCTGGTCTCTGTAAAAAGTGTGCAGCAGACACTCTATTTTTTCCAGGAACTCAATTACAGCGATAAAAAGATCGGGTTACTGCTCAACCGGCAGGACAACACAAGCGTTCTGCAGCCAGAAGATATTGAGATCGCATTAAAACAACCTCTTTTCGCCACGATCAGCAACGGCTGGAAGGCGCTGAGTCAGGCGCAGAAAAAAGGGGAACCGTTAAGCAGCGCCTATCAGAAAAAAAGAGTTACCCGGGATATTCGGGCTGTATCTGCCAGGTTGACCGGGATATCAGCAGGAGAAAGCTCTTCCAGCCTGCTGGGGCGCTGGTTCGCCTGACTTGAGGAAAAGCAGGTACACATCAAAAAACCATGAAACTGAGCCAACGACTTAAAGCTGATAATTCCTGGGCTGATTATCGCCAACAGATTCAGGCGCGGGCCCGGCTTGACCGGAAAACCTATAACGACCTCAAGGCCAAGGTTCATTTTCATCTCGTGGAAGAGCTGGATATCACTTCGGTTACAGAGCTGCCACGGGAAGCGCTGGCTGAATCCATCCGTCTGGGCCTGGAACAGATCACAGCTGCCCGAAACCTGCCGCTTAACCAGGTTGAACGTTCCGAGCTGGTCGCTGACCTGATAGACGAAATCCTGGGGCTTGGCCCCATTGAGCCATTGATCAATGACGAGTCTGTTCAGGATATCTTGATTAACGGCCATGACCAGGTGTTTGTTGAACGCAACGGCCTGCTGGAACAGACCGATATCAAGTTCAGAGACAACGATCATCTCCTCCAGATTATCGACCGGATTGTATCTGGAGTAGGGAGAAGGGTTGATGAATCCTCACCCATGGTTGATGCCCGGCTGGCGGACGGGAGCAGGGTGAATGTCATTATTCCGCCTCTGGCGCTTGTAGGGCCGGTCGTTTCCATACGAAAATTTGGCAGAATACCTGTTGACTTACAACAGCTGTTAAGCACCAGGGCGCTCACCCCGGAAATACACAGGTTTCTTCAGGCAGCGGTTCAGTCCAAGCTCAATATCCTCATCTCCGGCGGGACCGGCGCCGGTAAAACAACCCTGCTCAATATTTTTTCTGAATATATACCGCCGACCGAACGTATTGTTACCATAGAGGACAGTGCTGAGCTGCGCCTTAATCAGCCCCATGTAGTCCCTCTGGAGTCACGTCCGCCCAATGTTGAGGGCCGTGGCGAGGTGACGCTGACAGACCTGGTGAAAAACTGCCTGCGTATGCGTCCAGACCGGATCATTGTCGGGGAGGCCCGGGGCGGTGAAGTGATGGATATGCTCCAGGCTATGAACACCGGCCATCCAGGTTCCATGAGCACTATCCACGCAAACACCCCCAAAGACGCCCTTTCGAGAATGGAGGTGATGGCCAGCATGGGGACCGCCCTTTTTTCTGAAAGGGCCCTGCGTGGGCTGATCGCCAGCGCCATCCATATCATCGTCCAGCTGGCCCGCCTGCCTGATGGCAGCAGACGGGTGATCTCTGTCTCCGAAGTGCGGGGCATGGTCAATGATATGGTCGAGGTTGAGCCGCTGATTCTCTTTCGGCAGGAAGGCATTGACGATCAAGGGCGCGTATATGGCAGCTTTGAAGGAACCGGAGTCGCTTCGATCTTCACAGATCATATCCGATCCTTTGGCATTGACATGCCTGATGATCTCTTTGCCTGCACTGTTCAGGTGCCCTGATGCGACTCTTACTTGCCTTTTCCGCATTCTGTCTTGTTTTTGCTCTTGGGCTGGCTTGTTATGCCATTGTGATACTTGTGCAGGAAAAAGCCAGAAAGAGGCAGATAAAACCCCTTATGACAGCCGGGGAAAAGCTGACCAGCTGGCAGAACAAGGGCGGAAACAGCGACAACGAACGAACACGGCAGGCTGGTACCTCTGTCTTTGGGCAGCACGTGGACCTGTCCAGGCTGCAGGTTTTTCTTGCCTCTGCTGATATGGCGCTGACGCCGGAACGCTTTATTGTTATCTCCCTGGGGCTCGCCATACTTGGTTTTCTTCTCGCATTTTTCCTGTCAGGACGGGCGCTGGTGGCGACGCCGCTGATGCTGCTGACCGCCTCCATCCCCGCCTTCTACATGCTGCACCGCCGCAAAATTCGCGATGAGGCCCTGGTAGAACAGCTGCCCGAAGCACTTGATATGATTGTACGGGCCCTGCGTGTGGGCCAGTCGGTTGACAATGCCCTGAAAGAGGTAACAAGGACCTGTGCCGACCCTCTGGGAAGGGAAATCAGAATTATCCACGAGGAGATCGCCCTTGGCATTCCTTTTGTTCAGGCAATACAGAACTTTGAGGTTCGTTTTGCCAGGCTCGCTGATGTCAAGCTCATGACCACAGCCTTTGTTATCCAGCGAGAAACCGGGGGCAACCTTACTCGGGTTCTCTCCAACCTGGCTGATCTGATCCGCGAACGCTACAAGCTCAAGCGGCAGGTACAGGCGCTGACCGCCGAAGGCCGCTCCTCTTCCCTGGTTTTAGGCGTTTTGCCCATCTTTGTTATTGGCTTTTTCTGGATGATCAGACCGGATTATATAGCTGTGCTTTTCAGCCATCCAATAGGCAGAAAACTCCTTATTATCGCCGTCTTATTTGAAGTTCTGGGCTTCCTCCTGATGCGGCTCATGACCAGGATAGAGCCATGAGCGTGCCACTTGTTATCGCCTCAGTCGTTTTTCTTGCTTCGTTCGCAGCGCTCATGAGCCTCTATGTCTATCTTGAGGAAAAATACTGGCGCGCAGTGGTCGCGCGCAGGCTGTTTGGCAATACCCGCGAGGCAAAGGACATGGTGGAACGCCTGAATGCCCCCTGGGTTCGTGCCGTCCACAAGCTGGGCAGCCCTGTAATGCCCCAGGACAGAACCGTCCTGGACACTGTTCGCCAGCAATTAAGTTTTGGCGGCTACCGTCGTCCCGGCAGTGTTCGGCTGTATTACGGAATACGGACAGCCGGGATGCTGTTTTTCGCTGCAGTGTATTTTCTTGTCACCCTCTTCACCGGGAACCTGCGTGCCTCAAACATCCTGCTGATTTTTCTGCCGCTTGCAGCTGGCTATTATCTTCCTTCCTTGCTGCTGCGGTTGCGGGTCAAGGCAAGGCAGAAACAGATTTTTCGAGAGCTGCCGGACGCGCTTGACCTGGTGCTGATCTGTCTTGAGGCAGGGCTGGGGTTTGACATGGCCCTGTACCGGGTCAGCAGGGAAATGGCCAAGGTGTCTCCGGTTTTATCAGAGGAGTTCAGCCAGTATTTCCTTGAGATCCAGAGCGGGCTTCCCCGGCGATCAGTCCTGCACAACCTTGCTGAGCGAAACGGTGTAGAGAGCCTGACCAGTGTTGTGGCTGTGCTGATTCAGTCTATCCGCTTCGGGACCAATATCGGAGACGCTCTCAAGGTGCATATTGAATCCATGCGCACCAGAAGACGGCAGATTGCTGAAGAAAGCGGTGCCAAAATGTCTACTAAACTTACCTTCCCCATGGTAATGCTTATCCTGCCAGCTCTTTTTATGGTGATTCTGGGACCGGCGCTGATAAATATTTTTGAAAAGCTTAAAGGAGGCTTGTAATGAACAGCAGGACACCTCTCTACTGCATGAGTATACTGTTGTTATCAGGATTTTTTGCAGCAGGTTGTTCTGACAAGAACACCATGGCGCCGCCAAATGTTCTCTTCCAGTCAGACGAGCCTGTTCGGCAGACGGACTGGCAGCCTGAAAAGGTCGTTCCCAATTATACGGCCCTAGCGCAGGATCTCATTGCCCGGAAGCACTATGAAGTCGCATTAGGGCAGCTCATCATGGCCCTGGAAGAGGGCACCAGAAGCGCGGAGGTGTATTATCTGCAAGGGGTCTGTCTGCGGGAAACCGATCAATCTGAAGAGGCGCTTGCCTCTTTTGCAAAGGCCTTGCAATATGACGACCACTATGCAAAGGCCCACAATGGTATGGGGATGGTGTATGTGAAAAACAGGGATTTTCCGAAAGCGATAGAAGCGTTCAGGCAGGCAGTCGAGCTTGACCCGGCACGGGCTGATTTTATCAATAATCTTGGCTATGCTTATCTGATGGATAAGCAGTTTACAGAGGCGGAGCACTATCTTGGACGCAGCCTTGCCATTGACCCGGAGTATATGACCGCACGCAACAACCTGGCCCTCTGCTATGGCTATTTACAGCGCGACCGCGACGCTTTTCAGGTGCTCCGTGAAAAGGTCACAGCCCAGGTCGCCTACCACAACATGGCTGTTATTTATCAGCTGCTTGGTAAACAAAACAACGCTGCCGAGGCCGAAAAAAAGGCGGCAGCGCTTAAACAACAGGCGGCCGAGCCGGCGCAGGATGACGCCGTAGAAAAGTCTCCCTGAAGCCAAAGCCGTTTGCTTATTAGGCTGGATGCTACCTGCCCGCAAGAGCCTTACCGCCTTTGCTGCGCTTGCTTCAGGCATGGTAGTTAACCTATTCTATAAAAAATTACAGGAAACACCTTGTCATGAATACCTGTTCTCCCTGCTCGTCTCTCAGCACATTCGCTCTTTTTCTCTTTGTGGGCATGGTTGTTGCTAGCTGCAGCCCGGCTCAGAAGAACCTTTCCCCCGATTTTGGCGCATCAGTTAACCAGGCGCTTATGGCCCAGACCTTAAACCCTGTCGCGCCGGAAAACAGATCCCATGTTGAGGCCCTGCCAGGCGACTTAAGCAATCAGATCTACCAGAAACGCTACATAAAGATGCTCACCGAGGACAAGGAAGAGAAGGAAAGCGGGAGCGATCAATTAAAAGGGCTTCAGTAAGTAACAGGTGCTATCAACTATGCGGTTTAAGCTATCAGCAGCTCGTTTTCAAGGGGGCAACCAAAAGGGGAGTGTTGTGGTAGTTGTTGCCCTGCTTGCAACTCTCCTGCTGGGCATGATGGCCTTTTCCATGGACGTTGGCTACCTTTATCTGAAGAGAAATCAATACCAGAATGCCGTGGAGGCGGCGGCCCTGGCAGGGGCCATGGATCTATGTGGTGAAGATCCCCTGGCCACGGCCCAGAGGATTGCCGAGGAAAACGGCATTCCCGCAAATCAAGGAGAGTTGACGATAAACCCTGGATATTACGATGAACAAGACCAGCACATAGACTTCACCACATACAAGGATTTTACGGAGGAAGGAAACATACCGGCAGGCGAATACGTTAACGCCGTGCAGGTGGTCTATCGAAACAAGGTGCAATCATTGACCGGTATGGGACAGAATGCAGACGTGAGCACCGCCGCTGTGGCCTACCTGAAGCGCATTGATATAGTCAGTCTGGACCCGGAAGGTGGTATTAACATTGGCAATGACAGTATCTGGGAAGATGTCGTTTTTTTCAGCAACGGGTACATCAGCTATCCGCAAGCCATAACGTTAAATAAGACATGGGGTACTGCAAAGACGTATGCTCCGCCGGACTTCAACAACTGCCGCCTGTATGCTGCAGGCCAGGTGCTCTCCTCCTTATCGATCAATACGAGCAGTGATTTCCTCGGGAATCAAAGTGTTTCCAAAATCTTCTGGGATTCGGGCGTACCCCAATCCGGGAACAACATCTTTTCCGGTGTCGATCCGATCACCAGTATCCGTCCAGTCGATGATGCCTGCCTGGAAGAATGGCGCGACAGGGCCGATATTGTCTATACCCCGGATCAGACATCAGACAATGTATTTTACCATAAAACCGGTAGCACGTATTATTTAGACCTGACGGGATTGAGCGGTGTGATTTTTTTTGACGGGGAGGAAACTGCCGACCAGAACGATGTCATGATACGACCGCCCCCTCAATCCAATGGTACTGCCATCACTGATTTGACTTTTGTGACCAATTGTAGCGTCGTGATGAGGGGTATACCTGGTATGGATCCGGCTTCACTTTATGTAGGGGGTGAAGATGAAGATCAGGCCATGTTCATTTCTGGCAGAAATATAGAAATTCAACCCGTAACCGGTGGCAATATTGAATTCAGAGGCGCAGTGTTTCGCACCGGGGGCGATTTCATCCTGTATCACAAAGGCGGTTCCTTCGACCATTACATCCGGATCATTGCCGATGGCAGTGTCAGAGGAAGGAGCTATCTGACGAATTATGCGAGAGGTAATGTTGACATCGGATTGTTTACTATAACCAACAACAGCCGTTTCGGACCGCCCTGCCCGCCTGTCATGGCTCGGCTGGGCCGGTTGGAAGCCACCGAAGAGTAATTGTCCACTCTTACCAGGCCAAGGCCAGCACACAACCATGTCTTGGAACCCAGTCTTCAGCTGGGGAAGGCCTTTGTCAGTTGACGCTGAGCGGAACGATCAATGCTTTCTGAGCTGTGCGATTGATGCCGATCTCCATTGTCGGCGGCGGGGCCAGGGCATCTGCGGAAGAATACTGAACATCCAGGCGAAAGGCCACATCGGGAATCATTGTTTTGATGCCCCAGGTCAATCCGGGCTGCTCCGGTTGTACAGACAAAATCTGCAGAGGCTTCTGATCGTGGGCGCGGACGATGAGGTGTCCTTTATAGAGGCCCTTTACCCGGCAGGCGGGGCAGTTGTTCATATCCAGGATCAGACGGGACGGATAAACGGCCACCGGCGGGGTCAGATGAACAAACACCGGCACCACGATTCGCTCCCGTCCGGGATGGTCGCTGCTGAAAACAATTCGTCCGCGATAGGAACCGGCTGTCATAAGACGATTGTATACCCTCAACCGGTAGTGTTTACCAGCGGTGACAGGGACAAACTCCACAGCGATCTTCTCCCCGAGATCATGGGACTCCAGTTGTACGTTGAACGGGAGCGGCCCTTTCGTATCCATACAGATATCCTGTACGAGATCACTGCCCACCATGGCCCTGAAAAAAATCCGTTCCGGGGTTACTGTGACCATAGGGGCGATTTTTGCCCGGACCTGCAAGGGAATTACCGGATGGGACGGGTCGTTGCAGTAGGCTGCGGCCTTGAATGTACGCAATCCATAAAATCCCAGGGTATCAATACTCAGGCAGATCTTTCCCTGGCCGCCAGGTGCTATGTCCTGCGGGTAGTCTACATGCGTGCAAGCGCATGCTGTTTTCACCTTATGGATATGCAAGGCTTCTTTACCGACATTCTTGAAAGAAAAACAACCCGTCAAAGAATCCCCTTCCTCCACCCTGCCCAGATCAATAACGGTGTCCGACACCTCGGCAACAGGAAAAGGTTGATCACCAGCAGTGCTTGTCACGCCAGAACCATGAACAGACAGGACAAACAGCATGCAGGAAAAGAATATCACCTGCCACCAGGTTCGGTTTGCTTGAGGTTCAGTCATATTGCTGCCTGTCGTGAGGCCGCCCACCCACCCAGAGCATGACTGTGACGGTTCCGCTGTAACCAGTCTCTGCCCGGTATAAATCCGCATATTGGGCCATAACATCCCGGTGCTCACTGGCATGGTCAGCGGGAATACGTATCCAGATTTCACCTTCAGGCGGCTGGATCATACCAAACTCGCGGGCTTCGGGTGCCAGCAACGGACCATTTTGAGCTGCTCCGTCTCCGGGAGAGGCTCCTTTACCGGGCGCCTTCTGCTCCAAAACCCAAACCGGGTTGTGGGTCTGGATGGAGAGGGAGGGCAGAATGTCACGGGCTACATCTTCATAAAGCTGGTTTTTCATCAGGTCCAGCTCCGCCTGAGCCAAAGCCACCGGATCAATACCCGGTTCCTCAGCGTCAACCATTTCAGGGTTCGGAGCTTCCATTGCTGGTTGCGGGTGGGTGTCGATACGCGAACCCGTCTTCGGCGTTTGCAACGCCTTTGTTGCTGTATCCGCCACGGGAAGGGGTGGCGATAATTCACGTTTTTCAGCTAGAACAGGCAGGGGCTGTGTTACCGGCTGCACCGTATCCTGATCGTACGCATGCCGATAGAAACTGAAAACGGCCCCCACCATTGCAGCCGCTATGCCGGCGATGATTGTATTTTTCGTGATTTTCATTTTTTCCCCTTGATAGTTTGGGCCATGGTTGCCGTTTACTTGACCAAGCCCTTGTCCCCGCAGGTATCATTCAAACGGTGCCGTATCGCCGACACGGCCTAAAAAGAGCGTGTAGTCGGCATAACTTGCCATGCCGTCCTCATTGAAGTCAATGGCCTCGTTCCAGTATTCAGATTGAGGATCAATGGTAGCAAGCAGCCGCCAGAGCATAAAATCGAGGGAATTAACCATATCGTTGTTGTCCAGGTCGCAGTCACAGCGGTTGCCATAGCCGTCTCCATCAGAGTCGATCTGCTTCCGGTTGGCCGTAAGCCGGCAATTATCCACATCGTCGGGAATGAGATCCTGGTCTGCATCAGCCTCGGTAGTCCAGGCCAGCGCATAATCCCACAAAAAGGCTTCCTGCCCCGGCCCCGGCTTGACCCGGATTTCGTAGTTTCGACCCGGGACCAGGGTAACCCAGAGATTCTCCCTGTTGTCGCTGCTGCCTGTTGATTCCGCCACAATTTCGCCGGTCGTGGTATCGTAAAGCTCAAGATCGAGATTGTACAGGGTGGCGGTTTCGTCAAAGTTAAACCAATTGCCGCCGTCAATCTTGAGGTGCCAGACCAGTGCTATGGTGAGCAGGTTGTGGTCTTCATCTGCGGCCAGGGTATAGGTTGCCGTGGTATTGCTACCAGCAGCACCTCCGAATTCGGGGTCATAGTCGAACCCGGATGTTGCCACCATACCGCTTCCCCCATCCTCAAGACTGTTCTGTTCACCGGCGGCGATGATATGGTAGCTGTTGTAAATATTCAGCTGCCCCGCCCCGTAGCGTTTATCCAGGCCGTTATCGCTCTGGTTTTCATCGTCCAGGCGGTAATCAACAATATTTGCAGCTGTCGTATTAACGGTGAAACGATTTGCTCCGGCAGCCAGAGCCGCCCGGATCACCTCAGCCCGTTCAGCGTTGTATATTGTGTTTCCGGTACGACTGGTTATGGAAGTTTGAACCAGGTCAGTGGAAAGGGAAAAAGTGTCATGGCCGAGCTGCATGAGCAGAAGCGCGGCGCTGCCCACAACAGGGGTCGATGAACTCGTGTAGGTTAAAGGGGCCACCAGGTCGGGCCGGGTACGATTTGCCGTGTAAAGATCGTCCACAGCTGAGCAGCCACGACTATGACTGCCATCGGTTCGCCCTACAGCAATAACATTGAAAGCCGAAGACAAAAGTGGTTTTCTGCTTGCAGAGGAGTTGGTCAGGCCCACGGTCTGGATGTATTCATCGCGGTCAACGGCCCAGTCAAGGCGTCGAAGCAGGTTCGATGTTTCTGTGTCGTTATCCAGCCCTGAGCCTACCCAGCTATGGCTGGCCAGTCTGCAACTGGCAGCTTCTGGCTGGTTTGAATAGCCGTAATTAAGATACCCGTTGAGGATCCAGTGGTCGGCGTAGTAAACATCAATGTCGGTTATGCCGGGAGCCATGGAGGTGGAGTTGCCGTAGAGTAATCTTCCCACACTTGTAGCATGGCCGGAGTAGACTCCAGCAGGGGCGCCGCTCTGATCGGTGAGGGTTTTGCCGGAAAAAGCCGTATCAGCTGGATCGGGCATCCAGCTGTTTTGCTCCTCCACCTTGACGGCTGCCTCAACGTGACAAACCGGCAGACCTGTACCGTCTAAAAGAGCGTCACCCAGTTCTTCTGTCAGTGCCTCATAGCCGACGTCGGTTTTCCAGCCGGCCCTTCCCTGGCCAGGAAACAGGGCCATGGACACTGTACCTGCTGCAAGGCAAATCAGTGTCAATCGATGCAGCAGAGTTATTTTGTTTTTCATTTGCGCTAACCTTAAAAACAAAAGTAATCCATCACAGGGCGTGTATGTAACCAATCACGGGGTTTGTACTTCTTCATTACTCTCTGCTTCTGACGTGTAACTGCTTTCAGCCCGCCACTATGCGGCCAGTGGCGATTACCCAATGATGGGTGAGCAGGTAGATTGAAACAGCATTCTCTACAATGGCTCGCACTTATCTGCGGCAAATCAGGACGTTCAGCTTTTCTCCTCTATCTGCTTTCCGTACAGCTTCTGCCTTCCCCTGTACCCCAAACAAAAACCTGCCGGACCTTACGGCCCGGCAGGTAGTACTGGTCATAAACTATACTGTTTATTAATCGCGTCTGCGCAGACCTGCCAGGCCGATCAGGCCAGAGCCCAGCAACCATACAGCTGCAGGGACGGGAACAGCAGCCGCTTCAGGAATGATCTGTGAATACCCCTCTGAAAATTCATTATATATAAGTGGATCGTAGCCCATTGCAGGCAACCCAGAATGACCAGCTTCGTCGATCCTGATACCGAAGTCCCCGGAATCCATCCAAAAGTTTAAATCTGGATTTCCATCGTTATTTGAAGCGACTTGGGTAAAAGAAAATGTGCCAAGGAGTAATTTTTCATTCGGTGCTGATTGATAACCGTTACCAGGCCCAAGTGCCCCACCGTTTACATTGGTAACAGTACCTGCTACAGGATCATTGCCAACACTTCCTATTGGATTCAACGTACCAAAGAGTGAGTAATTGGGCGTCCACCCTGTATATTCGAGTTCGGCCGTGTCATACTGAAAATCCATGAACCAAAAATTCAGTAAATTTCCACCGTTGCTTGAGACACCCTCAGTGCCTCCATTAAAATACAGCTCCCAGGATAGATTGTCTGTACTCTCAAGAGTAAAACTCCAATCCAGGGAAGCAGCGTTCGCGGAACCAGCAATTATAAATGTTAGCAAAAAGGCTATACTCAATAGTTTTTTCATTTTTTCTCCTTAACATGTTCAATTAATAATAGGGTCCGGAGGTGCCCCACCTTCCGGAGAACAAGCCATAGTCTTCGAAATTTACAGTTCCATCCGAATTCATGTCCACCTGAGGGTCAGGGCTACTGGATCCCCAGCTTGAAGACAACTCACCAAAATCCACAAAGTTTACATTATCGTCATTGTTGAAATCCGCATCGGCCACATCCCCATACCCATCACCATCGGAGTCCTCCTGGCCGGGATTGAAGGTCAGGTAAGCATTGTCCGCCGCATCCGGAATACCGTCGCCGTCACTATCCGGCGCGTTGCCCGGGTAGTAGATGGTCAGGCGGGGTAGTACGCCAGTACCCCATAAGTCACCGGTTGCACAGGAGCCTGGTGCGCTGTAGGGATTCCACATCACAGCCATTCCTTTGGACCAACTGCCATAAAGGATGCCGGTGGCCGAATCGTTACGGCAGGGATCAGGCTGGAGTTCCTTCCATTCATCCGGATTGGCGGTGTCCACGGCGGCTCCCCCACCCAGAACCCGGGTGACCACGCTGTTGTGGATCAAAGCAGCATATCCGTAATCCTTGGGGCTACCAAAATAGTTACCACCACCAACCGTGACGTTACCGTCGGCATCGGTACCCAGGTGGGCGCCGCTCAAAGGGCCGCCGGAACTGCCCGCCAGCAGGACCTTGGTGTTGTCGTTGTATAGCAGTGCCGTGGCGGGCGGGTTGGCCGGATCCAGCTCCGCTGACGACCAGATCTTCAGCTCGCCGGTGGAAGCGCCGTAGCCAATACCGGTGGTAATATTACCGTTTGCATCCACGTCAACATCGGCAGAAGCGCCAGGGATGCTGGTGATCAATGCCTGACCTTCATAGGTCTCCGGATAAGTGACCTGGGTGTCGACCACCCCCACACCGCTGACAAAAGTGCATCCGCTGTAATCCGGTCCTTCGCACCCCTCGGGCCATCTACCGCCGTTGACCAGAAAGTAGCGGTTATCGGCCCAGTCCCCGTCATAAAATTTCACCAGGGGAAACACCGTGACACCGGTAGCCGGGTTGTTGTCCGTATCCCAGAGCAGGGGTGGGTTGGCCACGCTCAGGGTCTCGGTTTCGATGATGGCCAGAGGAGCGCCATAGCCGGCTCCCAGGGCAATCAAACTTCCATCCGGCGAGGTGTGGATAAAACTCGGATCCATGACGGCATGCACCGTGGCCACCAAATCCCACTCGCTGGACCCATAGGTGCGCTGCAGGTAGATGTTCTTGCCGGTGGCGGCGATGAGCCGGCCCTCGGCCTCGAATTTACCATCAATCATGGCTGTGGTGCCTGCCGGGAAGTAGTCCGTGGCTGTGAAATAACTCGGGCCAGAGCCGCCGTTGAGGTTCGTGGGCACATTACCGCTAGCGTCCTCAACTCCGGGTAGATCAACCACGCCTGTTGTTCCAGCCGCCGTATCATACTCGTCGAAATCGTCGGCAACCGCTGTAAATGGCATCAGGCACAGCAAAATGCCCAGCAGACCGACAAGCCATCCGGCCATGTGCTTGTTCTTAATATGGGAAGTCATTTGTTACTCTCCTATATATGAAAGTCTCTCAAGGCAAGGGATACTCATCTCTTGCCGAAGTGACAAGCTTTCATGGTTCGCTTGTGGCTGGCAAACCTGATCCAGCCATGCTGGTTAGTTTACATTGTTTGTGGTACTGTATACTGTTGATAAACAATTCCGGTTAGCCCCGGCTCCGACGGCGGATACCAACCAGGCCAAGCAGGCCGGTGCCAAGCAGCCAGAGTGCTCCCGGGATGGGTACTGCGGCAACGTCGGCGAAGGCATCAATTTCACCGCCGGTAAAGTCGCCAGCTCCCTCAACCTTGATATACTGGATCCATTCAAATCCTGACTCGGCCAGGTCAAACCCGGTACCTCCGGCAGAACCATCATAAAGCAGCATGGCCTCGTACGAGCTTCCTACAAAATCGGCAGCCGTCAGGCTCGGGTCAACCGGGGTAGCGTAGTCATTTTCAATCTCGGTCCAGCCGTTGCCCGCCGAGTCGTACTGATCTGGACTCCAGACCCATGGATTGGTTGGGAAGTAACCGTCTCCATAGGGCCCATTATTGTAGCTGTACCAGTTCTCCCCGTCCTGGCTCACCGATACCAGGACCGATTCACCAAAGATTTCCCCGCCTATCATAAAATCTCTATGGTCTGTTGTATCGCTAACAAAGCCGCCTGAGCCTGTAAAGAAGGCGTTACCGTAGACGATAAAATCCAGCCCGTATGGGTTGCCGGGGTCATCTGTTACCTGATGGTCAAATTTGACCACTGCCCAGTCCCCTGCGTTGAAAGTGGTTATGACATTATCACCCCAGGCTGCCTCAACGAGACTGGCGTGACTGGTGCCGCCCCCCCATGCCGGAACCATGGTTGTGGGTTTGCCCAACAGGTCATTTGGGTCATTGTATTGTCCTGAGCCATCAAGACTGGCTGAATTGCCTACCAGCTCAGTGGCGAAAATGCTTGCGTCAGCGGTACCTGCAAGGCAGAGTATTCCAAGTACCGCTGTTGCCTGGATTGTGTTTTTAAGCATGTGTCCTCCTTTTTGCATTATTTACGGTTTTTCCTGAAAAGGAATTTTTGTTCTTATGATGGCACCATTGCCATCATAAGAACAAACTCACCGCTACAGGACATACACGTTGAGCATATCCTGTATTTTTGATGATTACTATTTTCTCCGGCGCATACCAACAAGCCCGAGCAGCCCTGATCCAAGCAGCCATGCTGCGGCTGGGACAGGGACAGCCGCAAACGGAATATCAAGCTGGTCATCGGCGTATGCGGGAGGGGTTCCGTAAAACAGGATTGCGTTGATACCTTCATACTGCCCATCAACGAGGAGTTCGACATTTGTTCCACCGGCATTAAAATCCCATTCAGAATTCCCCCATGTACCCCAGTTGGCATCAGGATCGCTAGTGCTGGCCAGGTTCCAGCTGCCTTCTTCAATGTGCAGATGCACTTCATTATCTTCTGTATCATTATAGCCGATGTTCGTAACAAAACCACCGCCATAGCCGGTGGTGATACTCAGGATTCCAGCGTCATGAAAGGCTTGTAGCATGTCCGATTCGTAGGCAGTATCATCCCATCGATAACCAAAGGCATGGGATTCGGATTGGATGGGCGCGCCATTTGCTTCCTGGTCCAGCTTGTTCCAGTCCACCACCAGAATGGTTTCATTGGCGCCGGTTCCGGTCCAGGCTTCGACGTCTACCCAGGTACCATTAAAATCATAGGGGGCGGCGTAGGCGTTGGCAGTAACAAGTGACAAGGCCAGCGCAGCCAGAATTGTCTTTTTCATTTTTCCTCCTGTTAGTGAAAAAAAATATGCAGCCCGGTGCAGCTAAAAACAGAACAGCCGGGATGCCCTCTGTTCATGAGGCAACCCGGCTGTCTTCTAAAGATCCGTGGCTTTCCGGCCCTGTCTCGCGACAGGTGTGGCTTTTTCTTTTGCCAGCCTACATCGATCCGGGATTGCCCTGTCATTCCGTATCATATGAAGAAAGCTCCATATATCCGCGTGGAGTTTCTTGTTTTTCAGGCAGGTATTCTGACTTCCGGATCATCCCTCTTTCGTCACCTTCCCAACGATACATGCGTAATACGTTAGTGGTATCTGACGAATACGTCCCCGGTTACAGCGGCGGGCCCGTCTCCGACTTGCACGGAGTTCCCTTTTAGCTCCATTGAGCACCTGAAAAAATTTGAGCGATATTTTACATCAATAAACAAAGGAAAACCAATAAAATATGCTCAAATTCTGTTTTTTAAAATTATACAGGCATAATGCGCTGTCACAGCACATTATGCCTGTATATGGATGTTAGTTTTTCCTTCTCCGAATACCAACCAGCCCAAGCAGACCAGAACCCAGCAGCCAGACAGCAGCCGGTACAGGGACTGCGTTTATTACCCCGACTGCATCCAGATCAAATCCGGAGGAGGCAAAAGGCGTTGCCCATGGATCATTCACTATATTTCCAAGGGAATCATATGTAGCATAAGCTGGATCAATGTTACCCACGACATCTATGATTCGTACCCAGCCAACGTTGTTGATATCAAGGCCATCTGTTCCGGCAAGTTCTTCGAGATCAAAACCGGTGCCATATCCCTGTCTGTATTTCCCAGCAAAATTGTACAAGTTAGTAGTGTCAACGCTACCGAACCCTCCAATTTGAGTATCAGTCGGAGTCAAAGAAATAGCATCAAACCGGAAGAAATCTTCACCATTGGAGCTGACTTCTACAAAACCAAGTTCTAAAAATGTATCGTTGAAACCATTTTCAAAAACGGCAAAATCATATCCCTCCCCATTGGTAATGGCATGATCAAAAGTGAGCGTGGCAGAACCGCCATCGCCCAGACTTACTACCCCATAGGAGGTGCCCTGAGGTGCTCCGAGAGCAGCATCCGGTGTGCCATAAGAGGCGTTTCCTCCATCAGGATTAGTGATATTTTGAGGCCCCCTGACGACATCAACACCAGTCGCCCATGCAATAAAAGCGTCACTACTCATATGGATCGCTGTAGACCCTTCTTGTCCTGCGGGTGGCGCATACGGACCTGCAAAAGCAGTGCTGGAAAGCATCAGGCTACAGGTGGCTAAAAGAACTGTCTTCTTGTTCATATTTTCTCCTTTTTATGAAACGTTATGTGAAAAAAAATCCGGTTCTATCTTGCTGTTCCGGGGGGCACGTTGCACTCACCTCAACAGTATCAAACAAAAAAAATCCGGATTACCTCTAGTTTCAAAGGTAACCCGGCTGTCTTCTAAAGATCCGTGGCTTTCCGGCCCTGTCTCGCGACAGGTGTGGCATTTTCTTTTGCCAGCCTGGAAATAAAAAATCCCAGGCCGATATATACATCGATCCGGGATTGCCCTGTCATTCCGTATCATATGAAGAAAGCTCCATAT
>PDWI01003512.1_pt1 | contig 22041 bp, 14 predicted proteins | sample 1430891 | NCBI WGS metagenome assembly PDWI01 (sample SAMN01162508, study PRJNA174530) | Oral metagenome, whole genome shotgun sequencing project. | biome: Marine environment; feature: Marine mammal; material: Swab sample of the gingival sulcus; isolation source: swab sample of gingival sulcus... | reverse complement strand
ACGGGTTTACACCCGTGCCTACAAATATGCCATCGCTACGCGATTTGGGTAAACCCCGTAGGGGTGATATTTTTGTAGCCCTGCGATGTAAATCGGGGGAACACCGATATTTTTTACAGCAAAAATTTGCGACCTTTGCGATTAACTTTGCGACCTTTGCGGTTAAAATTAGAACCAAGCAATCCGGCCGGTTGGGGCTAATTTATGGAAACTCATAATTTGATAAACTAATTTTCTGCTGTTTTTTTTTATTTTTGCAAAGAAATTCAAACAAAAAAAGATGACTCCATACTTACAAGTCGAAAATCTGACCAAATATTACGGCGAATTGATACTTTTTGAAAACATTTCGTTTAGCGTAATGAAAAATTCTAAAACCGCTCTGATTGCTAAAAACGGAACCGGAAAAACGTCGTTGTTGAACGTTATTTGTGGCTTAGATACTGCCGAAGAGGGCTTGGTTACGTTCAGAAATGACATTTCAATCGGCTATCTTGAACAAAATCCGAAAGTTGATGACGAAAAGACCGTCATGGAACAAGTTTTTGCAAATTCAAACGAAATAACGGAGGCGGTTCGCGAGTACGAAAGCTCGCTAATTTCGGGCGATAGCAAGCGTATGCAAAACGCCATCGAACGAATGGACGCACTGCAAGCATGGGATTTTGAATCGAAAATAAAAATAATTTTGACGCAATTACAAATTACGGATTTCGATAAAAAAGTTGGTACGCTTTCGGGCGGGCAAAAAAAGCGTTTGGCTATTGCCAATTTATTGATTTCCGAACCCGATTTGCTAATTTTAGACGAACCTACAAACCACCTCGACGTGGAGCTGATTGAGTGGCTCGAAGATTTTTTGTCTGCCTCGCACAGCACGCTGTTGATGGTTACGCACGACAGATATTTTTTGGACAGAATTTGCGATAAAATCATCGAAATTGACAACAACACAGTTTATCAATATGACGGGAATTATTCATATTTTTTAGAAAAAAGAGAAGAACGTGTTGCTTTGCACAATCAACAGGTCGATAAGGCAAAACATTTGTTCAAAAAGGAACTCGAATGGGCTAAAAGAATGCCAAAAGCCCGAACGTCAAAGGCTAAATATCGACTGGATAATGTGGATAAATTGGAGGAAAAATCAAAGGGTAGGATAGTGGATAATACTTTGAAAATGAATATGTTATCGAGGCGAGTGGGCAAGAAAATTATAAACATGAAAAACGTCTCAAAAAGCTATGGCGATTTGCAAATTTTAAAAGATTTTTCGTATAATTTTGTGAATGGCGAAAAAATAGGAATTGTGGGGGCAAACGGTGTCGGAAAAACTACATTTTTGAACATTTTGACCGAAAATATAGCGCCCGATGCCGGCGAAATTGAAAAGGGACAAACCATAGTTTTGGGGCATTACAAACAAACCGGCTTGCAATTTGACAAAAGCAAACGAGTTATCGACATTATTCAAGAAATTGCCGACGTGGTAACCATCGGAAACGGCCAGCGGGTAAGTGCTTCGAAGTTTTTAGAACATTTTTTGTTCCCGACCAAAATGCACTACAACGTGGTTGAAAAATTGAGCGGAGGCGAACAAAAACGGCTTTATTTGATGACGGTTTTGATGAAAAATCCCAATTTTTTAATCCTTGACGAACCTACCAACGACCTTGATATTATGACTTTGAGCGTTCTTGAAGAATATTTGCACAATTTCAACGGTTGTGTTTTGATAGTTTCGCACGACAGATATTTTATGGACAAAATTGCAGACAGTTTGTTCGTTTTTGAGGGCAATGCAAAAGTCAAGAGTTTTGTGGGGAAATATACCGATTATTATTTGCAAAAACAAAAAGAAAAAGCCCGTAAAAAGGTTGATACAAAGAAAGATAAGCCTAAACGAGTTGCCAATAAAAAAGATAAATCGAATAAAATGTCTTACAACGAAAAACGATTGTTTGAACAGCTCGAAAAGGAAATTCCGGAACTCGAAAGTAAAATTGCTGAACTCGAAAAAACACTTAATTCCGGCGAATTAAATCATATCGAAATTGCCGAAAAAGCCGAAGAATTGTCTAAAATTAAAGCCGAACTCGAAGAAAAAGAATTTACTTGGCTTGAACTTAGTGAAAAAGAAAGTTAGAATGTATGTGTTTGATTATTAGTCGATTATCTGCTTGTTCGTAGGCTTGTCTTATTTTGAGAGTTCCGAAAAAATAACCCGACTATGAATTTTTGCCGAAAAAATAAACATATATATTCCATAAAATTATTTAATAATTTTTCTAAATTTGCAATGATTTTTTATTGCATAAAAATTTAAAAATGAAAGAATTACATATTTATAACACATTAAGTAGAAAAAAAGAAAAGTTTGAACCTCTAAACGCTCCAAATGTAGGGATGTACGTGTGTGGACCTACCGTTTATGGCGATGGACATTTAGGACACGCTCGTGCTGCCATTACCTTTGACGTTGTGTATAGATATTTGAAATATTTAGGGTATAACGTGCGGTATGTCAGCAATATAACTGATGTAGGACACTTGGAAAATGATGCCGATGCCGGCGAAGATAAAATTCAGAAAAAAGCACGTTTGGAACAGCTCGAACCAATGGAAATTGTGCAGCATTTTACCAATAGGTATCACGAAAATATGCGCAGCCTGAATGTTTTGCGCCCCAGCATCGAACCGCACGCCAGCGGACATATTCCGGAACAAATAAATATGATTGAAAAAATTTTGGAAAACAAATACGCATACGAAAGCAACGGTTCGGTTTATTTCGATGTGCTGAAATACAACAAAGACCATCAATACGGGATTCTTTCGGGACGAAAAGTTGAGGATTTGTACGAAACTACTCGCGAACTCGACGGGCAAAAAGAAAAACGTAATTCGTTTGATTTTGCACTGTGGAAAAAAGCCGACGAAAAACACATAATGCGCTGGAAATCTGTGTGGAGCGATGGCTATCCGGCCTGGCATTTGGAGTGTTCGGCTATGGGACAAAAATACTTGGGAACGCAATTTGATATTCACGGAGGCGGGTTAGATTTGCAGTTTCCGCATCACGAAAGCGAAATAGCTCAAAGTGTTGCCGCTCACGGAAATAGTCCGGTAAAATATTGGATGCACAACAACTTAATAACTATCAACGGCCAAAAAATGAGCAAATCGTTGAAAAATTTTATAACATTATTTGAGTTGTTTTCGGGCAAAAATGACCTCCTCGACAAAGAATACGCACCGATGACTGTTCGGTTTTTTATCTTGCAGGCTCATTACAGAAGTCCGCTTGATTTTTCAAACGAGGCTTTGTTGGCGTCCGAAAAAGGTTTTGCGCGACTAATGAACACCGTTCAAACTATCGAAAAAATTACTCCCGCCGATGCTTCAACTGTTGATGTGAAAAGCCTTATCGAAAAATCGCTTGACGCAATAAATGATGATTTTAACACGCCAATTTTGATAGCGAATTTGTTTGATATTGTAAAAATAATAAATTCGGCAGAAAGTGGAAAGGAAAAACTTACAAAAGCGGATATTGAGGAATTATCGAAATTTATGAACGAAATTTTGTTTGATGTTTTGGGCTTTCGTCCTGAAACCGCTAACAATAGCGACAATTCGGAATTGACAAACAAACTGATAGAAATGATTTTGAATTTTAGACTTGAAGCTAAAAACAAAAAAGACTTTGCAACCGCAGATTTGTTGAGGGACAAACTAACCGAACTCGGCGTGATTGTGAAAGACAAAAAAGACGGATTTGATTGGGAATTGAAAGTTGGGAATTGAGAATTATAATGCTGGTTATCACATTATTATAAAAAAAACGAACTATTGTAACCGCAAAGAATGTAAAAAAAACTTAGCGCTCTTTGCGGTTAAGAAAAAATGCGGTAAAAAAAACAAAAAAAATGAAAGTATCACTTATCGGTAACGGAAAAATGGGCAAAGAAGTAATAAAAACAGCCCAAGAAAGAGGACACGAGCTTGTTTTTATCTTTGATGTAGAAAATAAAGAGGAGTTTACGGTAGAAAATTTGCAAAAATCTGATGTGGTTTTTGAATTTACGCAACCATCGGCGGCGTTTGAAAATATAACAAAATGTTTAGATGCCGGAGTGCCTTGTATTTCGGGAACTACCGGTTGGCTCGACAATTTGGAAACGGTCAAAAACAGGTGCAAAACCGAAAATAAAGCGTTTTTTTATGCTTCTAATTTTAGTATTGGCGTCAATATTTTGTTTGAAATAAACAAAACGCTTGCAAAAATAATGAATAATTATCCGAATTATCAAGCTGAGGTTGAAGAAACTCACCATATCCACAAACTCGATGCTCCGAGCGGTACGGCTATTCAAATAGCAGAGGGAATAATCGAAAATCTTGACCGAAAAGCGGGCTGGAAGCTCAACGACGCCACGAACGACGAAATAAATGTTGTGGCGCATCGTGAAGCAGAAGTGTTTGGTATTCATTCGGTTACGTACGAATCGGACGAGGATTATTTGGAGATAAAACATTTTGCGAAAAACCGAAAAGGCTTGGCTTTGGGTGCTGTGTTGGCTGCTGAATTTATCCAAAATAAAACCGGATTTTTTACTATGAAAGATTTGCTAAAAGTGGGGTAGGGCTTGCGTGAACGATAATAATAGTTTTAATAATAGGATTTTTTTGTAATGAGCTGATAATTAGCTACTTACGATACTTTGTCGGAGTGTGGTATAGTGTTGATTATCAGGGAGTTATGATGAAATTTCCCGAAAAACAAGATATTAAGTTGTTATAAAAAGCATCGAACTATTGAGGTGCATTCATAAAATGTTAATATTCAAATAATCAATAATTTACAGCGCATTTTTAACTTCATAAAACCTCGTTTTTTTGCAAAAAATATCAAAAAACGGGTTTTGTTGTTTTAATTCTCGCATTCCATTTCATTCCATACGGGGCTACAAATATATCACCCCTACGGGGGTTATCCCAATCGCGTAGCGATGATATTTTTGTAGCCCTCGATGTAAATCGGGGGATTTGTATTTTCTGAATACGCCTAATTATTCCTACAAATTACGCTATTTTCCGTGAATAAAGCTCATGGCGTTCAAAACCATATTTCGCGAACCAATATACAGCGGTACGCGTTGATGTAAGTCAGTTGGTTTCAAATCCAAGATTCGGTTTTTATTGTGGTCTAATGCCATTCCGCCGGCTTGTTCAACAATCATAGCCATTGGATTAGCTTCGTATATAAGTCTCAATTTTCCGTTATCGTGTTTTTTTGTTGGCGGATACATATAAATACCACCTTTTAGCAAATTCCGGTGAAAATCAGCCACCAACGAACCAATGTAGCGCGACGAATAAGGTCGTTTGGTTTCTTTGTCGATGTCTTTACAGTAATTTAGATAGTTTTGCACACCGGTACCAAATTGTTTGTAATATCCTTCATTTATTGATACCAAAGTTCCGTTCATCGGGATTTTTATATCGCTGTGCGACAGACAAAATTCGCCAATCGACGGGTCTAAGGTAAATCCGTTTACGCCTTTTCCGGTGGTGTAAACAAGCATTGTCGAAGAGCCGTAAATTATGTATCCGGCAGCCACTTGTTTTGTTCCTTCTTGCAAAAAATCTTCTATTTGCGCCTGATGTCCTTTGGGGGAAATTCTGCGATATATAGAAAAAATAGTGCCTATCGACACGTTTACATCGATATTCGACGAACCGTCCAGCGGGTCTATACAAACAATGTATTTGCCTTCTTTTGCCATATCGGTATCAAATTTTATAATATCGTTGCTCTCTTCGGTCGCAATACCGCAACATTCCGAGCTTCCTCTAAGCGCAACCACAAATTTTTCGTTGGCGTAGTCGTCCAATTTTTGCACCGATTCGCCTTGAACATTTATGTCGCCCGTAGCGCCCAAAATATCGACCAAACCGGCCTGATTTACTTCTCTATTTACAACTTTTCCGGCAAGACTGATGTGTGTCAGCAACCTTGATAATTCTCCTTTGGCATAGGGAAAATCGGCTTGTCTTTCGATTATGAACTCGTTTAAAGTATTTATTGAACTTTGCATACTATATAATATTGAATTTTTTTTTTCAAATCTATCATATTTTTTGTTAAAAATAAAAACATTTTAAGCAATTTTTTATATTTTCTTTATAAATTTGTTCAAAATTTGAGAATAATGATAGTATATAAATTTGGAGGAGCGTCGGTAAAATGTGCCGAAGCTGTTCGTAACGTCTTGAAAATTATTAAATTATGTGATTCGGAGCTTGTGGTAGTTGTTTCGGCAATGGGAAAAATGACTAACGCTTTTGAAAAATTGTTAAACAATTATTTTCAAAAAGAAAAATATGCCAATGAGTTCGATTTTATAAAAAAATATCATTTTAAAATAGCAAAAGAGCTATTCAAAGACCATAAAATTTTACAAAAAATTGAGAAATTATTTGATTCGTTAGAAAAAAAATTAGAGGCGCCGGTTTCGGAAAATTATGACAAGGAATACGACGAAATTATTCGTTACGGCGAGCTACTTTCCTCGCTGATTATAAGTGAATTTTTGAATAATAATGGCGTTGAAAACGAATTGTTATTTGCTAATGAAATAATAAAAACCGACAGTCATTTTAGAGATGCAAAAGTAGATATAGTACTGACTACCAGTAAATTAAAAGAAAAAATAGATTTTAATAAAAAAAAGATTTACATACTGCAAGGTTTTATTGCCTCGAACGAAAATAACGAACCAACAACACTTGGACGAGAAGGTTCAGACTACACGGCAGCTATCGTGGCAAACATCTGCAACGCCACCGAACTAACTCTGTGGAAGGATGTTGCAGGAATATACAACGCCGACCCGAAATTGGTAAACGATGCCATAAAATTAGAAAAAATTTCGTTTCGCGAGGCAAGCGAATTGGCTTATTTTGGTGCAAAAGTTATTCATCAAAAAACGGCTAAGCCGCTTATGCTCAAAGATATAACGCTGAAAATAAGGTCTTTTCAAGACTATAACGAAACCGGCACTTTGGTCGCAAATTTTGCAAACAAAATAGAACCGCTTGTGCCAATTTCGATAATAAAAAAGAACCAGATTTTGCTGACAATCAGCTCAAAAGAGTTTGAATTTATCAACGAAAAAATAATCGAACGCATTTTTTCTATCTTAAATAAATTTAAAATTAAAATAAATTTAATGCAAAATTCGGCTTTAAATCTTTCGCTTTGTTTCGACCAAAGCCCCAATTCGATAAATAATTTATTGCAAGAAATCGACGCTGAATTTAATTACAAATATAACACTGATTTGACCTTAGTTACAATCAGATATTACGACAAAAAAACGATAGAAACACTCACGCAGAACAAAAAAATTAAATTGGAACAAAAAAATAGAATTAACGCATTTTATCTGCTCGAAAATTGATTTTTTGTTTCTAAAAAACTCAAAAATCGAAGTTTTTTGTATATTTGAACCCTTAAAATTATAGTAAAATTTATCTAAAACACTAAAAATAAAGCACTTATGCTAATCTTTAATAAAAAAAAGAAAAAAGAAGAGACACCCGAAGAAATAGCAAGGAGAAAAAGAAAAGAAAAAAGGAAAAGGATTATTGGAATGATTTTTTATCCAATAGTACTATTATTATTAATATTGTGGTCGCACGCATTGTGGTTAGCCATTTTTTATGTAGTACTTTTTGATTATTACATAACCCAAAAAGTAAATTGGCGATTTTGGCACAAAAGAGGTACTAAAAAAACAGCTTTGATAGACTGGATAGATGCTGTTGTTTTTGCCATGATTGCAGCTATGCTTATTCGCGCGTTGCTGATTGAGGCGTACACAATTCCGACCTCTTCGATGGAAAAAAATATGTTAGTTGGCGATTATTTGTTTGTGAGCAAATACCACTATGGCCCGCGTTTGCCGATAACTCCGTTGTCTGTGCCTTTTGTACATCATACGCTACCCGGCACCCACCACACGCCGGCTTTTGTGGATTGGATTCAAATGCCTTACAAACGCTTGGCGGGTTTGACCGAAATAAAAAATGATGATATTGTGGTGTTCAACTTTCCGGTTGGAGACACGGTGCTGGCAAATATGCAAGCGGTAAGCTACTACCAATTGTGTCGCCAGTACGGACGCGAAATGTTGCTTAACGACGAATTTGTTGCACCAAACGGATTGCGCCAAAAAGGAGTTTTTGGTAAACTTCTAATCAGACCATTCGACAAAAAAGACAATTACGTCAAAAGATGCGTAGCAATAGCCGGCGACAGTCTGGAAATAATTGACGGACAGATATTTATAAATGGTAAGCCTCAACATGAAATCAAAGATATGCAGTACAAATACGCAATCGTTACAGATGGTACGCCTATCAATCCGAAGATATATGAACGAATGAATATTTCGCAAGAAGATATTAGAGCTTCGCTAAAAATAGACCCGAATATTATTGTTTATATGCCCGAATTAAATCAATATGATTTGGCTAATTTGATTGTTTTGCCAATGTCGAGCAGTATGGTAGAAAAATTCAAAACTCTACCGAATGTCAAATTTATTAAACGTATTGTTAAACCTAAAAACTACAAAGATACTCATGTTTTCCCGCATACAGCTTGCGACCTCGTCATCAACGATACGCTGAGAAATTATGTAAGAACCATAGACGACAGTTTGGCTAATTTGCTGACAGAAACAAAACATTTTAAGTCGAACAAAGAATTTGTAAATTATTTCTTTTCGCTAAAACTGGATTCGGCTATGGTAAAAAATTTAGTAACATATATGCAAATAGCACAAGAAGACGAGTTTGCGTGGAATGGCGACAATTTTGGTCCGTTTTGGATACCCAAAGCCGGCGAAAGTATAGACTTGACGCTCGAAAATTTGCCACTATACCGACGTGCTATTGAAGTTTATGAACATAATGAATTGAAAATTGAAAACGGAAAAATTTTTATCAACGGCAACGAAACAAATTCATACACGTTCAAACAAGGTTATTATTTTATGGTGGGCGACAACAGACACAACTCCGCCGATTCTCGTTTTTGGGGACTTGTGCCGGAAGACCACATCGTTGGAACACCGTTGTTTATATGGTTGTCGCTTGACAAAGACAAAAAATTCTTATCAAAAATTCGACACAATCGTTTCTTAAAAGATGTTAAAAACCTTTAAGGAGGGATAAAACAATGGCAAAAGATTTACAATCAGAAAACAATAAAATACAATTTCAGAAAGTAGCACAAATAGTTGAAAATGCTCGCAATCGCGCATATCAAAAAGTGAACGAAGAACTGATTTTGATGTATCAAGAAGTAGGAAAATTCGTGAGCGAAGCCATTAGCTCTGCTAACTATGGCGATGCGGTAGTTGATGAATTGGCATTATTTTTCAAAGAAAATCACGCTGATTTGAAGGGTTTTAACCGCAGAGGGCTTTATAGAATGAAGCAATTTTATGAATTATACAAGGACGATGAAAAAGTGTCAACAGTGTTGACACAATTGAGTTGGTCTAATCATTTAAAAATTATGTCGTCTTGCAAAAGTCAAGAAGATCGACATTTTTATATTCATTTGTGCATAAAAGAACGATTAAGCCATAGAGAATTAATTAGACAAATAGATAGTGCTTATTTTGAACGCTATATGCTTTCGCAAAGCGACGCGCCAACCGCTATTCAAAAGGCTAAGGAGCAAACACAACATTTATTTTTAGATAAATATGTGTTAGAGTTCTTAGATGCTACTACGCCTTTTATAGAGAATGACTTACGGAAATATATTGTCGGTAATTTGAAATCATTTATTTTAGAAATGGGCAAAGATTTTACCTTTGTTGGCGAAGAATATAGGGTGCAAGTTGGCAAGCACGATTATTATATCGATTTGCTTTTTTATCATAGGGAATTTAAGTGTTTGGTTGCGCTGGAATTAAAAATTGGTGAGTTTAAACCTGAATATATCGGAAAAATGAATTTCTATTTGGAAGCATTAGACCGCGAAATGAAAAAAGATACCGAAAATCCAAGTATAGGTATTATATTATGTGCCGATAAAGACGATGAAGTGGTTGAATTTGTACTAAGCAGAAGTCTTTCGCCAACTATGGTTTCTGAATATACTCTAAATTTGATTGATAAAAAACTACTGCAAAAGAAATTAAAAGAATATATGAATTTATCAGGCAGTGATTAAATTAAATATTTTGTGGATGAATGTAAATTTTTGATTATCAGGTTGTTGGAGTGATGGTGATTGATTGGTATTCCAAATATCGAGGTTTAATATCTGCTTAACAATGAAATTAAAATTAGACATATTAAACGACATTTTTATTTTTTACTAAAAAATTATCGCAAAAGTAGTGGTTTACAATGATATAAAAAATTAAAAAGAGTTGCATTGCCTTTAATAAAAAAACAAAACACAAGATTTATTTTTTTTTAACAAAAACTTTGTTAATTTTGAAACAAAAAAAGATATGAAAATTAGAATTACTTATTTAAGTCTTATCGTTTTAAGTGTATTAGCTACATTTAGCTCTTGTAAAGAGAAAAAATCTGCCTCAATTACGGCAGTATCAAAAGATGCCCAAGCGGTATTAGTGGTAAACAACAAAACTGTTTTGAAAAAAGCAGACCTTGCCAACATCAAAGATTACAGTTTTTATTCTACATTTTTGACCGAATTGGAAAATGAGAATAAAAAATACTCTGAATTTGTTGAAAGTACAATGAGTTCGCCTATGAAAAGCGGAGTTGATCTTTTAGGTTCTACGTTTTTCTATTATTTGAACAAAGATGAAAAAAATTACACAGTAATTGTATTACCTATCGAAAAAGAAAAAAATTACACAGAATGGGTAACAGAAATGCTTGATATTTCAGAAGCAGGTCTCGAAATTGAAAGTGGCGAAAATTGTTCTTATGTTGATTTTTCCGGCAATGTTGTTTGCGCCTGGAACGCTTCTGCTTCGGTTGTAGTGTATCCAATTGGTAGCGATGCAAAATCCGGAGCTGTTGAAGTAGCACAAGGGCTTATGAACTTAGAAAAAGATAATCAAATATCTGAAAATAAGTCGTTTATGGACTTTTACGGAAAAGTAAAAGACATCAGTTTTTGGGTAGATTACTCAATTTTTGACAGATTTTCAGAATACAAACAAATCTACGATAAAATGGATCTAGACCTTTCAGATGCTCAATTGTGCGGATTTATTGAATGTTTGAATGGCGAAGTAAACATTGCAACCGAAGCTAAGTTGCCAAAAGAAATAGACCTAAGCAAATATTACGGTTCCGGTTTGAACGACAAAGTTTTGGCCTATGCTCCTGCTGACCTATTGGCAGTTATGAGTGGCTCGATAAATACAGATGTTATTGTAGAAGCTATCAAAAAATCAGGTACCGACGATTCGATGATAAAAGCTCAAACAGGTTTCTCAATCGACGAAATCATTAACACTTTTGGAGGTTCCATTTTCATTTATGTTTCGGGTATAACAAACGAAAAAGTAGAATATACAGATATGGAATTGGGCGAAGAAAATGGTATGCCAAGCTACAAAGAAGTTACAAAAACTAAAAACTCTGTCCTACCAAAAGGGGCTATCATATTTGATATAACCGGCACAAAAGTTTTAGAAAAATTTGAAGAAATGGTAAAAATGATGGGAATGCTTACCGAACACGACGGATATTACGAATACAAACAAGGTTCTACCAGCTACTTCTTTGGTTACAACAGCGATGTACTTGTAATTTCTCTATCGAAAGATATAATGGACGCATTTGCTAAAAAAGGATTTTCGGATAATTTTGGTTCTACCGACGACGGTAAAAAAGCAAAAGATAATATGTCTTACTTCAAAATTGATTTTGAATCAGACAACTATCCAAAAGAACTTCTTGACGAATATTTGAGCGAAGACCAAAAAAGTCAGTTGTTGTCAGCATTATCCTCAAATACAGTATCATACATCGAAACAACAAGCAAAGATAACGAAAGTCATACCGTAATCAAATTGAAAGACGATTCAGAAAATAGTTTGAAATTTATGTTGAAAAAAATAGACGAAATTGCTAAAAAAGCTCTATAAATGAACATAAAATTACACAACGTAAAACCTACATATATGTCGGAGTCGGAAGTAACCGATTCCGACATTTATTTATCTGATTTTGAGGTGGATAATAATACTTTTTATCTGATAAAAGGGCATTCGGGGTCGGGTAAAACTTCGTTGTTGAACTTTATTTTTGGTAAAAGTTTTTCTTACGACGGAGAAATTTTTTACGACAACATCAACGTAAAAACAATTTCGGATTTTAGCGATATTCGCATACGAAAAATTAGTTATATTTTTCAAGATTTGAAATTATTTGGCAACCTTACAGCTTACGAAAATGTTGTTGTGAAAAACAATTTAGCCAAAGCTGTAAACGAAAATCAGATAGATTTGTGGTTTGAAAAATTAAATATAGCCGACAAAAAAAACAGTCTGATTTCGACAATGTCGCTGGGCGAAAGGCAACGCGTAGCAATACTTCGCGCTATTTGCCAACCTTACGAAATTTTATTGTTAGACGAGCCTTTTAGTCATATCGACAAAAAAAATCAAAAATTAGCATCAGAAATTATTACCGAAAGAACCCGACAACAAAAAGCCTCGCTACTGCTGGCAACTCTCGACGATGAATATTTTTTTGATTTCGATGTCAAAAAAAATCTCTAATCGACAAACAGTAAACAAAATTATCACACAAAAACGACTGAAAAAATAATATTTATGATAAAAAAAATACAAAAAAGTTCAATAAATACCGGTTCTGTCATTTTTGCGTTTACATTGTTCGTAGGCGTTGCAATATTATTGATAATCAGTCAATTATATATCGATACAAAACCATTATTGCAGTCGAATATTGATATATTCAAAAAACAAACAGTTGCCATTTCTAAAAAAGTATCGCTTGCCAAGAGTTTGGGCAAAAGCAAAGTCGGTTTTTCGGACAAAGATATCGAAAAGATACGTAAACAGCCGTTTGTGAAAAATGTAGAAGAGTTTAAAACTGCCAATTTTAGAGTTTCCGCTTATACCAATTCCGATTTAATACCAAATTTTCAGACATTATTATTTTTAGAAAGCGTACCCAACGAATATTTGGACATAACAGCCGAAGATTGGAAGTGGGACAAAAACAAAAACTTCCTGCCGATAGTGGTTCCGAAATTTTATTTGACACTTTACAATTTTGGATTTGCCCAATCACAAAGTTTGCCGGTTGTTTCGGAAAATATGTTGTCGAAATTTAATTTCAAAATAAAAATAAACGGAAATTATAAAAATTTAGAATTAAACAGCCGAGTTGTTGGATTTTCAAACAAAATAAATTCTATTCTGGTGCCGGAAAATTTTATGGAATGGGCTAACGGAATTTACGGAAATAATAAAGATAGTAATCCAACTCGACTGCTTGTAGAGTTCAAAAATCCGTCGGACAAGAAGATTTTGAAGTTTTTTAATGAAAATAATTACGACATAAGTAGTCGTGATTTGCAAATGAATAAAGTTATTTTTTATTTCAAAACCCTTTCAGTATCAGTGTTTTTTATCGGGTTAATTATAACTTTACTTTCAGTCGCTTTGATTGTATTGAGTTTGTTCTTAATTTTTTACAAAAACAAAGAAGACATCATAAATTTATCACTGTTGGGATATACCAACAAACAAATCTCAAAATTTTACAACATTTATATATCAGTTGTGATTTTTGTTTCGGTAAATTTGGCTTATTTGGTTTCGTTTTTGGTGCGAAATATTTACATCAAAAATTTTGAAACCTTCGTGCAGTACAAAAAACCGGAATTTTCGCTATTACTTCCATTGGCATTGATTTTTATGCTAATATTGCTTGTTTCCAATAATTTCATAATATACAAACGAATAAAGAAAATTACAAGTCCAAGTTAGCCTCGCATTTTTATCTTTTGCGACTATTCAGAAATTTTAATTATGAACAGCATAAGCCTCACGATAGTAATTGTTCGTGAGGAGCTAAGAGATTGTAAGTCAGGTGTTTATGTGAGAATGCGGTCAAGCGGATTTTATTCCGATAACCAATTGTGGTGTCCCGAATCGGCAAAGACGTGCCTTACAATATCCTTTCGACTGATAAGCGTATTGAAAAAATCAACTCTTTTGAAATATATAACCAAACATTCCGTTTCGGCAATCAGTTTTGTCGCAAAACTGTCAATGTTCAAACCTCTTATCACAACATTATTTTTCGAGAATATTTTTTCAGTTCCATCAGATAAAGAGAATTTCAGCTTTCCTTTGACTACAAAAAAGATATTTTCGACTTCATTTTCGTACAATTTCAGTTCTTGTCCAACTTTCAACATTTTCACACGCGCAACTTTCGACAACAAAGCGAGTACATTTTCCGGAATGTTGAAAAATAAAGGTAAGCGTTTCAAATACTTAATTCGCTCATCTACAAGCGGTTCGTTGTTCGACAGCAGGTTCATCAAGTCTTGTTTTTTCAGCGACATATTAGCCAAATAATCAAAACATTTTATCGGATTTTCGTCAAAAATAATTTTAGCGGCAGTCGTGTAAACCAGTTCGTCGGTGTGATATAAAGCGACAAAAACCTCATCAGGAATTTCACTTCGTTTTATTTTTTCCAGCGTAACCATCACGCGTTCGCGTTTCCAAATTTTGATGTCCGAATAATCGACAAAATCGTTGTTTTTCTGAATCTGTTTGATGCGTTTTTTGTGGAATTTTCCGAGCAATTCGATAGCTTTTGCCATTGTCCAAGAATCCAAACGCGAATAATCTTGCATTATAACATCTTTCAATCTATCGACCAAAGTCATGCGTTTTTGCGGGAAAATATGATTTAGTCGTTTCAACTTTTGGCTCAACGTAATATCGTCAAAAATAGGAGTTATCAGTTTTTTGATGTCCGAATCAAAGAAATTATCCATAATTTCCAACGCAAATATCGTATCTTTTCCGATGATATTTTTTTGAATAAGCGTTATAATGCGGGGTTCGTACAAGAAACTCAGCAACAAAAAAATTGTATTTAAGTTAGCTTCTTTTTCTTGGTCGAGCGCCAAAAACAACCTCAGCGTGTTGTGATGTCCCTCAATATCCAGCATTGTAGCATAAATCCACAAAATATTGTCGATAACCTCTTCCAGTTTTTGACGTATCAGCTGAATTTGCGATTCCTCTTCGGCTTGATATTTACAATAAAATAATGCAAAAATAACCGCCGTTTGAACATCTTTGCTCGGGTAATTTAAGTTATTGACTAAAAGCGTTTTAGCCTCATCATTTCCGATTTTTGCATATATCTCCAAAATTTTCAACAAAACATCAATATCCTGCGAGGTTTTAAAAAGGTCGTCCAAAAATGGTAAAGCTCGACTACCAATATCCAACAACGCATTTGCCACAATGTGTCGGTACTCGCTTTCGCGCAAATATTCGCAAATAGCCTTCACAACACGGTTCGATTTTACACTCGGACTAAGATTTATTGTCGAAATTTTCACAATTTTCTCCTCGTCTCCCAACAATTTCAACAACAATTCCTCGCTTGGTTCAAATATTCGTTTGTTTATGTATTTTATGACCTGCAATTTTGCGCCCACCTTTCCGCTAAGCATCAATTCTTCGATTTCTTGCTCATTTATAGCGTCTTTCAAATTGGAATAATCCAAATTATTTTTTGTGTAAATAACACTGCGTTCAACTTCGGGTGGCAAATCGCGTTTCAAAACAGCCTCAATATTTTTCGATAATCTTCTGCGCCACGAGGGGTCAATATTTTGAGTAACTACCTTCAAAAAATACGGATTTTTGGCTTCTTTTATCAAATTTGAAGCGTAAGCCTCCATTATTTTCGGATTAACCTCCGACAATGTGGTTGCGCTCAAATAAACCGAAAAGAACGATTTTGCTTTCAGGTGTTTTCGCAAAATTTCGCTACCGTACTGATATTGGTCTGTTCCGCGTCTTTTATCCTTACTAATTTCCGCCAAAATTTGTCTAATTCGTTCTTTGTAAGCACCATACAATTTTATGGCAACAAAAACCCAAAGCAACAAAACCGGCAAAAAGAACAACGGGAAATATTCCAATTGCATTTGCCCGTCTTCCATCAGTAAGTAGTTCATAAACAGTAATATACCTCCGGCGATAGCAATCGAAAATTGCATAACAACCCCAACTCTGGACTGAATGGCAATTTTTTGGTCGTCGGCTAATGGCTGATACAAAACGTTAAATCCGGGGTCGTCGAGACCGCGCCTCAAAATACGTTCGAGCGATTTTGTTAGCGTCATAAAAATCAAAAATACAATTCCGACCCCAAACAAATTCCCCCAAATAGCAGCCAAAACCATTATAATAGAGGTAGTTATCGGCAAAATAGTTAGAGCTAATTTTACGCCGTAGGTCGCCAATAGTCGTCGCGAATAATACGAAACAATCATTTCGCCAACTTTTAAGCCACCATATACGATAGCCAAATATTGAGCTACATTTTCGGCAGAAATATTTATTTTAACACTTGCCAAAAAGCCAAAGTCGGCAAGGTAAATCATTGTCATTGAGAGAGTTGCGGAAGCGAAAATCCACAAAAAATATTTTTCTTTGAGTATGCTTTTTAGGGTGATATTGCTACTTTTGCTTTCGGAAGTGGTTGTTTCCTCGTTATCAACATCTTGTTTGTACAACCTGAAAAGCAAATAAATACTTACGATAAGCCCCAACGCGCCAATAATCAACAGGTCGTAAAGGTGCGAAATCACAGGTTTTAGCAGAGGAATAGCAAAATAACTCAAAATAGCGGCAATTACTCCACCCATATTAAACAGTCCGTACAATCTTTTTACCTGTACGAGGTTCAAAAATCGTATAGCCAAGCCACCTAACTCGATGCCCGACAGCGAGATAAAAGGCCAAGCCCAAATAAAAACAAATCCGCTAAGCCATTTTATATCGACCCGATTTAGCCCAAAACGCCCGACCAGAGTTATCAAAAACATAAAAATCAATGCCCCCGAAAACAGCACTTTGGTATTTATTTTTTTCTGAATAAAGGAATAAAACGAACTAACAAGATAACCAGCAATTCCGGCTATTATGTAGGCGTAGGGCAACTGCTCGCTACCAAATTGCAAAATAAATTCGGAGTTGGCAGAAGCAAAATAAAACGCTATAAACCAGCCGATAAAAAAACTATGAAAGAAAAGCAATATGAAAATCTTTACTTCCTTTTCTTTTAGTTCCAGATTTTTTATTAAAAATTGATTCAAATTAAATTTCATATAAACCTAATGTTCTTGAAAAACAAAAAATCATTCCTAACAGATTTTTATTTTCTCTTTGTTCGTATTTTTAATAATTCGTTAATTTGTTGATAGTCAGTGCTATAGTTTGAGGTTGTTGGCTCAAACGCTTGCGCTATTTTCTGTTTTCAATTTCCAAATTAACGAAATATTGTATTTCATAAAAAAAACATTAAACAATTTTTGTACCTTAATGCACAACTAAATTATTCTTGAACGAAACTCATTTTTCGTAATATTTTTTATTTTAAAATATATTTTGACAAAAATAGAAATAAACTTTATAATTTGAAAGTCTAACAGTTACTATTTTTGACAAAAATTTAACTAAATTCCATCAAAAAAGTTTTGATAAAATCATTTATTTCTCCATCTAAAACCGCCTGCACGTTTCCAACCTGATAATTTGTTCGTAAATCTTTTACCATTTTGTAGGGTTGCATCACGTAACTTCGGATTTGTGAGCCCCATTCGATTTTTTTCTTATTTTTATTTAATTCCTGTTCTTTTTCCTGTTTTTTTCTAAGTTCCAATTCGTACAAATGCGATTTCAAAATCCTCAAAGCGTTTTCTTTGTTGTGCAATTGCGAGCGGCTTTCGGTATTTTCTACCGTAATGCCGGTTGGCAAATGCCTGACCCGAACCCCTGTTTCGAGTTTGTTTACGCCCTGTCCGCCGGCTCCGCCCGACCGAAATGTATCCCATTCCAAGTCCGCCGGATTTATTTCTATCACAATCGAATCGTCAATCAACGGCGTTACAAAAACCGAAGCAAAAGACGTTTGACGCTTACCCTGTGCGTTGAACGGCGATATTCGGACCAAACGATGCACGCCATTTTCGCTTTTCAGAAAACCGTACGCCATTTGCCCCTCAAATTCCAACGTAACGCTTTTTATGCCGGCAACGTCGCCTGCCAAAAACTCCACCTGACGCACCTTGTAGCCATTTCGCTCGCCCCAGCGGATATACATACGCATCAGCATCTCTGCCCAGTCGTTGCTTTCGGTACCGCCGGCTCCGGGATTTATTTTCAACAAAGCTCCAAGTTGGTCTTCTTCTTTTCGCAACATATTTTTCAACTCCAATTCTTCTACTGCTTCTAAGGTTTTTTCGTATTGTTCGTCTATTTCCTGTTCGTCTATCTCTTCGGTTTTGAAGAAATCGTAAAGCACCAACAAATCTTCAAACAAAAGATTTACTTTTTCAAAATCTGTAACCCATTTCTTCAAATTACTTATCTCTTTCAAGACTTTTTCGGCTTCGTCTTTGTTTTCCCAAAATTCGTTTTGGTGTGTAATTGTCTCCTTTTCTTTGATTGCCTCTTTCTTTGCGGCTATGTCAAAGATACCTCCTCAACGCATCAACGCGTTCATTCAAGATTTTTATTTGTGCTTCTGTTGTCATTCGTATTTTTTTGATGCTAAATTAAATATTAAAACCTAAATGCAAAATATTTTTATAAAATAATTACAATCTGATAAAAATTGGCCGACTTGGACGGCTCTCATTTCCCGCTTTATCAACCGCTGTTATTACAAAAGTATAATTTCGTCCAAAAAGTTGCCATTTGTGTTGTCTCTCAAAACTCACCGAATTGTTAAAAACGGTTTTGTATTTATCTTTTGCCACTAATTTGTGTTTTTGTTTTTTATCCCGTCCGGCGTAGGCGTAAACGTTGTAAGAGTTTGACGTGTCGTGCAAATATTTTTGAGCATCGTCCCAAACAATGGTAATTTCGCGCCCAATTCGGAATTTTTCAACGTTTTTCGGAGCATCGGGAGCAATTGTGTCCGGTTCGGTGTTCGCAATTTCGTTATTATATATTAATGTGTCAGTTTCGACAAATATTTGTTCTTCGATATTTTTTTCATTAAAATAATGAGTTCGCAAGCTGTCTTTTATGCCAAGCGGATTTTTTTTTAGATTTTCGTATCGGTACAAAATAAAGCCTTTTACGGCCGGTTTGGCACTTGCCAATTTTATCTGATTTGGTATTTCGTTCGGATTTCCCCAATGTTTTTTTCTGCCGGTCGGGTCAATTCCGGCAATGTTCAAGCCTACGTACAGGTCGGCGTTGAAATTGTGTTTGCTCCACCAATTCAGCAAGATACGGAAATCGGCACGTGGGTGTTCGATGTACCAATAAAGCTGTGGTGCAACGTAATCGAGCCAGTCGTTTTCTAACCAAAACAACACGTCGGCAAACAACCAATCGTAAGCGGCAAGCCCCATCGACGAAGAGCCTTGCGGGTCTTGGGTTTTATTTCGCCAAACACCCGGCGGACTAACTCCAAATTTGACCGAAGGTTTAATTATTTTTATAGAATCGTGTACTTCTTTTATCAATAAATTGACATTGTTGCGACGCCAATCTTTGATGTTGTCAAAGTTGTTGCCGTATTTTTTGTAGGTCGAATAATCGGGAATCGGAATAATTTTTCGGGCTTCGTTTCGCAACGGATACGGGTAAAAATAATCGTCGAAATGAATTGCATCAACGTCGTATCTCCTTGTTATATCGGCAATTACGGTAACAATGTGCTTGCGCGCGTCGGGAATACCCGGGTTGAAATATCTGTTTACGCCGTAATCGAAAAACCATTCGGGCTTTGTTCTGGTGATGTGATTTTTGGCAATATTGGCTTTGCCGATTGTAGCAATTGCCCGATACGGATTTATCCACGCGTGAAATTCCATACCGCGTTTGTGCACCTGTTCAATCATAAATTCCAGCGGGTCAAAAAAAGGTTTTGGCGCAACGCCTTGGCGGCCTGTCAGCCACTCCGACCAAGGTTCGTATGGCGAATTGTAGAACGCATCGGCAGCCGGTCGGACCTGAAAAATTATTGCATTTGCGCCTATGGCTTGGCAAGAATCGATAATGTCGAGATATTCTTGTTTTAGTTGCTCCGAATTTAGATATTTTCGAGACGGATAGTCCAATCTTTTGACGGTTGTAATCCACACTGCTCTAAATTTGGGCAAAGCATTGCTCTGCGCCCAAAAGGTGTTTATACAAACAAAAATATTCAACGATAAAAACAATATTTTTTTCACAATACTTTACATTTTGGGTTTAATATTGTTCTTTTTCATTCGGAAAATCACCGTCTTTTACGTCTTTTATGTATTGTTTTACCGAATTTTGAATTTCATCGGAAAGATTGTGGTATCGTCGTAAAAAACGAGGCGAAAATTCTTGTGTAATTCCTAACATATCGTGGATTACAAGTACTTGACCATCAACGTGTTTGCCGGCGCCAATGCCAATTACGGGAATTGATAATTTTTTGGCAATGTCGCGCCCCAATTTAGCCGGAATTTTTTCCAAAACAAGTCCAAAAAGCCCCGTAGCTTCCAAATGTAGAGCGTCCGAAATAAGTTTTTGGGCTTCCGATTCGCTGGTGGCACGCACGGCGTAGGTTCCAAATTTATTTATCGATTGAGGCGTAAGTCCAAGATGCCCCATAACGGGTATTCCGGCGGTCAAAATTCGCGAAACCGATTCGGCCACTTCCTTGCCGCCTTCTATTTTTATGGCGTTTGCGCCGGTTTCTTTCATAATTCGGATTGCCGAAAAAAGCGCTTTTTTGGAGTTGCCCTGATATGTGCCAAACGGCAAATCGACCACCACCATTGCTCTATTGACGGCGCGAACTACCGACGAAGCGTGATAAATCATTGCATCTAAGGTCATAGGAAGCGTAGTTTCAAAACCGGCCATTACGTTTGCCGCCGAATCGCCAACCAAAATCACGTCTATTCCGGCTTTGTCGAGCAGACTTGCAGTTGAATAATCATAAGCCGTTAGCATTGAGATTTTTATGCCTTCGTTTTTCATATTTTGCAACACACGTGTTGTTATTTTTTTTACTTTCGAGTTGTTATGAACGCTCATTTTTAAGTTTTTTATGTTTATAATTTTTTGAAAATAAATCACGGACTTGCCCGTTTTTTTTCGGGGCAAAGGTACTAAATTATATGAACTTGGAGATAATTTTATTTTTTTTGAAAAGAACTCGAAGGGGAGGGGAGTTGATGTTTGTTTGCTCGAAATAATGAAAAATATTTTTATGTGAATTTTTTTATCAGTGCTATTTGTCTGCCAGCACAAAGTCAAGTTAGGGTAAAAGTATAAATCGAATTCCACTCCAATAATTTCTATAATTTTGTTCAAAACTTAAAAGTTCATTTGATTTTGGTAATTTATTATTTTTCAATAGTTCGTTTTTTTTTGGGGGGGGAGAGGGAGAGAGAGAGTTGATGCACAAAGTATGCTATATTTATAACAGCATACTTTTTACTTCAACTCCAAAACTTTTACTATTTGTAGGCAACTAAAAGTCTGATTTTATGAGAACTAGAACCATACGAGGAGTAATTTTTGTATACCATTTTACACTTTTTTTCATAGCTGGGCGAATACTCAATTACGGCTTGTGCAGATGCATCGGTATCAGATTTCAATAAGGTGCCACTTGAAGAATATAATTTTAAATCAATATCAGAAACATCGCTATCTTCTGAGTATGCTACAATAACGTAATCTGAACTGGGATAAAAAGTTTTATACTCAAAATCATATTCGCCTTCTTCTAAAT
>PDWI01003511.1_pt1 | contig 22059 bp, 30 predicted proteins | sample 1430891 | NCBI WGS metagenome assembly PDWI01 (sample SAMN01162508, study PRJNA174530) | Oral metagenome, whole genome shotgun sequencing project. | biome: Marine environment; feature: Marine mammal; material: Swab sample of the gingival sulcus; isolation source: swab sample of gingival sulcus... | reverse complement strand
TTTGAACACTTCTTATGGATAGAAGACCGAACCTATAGTCTGGCTGAAGCGTGGCTTGATTTAATACAATCAGCACGATTTGAAGTAGCACCTATTAAGGTAATGGTTAAGATGAAGACTATTACTATTAATAGAGGAGAGTTGAGGGCTTCGCAGAGGTATCTATCTAAGCGTTGGAATTGGTCGATAGGTAAAGTTAATCGTTTTTTGAAAATTTTAGAAAATGAACGTATGATTGAACGCAGAACGGAACAGTCTGAAACAATTATAACTCTCTTAAAATATGATATTTACAATCCGATAGCGAACACTAACGGAACGCAAAACGAAGCAAAGAATGAACACCAACGGAACACTGACGAAACACTGACAGATACAAAGAATAAGAAAGAAAAAGAAAAGAGAAGAAAGGAAAAAGATAAAGGGGGAGATTTTGAACCTCCGATTTCTTCTAATTCCAATAATTCTCAAAAAGGAAAAAGAAAAAAAGTTCCGCGAAAAAAAGAAAAGTTTGATTTGTCGTTTGTGGATGTTGTGTTTTTGCCGATAGTGAGAGATTTTATTGAGTATCGCAAGGAAATAAAAAAGCCTTACAAAACGGCTAGGGGTGTTCAGATGTTCTATAACGAGTTATTAAAACGTTCTAATGGAAATTATCAAAAAGCAGTAGAATTGTCGGAATACGCAAAAGGTAAAGAGTGGATGACAGTTTTTCCATTCAAAAAAGAAGAGCAATTAAAAGCAAAAAATTATGAAGAAAGTAGGCGAAATAGTCAGGAAGACGAAAAAAGGGAACTCCTTGAAGCCGTCGCAAGGGGTATCTCACGTGCAAGTTTTGAAAAAGAACAAAGAGGTTAGCATTTATGACGATGCTTTGGCAACTCCTCACGATGTAGCAGTTGGTGTGGCACGGTTAAAGGCTTCTTTTTCAAGCATAGATAACGGCTTTATGGAAATGTTGGCTGAACGGTTAAGCACCAATAAATTCAGTGCTAACAGACTAAAAGAGGCTATCGGAAATGTTATTGATACGCATAAATGGAAGAACACTTTAACAATTGCTGATATTATCGGTTTTGACAAAAAGATAAAATTATACACGTACAACGATTATGCAAAAGAAGTTACCAGTTACAAGGCTTCTGATAGAGATTTTGTACAGCATTGGGTAGAGGGAACTCTTTTCTTTGTCAAAAAAAATGATTGTGAGATGTGTGGATTTACTCCAAACGAAAAGAAGAAATAAAATATCATGAAACCCATAAAGTACAAAGTAATAACCGAAAATAAAGCACTAGAAGAGGTTATTAACGAATTGATAAAGAAAATAAACGATATTGTAGAAGAAATTAATAAACATAAAAATGCAAGTGATAGATAAGAAAATAAAGTTTGCAATAAAACTAATAAGGTCAATAGATAAGCCTTTGCATTTGGCTTTTTCTGGTGGTAAAGATAGTGTAGTTCTGTATGATTTAGCGGTTAAGAGCGGTGTTGATTTTAAGGCATTTTACGCAAATACAACGATTGACCCACAAGGAACGCTTGGGTTTATTCGGAAAAACTATCCTAATGTTGAGGTTTTGCACCCAAAAGAGAACTTTTATCAATTGGTAGAGCGTAAGGGGTTGCCTACACGACTTTCACGTTATTGTTGTGAAAAATTGAAAGAACACGGTTCGGTTGGTAAACATTGTTTAGAGGGTGTTAGGAGTGCTGAGAGCAGAGGAAGACAAGGCAGGGATTATATTCAATGCGACAGCCGAAAATGGCAAAAAGGAGCAAAGCATATTTATCCAATTTATGACTGGACGGATGCTGAAATTTGGCTTTATATCAAAGCGAATAACTTGCCAGTTGCACCCTGCTATTACAACGGATTTGAAAGATTAGGTTGTGTTGGTTGTCCTTTGGTTAGTAAAAAAGGAGTGAGAGAAACTGAATTTAATCGAGAACCAAACAAACTAAAAGGAATAAAAAGAGCAATAAAAAAAGGTATGAGAAATAATCCACAATGGAAATTAACTCAACTAACCCAAGGCGACCCAAATAAAGCAATAGAATGGTGGTTGAGTAATCAAACAATGAAAGAATATTTTAAACATAAAATTAAATAAAAAAATAGAACAATGAAAGAGTACAAAGATTTAATAAATGATTTAGTTAATGTTTGCCATGGGGATTCTGTAAAGAATGGTTGGCATACAGATTTGAAAACAGGAAAGCCTATTCAAAGGAATAAATTAGAACTTTTGGCTTTGGTACATTCCGAAGTGTCAGAAGCAGTAGAGGGTATAAGAAAAAATCTTATGGATGATAAACTACCTCACAGGAAAATGGAAGAAGTAGAATTAGCAGATGCTATAATTCGGATTTTTGATTATGCAGGGTTATATAAATTAGATTTGGGAGGTGCTATTGTTGAGAAAATAGAATATAACCGTATCCGAGAAGACCATAAAATTAAGAATAGATTAAAAGAAAATGGTAAGAAATGTTAATAAAAAACAGGGAGAATTTGAGTAAATCTCTCAAAATAAGAAAAGATAAAATTATACACGTATAACGATTATGCAAGCGAGGTTACCAATCACAAGGCTTCTGATAGTGATTTTGTACAACATTGGGTAGAGGGAACTCTTTTCTTTGTCAAAAAAAATGATTGTAAAATGTATGGATTTACTCCGAACGAAAATAAAAAATAACTAAATAGAAAAAAATATGAGAACTTTTATAGAAAAAAAAGATATTTACAAATTAGACGGTCTTTTTGTAGCAAAGGTAAAAGATGATAAACCTTTACAATTCAACAAACTTGGTGCGAATTTCTATTTATTAGAGAAAGGTATAGGTCGTATAATTGTACGAGCAAACAGAATAAAAAATGAAAAAGGCGAGAGAGTTATGGAGGAAAAAGTATTGGTTTCTACTATAGGTATAGTAAGAGAATATACTTTTGAAGAGTTTGTTTCAATTTGGAACAACGAAAAAGAAGACGAATGTTATTACAGGCTTTTAAAACCAAAAGAACTATATAGTTACATAGAAGAAGTTTTATTACTCCAATCTAACTTATAAGTTATGAAATATAAATACCACCCAAAATACAAGAACGTAAAAATAAGCGAGGACGGTAAAACGGTTTTGAAGAATGGTAATGGAATAGAATTAACACGTAAAAGAACAAAAGTAAAAACAGGGATATTAACTCAAAATTTCCCAAAATAAGAAAGGATAAAATTATGACACACGAAGAAAAACTAAAAGCAGTAACGGAAGATATTAGAAGAGAGTTACCAGAATTAATGAAACTTGAAAAAGGATGTATTTTGAAATATGATGATGACTTTATTGAAATATGCAAGAAGTTACCCAAGACATCAAAATATAATGATAATTTTTATCAAGGATTTTCTTATGATGATAATTGTGGTCATTGGTTTTATGAAAATCAAATAGAAGATTTAGGTTATAAAATCATCGGCAAAGAGCCTATGCTCAATGATGTTATAGATTGGTTTTATTTAAAAGGAATATATTTTTCTTTTTCAATGTATAATAGTCAAATTAAAAAAGAACATATTAAATGGGACTTCTCCAAGCCTTACCTCAAAGACCAATCCGAAGAATTTATTAACTTTTTGTATGAACTATTAGAAAAGTAATTTATGAACTTAAACAAATTTTTCAGACCTGAAAACGCAAGATACGGAGTAATAGCAGTTTTTGTATTAGGTATTATCTCTGTTTACGTGCCTTATGATTTTAAGGTTTTTGTATTAGGTCTGATTATGATTATAAACTTATTATTTACAACAAATTAGAAAATGAAAGAACTAACGATTAAAGAGATAGCACCTTATTTGCCTTATGGGTTAAAGGTGCTAACAGATAATGGTATTGAAAAAGTAGTATCATCAGTAGGAGTTAATAGTGTTACTCTTGAATATGATTTTGATGTTTATTCTTATGACAAGATTAAACCAATATTAAGAAGCCTATCCGACCTAACCAAAGAGGTAGAGCATAATGGGAAAAAGTTTGTGCCTATAATAGTGCTTTACAATTTGTATAATTTTAAAGTTTCAATAACCGATAGTCTTTATTATTTAAAAGATTTTAAAATTGAAGAAGATGTCGAGAATATATATATGTTTGACAAAGAAGATGACAGCCAACATTTTGTATTTAAGAAAGAGGTAAGCGGTAATCCTTATTGGATAGTCAGAAGATTATTAGAATGGCACTTTGATATTTTTTCACTTATTGAGAATGGGTTGGCAGTAGATATTAACACAATAAACGGATAGAAAATGAAAGAGCAAAAAACAGATTATTCAGAGATTGTCTTTTGGATATGTATGACGATAATAATAGTTACTCAAATAATTGTGAACGCAAAATAGCACATTAAAATTATTAAAATAGACTAAATTTAAGAAAATGAAACAACTAAAAAATAAAGAAATAGAATCAAGACTAAGAGAGTGTTTATCCTCTTTCAAAGAATGCAATGTTCCAAATACTGATATATGGAAATATAATAAAGCAAAAGAAGATTTTTATATATTAAATAATCCTTGTGTGGAATTTCTTCCCAAAGAAAATTGTTGGATTAACAATACAGTTCCTTTTGATAGAATAGGGTTTGAAACTGAACAAGAAGCAGAATTACTAGGGGTACTGTACAAAATGCATCCTAATCTTTCTATTGAAGATTTGCGAAGAATGGTAGCATTAAATTGTAGTCTTTTAGGATTTGAGGGAACTGAAAAATTTATTGGAAAATGAAAATAGAAACAAAATTTAACGTAGGAGATAAAGTCTTCATTTTAGCAGATGATGAACTAAAAGAAGGAACTATTGAGAAGATTCAAATAGAAATATCATCAGAATCGCTTGGAAACCCCATACAACCTCTATACGTCGTGGAGTCATCTCGCCTTACAGTCCAAAGGGTAGAAGATTATATCTTTAAGACAAAAGAGGAAGTAGCCGAGTACATCATTGGTCAAAGCACGTGGGAAAAGATAAAAAATAAGTTATTCAAATCACACTAAAATAGTATGAAGTAGTATGGAAAAACAGAAACAAATTCTTTTTGAAGAAAATATACTCTTTTTTGAATTGTTTTTATTACTTTTGTAGAAACTTCTAATGTTTATTTTTTTATGGATAATAAAATAGGTAATCTTATTGATGTTGATTGGAGAAAAATAGAGCCATTGCAACCTGACGATGTAAAGATTGATAACAACAAAGAAGCGTTAAAACAATCGTTGTTAAAAAATGGGTTTGTAGTTCCTTTTGCTGTTTGGACTGACAATGATATTCATTACTGTGTTGACGGACACACAAGAAAAGCCGTATTAAAAGAATTGTTGGAAGAGGAACATAACGTGCCTAAAACATTAAAAGCCTATCAGATTAAAGCAAAAGACAGACAAGAGGCTATCTCTATATTTGTTGAAGTCTTTAACCAAAAACACAATCCTTTTGATTATGACGTTTTAACAGAGTGGTTGGATATTGAAGATGTTGAAATTGAGGATATAGAAAGTGTAAATGTAGAAAATATTAATGAAGATTGTAATTTTGAAGGCAATATTGATGATTTTTTTGAAAACTCCGAAAGCGAAGCAGTTAAAGATAAAAGTTTAATTTGTCCTCATTGTGGTAAAAATGTTTATGATGAATGAAAGTATATTTAGCAGGTAGTAATCGTGATGCTTGGATGTCGCGAAATTTCTATCAGTTTAATAGATTAGAGAGTTTTTTCTATATAACCGATAAAGAGTTAGAAGTTATAAAGCATTATGATAGTTTTTTGTTGGATAGTGGTGCTTTTACTTTTATGAACCAAAGCAAAAAGAAAGTAGATTGGGATGAATATATTGAGCGTTATGCTGAATTTATAAGAACCTATGATATTAAACTTTTCTTTGAATTAGATATAGATGTTATTGTTGGGATTAAAGAGGTTGAAAGGTTAAGAAGCAAGTTAGAGAGATTAACCAATAAGCAATGTATTCCAGTATTTCACAAATCAAGGGGAAAAGAATATTGGTTAAGAATGATACAAGAATATAATTATGTTGCTATTGGTGGGATTGTTACCAAAGAGATAAAGCCAAAAGAATATCCATTTTTTAATTGGTTTTTATCGGAGGCAAAAAAGAATAGTTGTAAAGTTCACGGATTAGGATTTACAAATATAAAAGGATTGCATAAATACCCTTTTTATTCTGTTGATAGTACAAGTTGGTTAAGTGGAAATAGGTTTGGAAGTGTTTATTTTTTCAATAATGGAAAAATGAATAAAGTAGAAAAGGAAGCAGAGCAAAGGGTAAAAACACAAAAAGTACTATTGCATAATTTTGACGAGTGGGTAAAATTTACAAGATACGCAGAGAAGAATTTATAATTATTTAATATTTTAATATGCAGAAAACAAATAGAAATTTAATTATTCTAAACTCAATATTCATTATGAGTTTATTAGTTGCAAATGTTGTAGCAGGTAAAATTGTTAATCTTTTTGGTTTAATTGTTCCGTCAGCAGTTGTCGCTTATGGTATAACTTTTTTATGTACTGATATTATTAATGAAATATGGGGAAAAGAAGAAGCAGATAAATCTGTTAAATTAGGTTTTGTAATACAAATTGTGAGTTTGGCTTTAATTGTGTTAGCAATATGGTTACCACCAGCGAAGTTTGCAACTGACTTTAACGATAATTTTAAGGTCGTTTTAGGACAAAGTGCAAGGGTTGTATTTGCAAGTTTATTCGCATATTTAATATCACAGGCTCACGATGTATTCTCTTTTAATTTTTGGAGAAAAAAAACAAAAGGAAATCATAAATGGATTAGAAACAATCTAAGTACAATAACAAGTCAATTGATAGATACTTCTATATTTATAACTATCGCATTCTGGGGAATAGTTCCTAATCTATGGATTATGATAGTAAGTCAATATATTGTAAAATGTATTATTGCTTTTTTGGATACTCCTTTATTTTATTTACTAACATCTAAAAATAAGGAATAAACAAACAATAAAAAAAGTAATTAAAAGCGATGAAAATAAAATATTCGTCGCTTTTTTTTGTGATAAATATACGTTAAAAAGAATAGTTGTTTTTCGTAATGATTATATTTGCGATAGTTCAAAATAGTTCAGTAAATGAATTTCTATACAAAAGAATTTAACAGTTAAATAAACGCAATTAAGTTGCTATGAAATGGCTGATATTAAAAAAAAGAAGACTAGTAAGGTTGGATTTGAAAAACGTGTTCGCGATGTTCAAGTGTGGATATTGCTGGGATATTCTACGTTTGCAATAATTAATAAAATTAAAACAGATTATAAAGTTTCAGAAAGGCAGGCTTACAAATATCATAAAAGGGCATTTGAACTTTTTAAGGAAGAAAATGCTAAAAACATTGAAGAGAGAAAAGCATATCATTTGGAATTGCGACGTATGTTGTTAAAAAGGCTAAAAGAAGATACCACAATAAAAGGTATTTCTACTGCTTTAAGAGTGGCTGATAGTATGGCACGGATTGAGGGTTTAGGATTTCCTCCACAACAGGAAAAAGAGAAGAGAGAGGAAGAAGAGGAACAAAAAGCAACAATGATGTTGCCTGATGGAACGGAAATAGAAATTTAATTAGTGTTTAGTGGTTAATGATTAACGTTTAGTGATTAGTGTTGAGGAAGAGGATAAACATAGATTTAACAAAAAATCCGAAACAGGCAGAGTACTTTGTTACTGCAATGGCGTCTGCTCACGGATTAAATGATTACAAGTTTTTGAATTATGGAGGTGCTATTCGTGGGGGGAAGACCTATGTTACGTTGGGGATTTTAGCAAGACTTTGCCACGTATTCCCAAATAGTAGGTGGCACGTTGTAAGAAAAGATTTTCCAAGTTTGGAAAAAACAACGATACCGAGTTTTGAGAAAATAATTGCAGGAAGTAGAAAATGGAAACCATATAGAAATAAATCTAATTACCATTTTAAGTATTACAATGGTTCTAAAATATTTTTTGTTGCTGAAAATATTCAAAGAGACCCATTTTTGAACTCCTTTTTAGGATTAGAGACAAATGGTTTCTTTTTGGAACAGTCGGAAGAATTGAGTTATAAGGTTTGGGAAAAGGCACTTGAAAGGGTTGGTTCGTGGTATATACCAAAAATGCCGAGAGGTTTAATATTTCAAACATTTAATCCCAATCAGACGTGGGTTAAAGAGATGATTTATGAGCCATATAGAAAAGGCGAATTACCGAAAGATACGTTTTATTTGAATGCTTTGCCGAGTGAAAATCCGTATGTAACAGAAGACCAATTTGCAGGTTGGGACAAAATGGCTGAAAGATATAAGAAACAGTTTATTGATGGCGATTGGACGGATTTTGACGGTGCTGATGGACGTTGGCTTTTTGCTTTTAATAAAAAAGCACATACAGGAGTAGCGAAATGGAGACCAGAGAAAGACACTTATTTGTCTTTTGACTTTAATAGAAACCCTATTGTTTGTGTGGTTTCGCAAAGGTATGATAATCGTATTTGGATAGTGGAAAGCATAACGATGAAAGACCGTACTATTCAGGCATTGAGTAAATATATAAAAGAGAAGTATAAAAACACTTTCTTTTTGGTTACAGGCGATGTTAGTGGTGCGACATTAACAACGGTTAGTAATTTGAGTAACTTTGATATAATAAAGAATATTTTAGGTTTAGGACGTTCGCAGATGAAGTATAGTGGTGCAAATCCACGATTAGAAGCAAGTAGAATGTTTGTTAATTCTGTTTTTGAGAATTACCCTATAACAATTGATAGTGAAAATTGTAAGGAGTTGATATTTGATGCTGAAAATGTAAAAGCAACAGTTGATAATAAGATATTAAAAGAGACAAGAAGTAAAACAGAACAACAGGCAGATTGTTTGGACGCTTTAAGATATTTCTTGCATCGGTTTTGCAAAGACGTTATGAATTATGAATTGTAAATTGTGAATTGTTAGTGCGATAAATCATTAAATAATATTTAGTTATGATATTAAAAAGTTTAGTTATTAGTTTGATTATTACTGCAATATATTCAAGTATGCAGGAGGGTATGTTGTTAGAAGATGTACGTGTAAGTATAAAAAGGTTTTTAGACAATATAGGAGTTAATGATTTTTGGCATAAACCATTTTGTGATTGTCTTACTTGCATGGGTGGGATTTATACAATTCTGCTTTATCCTTTGCTTTATGGGTTTAGTATGGAAATACTGCCGACAGTATTCGTTGTTATTGGTTTGAATAGTATTATTAGTAAATTTTTAAGTTTAGAATTATGAGATACTTTAATTTTTTGTCGTGGATTTTGTTAATCCTTTTTTGCTGGATTATCTATCCGTATAAATGGATAAAGTGGATTGCTTTTTATGTGAGAAGATACTTGGCAATAACAACTGCTGATAGAATGCACGATTTAACAGGTAAGCGTTATTTTGTTATCCAAAATGGACGTAAATTTATGGCTGTAGATAAACGAAATGCAAGAAAAAAAGATATTAAAGTTAAAAAGAAAATACCCGGTTATCTTGATTGGGATTATCGTAATGCAATTATTTATAGAACAAAATAAATTTTAATTATCATGAGAGAATTAATAGAAAGTAAAGGTTTTAAGTTGAAATCAAGTTGTTCTTGCGGTGGAACTTTTAGGCAGACTTTTAAGTCTAATAATGCTAGGCATATAGGAATAGAGATTATTTTATTTCCAAGCAGAAAAAGGTTTGAAATTCGTAAGCATTACAAAAGAATTGCAAGAGGAAAAGATGTTGAATTTGAAAATACATTAAAGGAGTATGAGTTGGATTAAGAGAAAGATAGAGAAATTTAAGAATGGACGTGTTAAAAGCCTATTTCCTAATTCGGAAAATATTATAGAATACGCTTTTACAAGCGGGGGAGTAGATTATTATCAGTTTGCAGACTATTTCTCTTTGCCCTATGAACGTGGATTAATGGCGGTATCGGTTTACCATGAATTAGATATGAGATGCACAAGGGATTATCTAAAACAACACACAGAGGCAATAAGCGAAATTCTACAATCTCAAAATATAAATATTTTCAAACTAAATGAACTGAATGAGCAGTTAAAACAACGCTTGGAAATGGTGGCTGATACGGAACTAATGTACAAATTAGCCAGTGTTGTATTTTTTGATAAAACAGAAAATCCAGCACGTTATGAAAGTCAGCAGGCAGAAAAGAAAATTGTAAAATGGAAAAAAGATAAAAATATTAATGATTTTTTTTCTCAAAAGCCATTGAGGGAACTACTGCCGTTTTTAGAGAATGTCGATACCGATTTGGATACTTATTCCAAGTTGGTAACGGAAATAAACGAGATACATTTGGCACGTTTGCGTTTGCTGAAATCCAAAAACGCATAGATGAATTAGAAGAATGGAAATCAGTAGTATTAAACAATGGCGATACTACATTTTACGATTTTCTGTTTCGTGTGAATAATGAGATTAAGATGCAGAAGATAAAAGAAAAAAGTGATGGAGTTATGAAGTGATAGAGTTATGAAAGAGAATGTTTTTATAAAGTTTACAGGTGAAAGCGATTTGTCGCAAATAGAGGGCGAATTGGCTAAATTACGTGATAGAGAGAAAGAGATAAAAAATGAGTTGAGTAAAATTAATGACGTTTACTCAAAAGAGGTTAGAAGTGTCACAGAAAGCATCAAAGGTCGTCAGAAACAGCAGGAAGCAATAGAGAGAGTTCGCAAAGCAAGTGAACGTAATGCAGATACTTTAAGAAAAGAATTAAGACAGACTAAAAGCAGTATTGAACAATATGCTAATAAACTTTCCAAAGTAAACGACACAACTGTTAAAGGTGCTACAAGTACTCCACGATTAACTACTCAATTACGTCTTTTGAAAGAGGAGATGATGCAGTTGGAAATGCAAGGTGTCGCTCCGAATGATAAAAAATTTATGGATTTGGCTGTAAAGACTGCTAAATTGGAAGACCAAATGAGTAACACACAAGCAAGGGTTAAGTATTTAGCCTCTGATACTAAACATTTGGACGCTGTAATGGGTGCAGGGCAAGGGTTAGCAGGTACTTTTTCTATCGCAACCAGTAGTATGGCTTTGCTTGGTGGCGAAAGTGAAGAGTTGCAAAAGGCGTTTTTTAAGACACAATCGGCTTTACAAATTCTTAATGGGGTGCAAATGGTGGCTGATAGTTTGAATAAGGACGGTGCGTTGAGAGTTGTTTTTGGTACGGAAGTACAAGAGAAATTTACCAAAGCGAAAAAACTATTTACAAAAAGCGTTAAGGCTGAAACAGTAGCCACAAAAAGCAGTACAATTGCGACAAAAGGCTTTGGTTTAGCATTAAAAGGTCTAGGAATAGGTTTAGTTGTTAGTGCTTTGGCTTGGTTGGTTACCAATTGGAAAAAGGTTACAGAGGTTGCTAATAGGTTTTTACCAACAGGTAAGAAAGTAGGCGATATGTTTGATAAGATTAAGAGTATGGCAATGGGGGTAGGTACTGCTATTATTGATTTTGTAGCAATGCCTATAAAAGCCCTAACAAAAGTGATTACAGGCGATTTTAAGGGAGCGTATGCTGAAATAAAGAATGGTATTAATGTTATTGATAATTATAAAAAAGGTTATCAAAAACAAGAGGCACAAAATACTGAAAAACACTTAAACAAACAGGAACGTAAAGAGATAGAGGCTAATAAACGAGCGATTGAGAGAGCCGAAAATCAAGGGCGTGATATGTACAAACAAAAAGAAGCAAACTTGAAGCGTGAGATAGAACTTCTTAAAAAAGAGGGCAAAGATACCGAAGAGAAGCAAAAGGAATTAGAGGATTTGCAAGATAAACATTTGGCGGATATGAGAAGCAAACGAAAGCAAGACTATCAAAAGCGATTAGCAGAGATTAAAAAGGCAGAGGAAGATTTGCAGACGTTGTTAGTGGAAATGATGAAAGAGGGTAAAGAAAAAGAGTTAAAGAGGTTGGAATTGGAGCATAAGCGTAAACTTGCAACGATAAAAGGAAATTCTGAAAGTGAAAAAGAGTTACGTGTAATGCTTGTAAAAGAGTATGAACAGAACCAACAGGAAATAAATGATAAATATGCCCAAATAGATAAGAAGAATGCAAAGGCTTTGTCGGTGCTTAAAAAGAAAAATCAGTTGGCACTGAATAAAGAGGATATTGAGTTGCAAAAAGAGTATTTGAGGGTTGTTGCAGAGCAAAAAATATTAGAGATTGAACAATCTACCGAAAAAGAGGAAGTAAAGGCTGAAAAAATAAAGACTGTTAATATTCAACTAAACGAGGATTTAGAAAAAATAAATGAAGAGGGTATTAAAAACCGATTGGCTTTACAGGATTTTGAAACAGAGAAAGCATTAGAAAATGAGGAGTATTTGGCTCAAAAGGTGTTAGCAAGTAATAAGAGTAGTATCAGTGATAAAATAAAGGCTGAAAGAACTTTACATCAACTTAAATATAAGGCGTTGGATAATGAAGCGGAGCAGATAGAGGCTCAATATAAAGCAGAAGAAATAACTAAGGCTGAACATGAAAATAAAATGTTTGCTTTGACTAAAAAACGTCATCAGTTAGAGGTTGATGATATGAAAGCAAAATCGGAGCGAGAAAGGGAAATTTTGAATACGGCTATTGATACTGTTACAGAATTGACAAATATTGGTTTTGATATGAAGAAAGAGAAGTTGAATGATGAAATGGAAAATATAGAGCAAAACTATATTAGTCAGTCGGCATGGGAAAAGATGAGTGCGGAAGAAAAACTTAAAAATGCGGATAAGGAACTTGTAAGTGATGAAATATTGTCCAAAAAAAAGTTGGATTTGAAACGTAAACAAGCACAGTTAGATAAAGAGCAAGCACTTTTTAATATTGCTGTAAGTACTGCACAGGCTGTTATGAGTATTTGGGCACAGGTTCCCAAAGCAGATTTTGGTGTTATGGCTGGAATATTGACTGCTTCTACTATTGCGTTGGGAGTTGCACAGGCAACAGCGGTAGCAAGTAAACCGTTGCCTAAATATGCGAAAGGTCGTAAAGGTGGACAGGGCGAATTTGCTATTGTGGGTGAGCAAGGTTCGGAGGTTGTTTGGTTGCCTGATGGTGCAAGTGTTATTCCTCACGGTAAGAAATTAACACCTGACGTACTTAATGATTATGGTGTGCCTATTCCTACTGTTAATGATAAGGCGATACAGACGGCGGTGTTAAATGCTCAATTAAGCATTGATTATAATAAGTTAGGAAAAGCGGTTGCTGATAATATTTCTATTCCGAAGTATGAGCGTAGTAAGGTTAATATCAATATAGATAAAGAGGGAGTAAGGGTAGAAGATGGACTTTTAGATAGAACTATATTGAATGATAAATATGTTGGAAGTTTTTAGTTATTGGCTATTAGTGATGAAGTTATGTAAGTTATGAAGTTATGAAGTTATGTAAGTTATGAAGTTATGGATTATCAATTTTTTATACGGAAGATAGATGCCTATGATGGCACGGAAGAGTTTTTGCGTGAAATAGATGAGCCTATTGGGTTTGATGGTTTTTCTATCAAGATGCAAAGGAGTAATTATCATGGAATAAGTGCCGAGTTTTCAGAAAAAGTACTTGAATTTTACGGAAAGGCAATTGATATTATCAAAGATGCTTTTGATGAGGGTTTGGATAGCGAATTACAGTTTATTATAAAAAAAAGTTGTGGAGATAATGGTAATTATGACGAACTTTATCGTGGCGTTTTGGATTTATCAACGTATGAATACAAACAAGGCGATTATTGTAGCGTAAGGTGTAAGGTTGGGGAAATAGGACAAAGAACAACGTTTAACAGTAGAGTAGAAACAAATGTACTATTAAGTAGTGGACAGACGATAGATGGCAAGGATTTAGCCATTGGTAGTGATAAAACTTATTCTAACTATGAGCGTGAGATAAAAATACCTGGTATGGGTTTGCCTATGGAAAGTAGAGGTAAAATGAGTGTAGTTGATAAGTTGAAAGTAGCAAAAGAAAGTCCGTTTTTCAAAGACCAAAGTTTTCCTGAAAATCGTCATCATCTTTATATTGGCTTTAGTGATAGTGAGATAAGTGAATTAGGGGCTATCAAAAATGAGTTTACAACCCAAAAGAAGCCTATTTATATTGCTGATAAGAAAGGAAAATTTACCATAGAATATAACTTAAATTTTCATTTAGTTTGGGATAGAAAATTTTATAGAACCAACTATATAGTATGTTTAAGAAAAAACGATGAATTGATTGTTGAACAAAATAGTTATTCTTATGCACCTAATGATAATAATGAACGTTTTGTAAATAAAGACAAGAAAATAGAGATTGATTTAGAGCAGGGCGATAAATTGTATTTTTATATTAGATATTGGTTTTGTATAGAGGAGAACTATCCAACAGGTGCAGGCGGAGGTGTTTCTTTGCAAGAAGTTCCTGTTTATGTACGAAAAAAAGAGATTAGTGATAATAATCAAGTGAGTTATTTTAAGGTTTTTCGTAAAGATATGGAAACGTCTGTCTATGGTAAGATTGCTTTTGTTCATGAGGTGCTGAATGGTGTTTGTGATATTACAAGTGGTTTGACGGTTCGTAGCGATTGGTATAGTAGAAAAGATAGTGCAATTAATCCTCTCAAAGATGTTAATCGATATTTTGGGAGTGGTTCATTAAAAACATTGACAACAGGTGCAAGGTTACGACGTGGACGTATGACAGGAAGTAATAATATTACTCCTTTGAAATTTTGTTTTAAGGATTTGATACAAAATCTGAATGCTATTGATAATGTGGGTTGGGGTTTTAGTCTAGAAATGGAAAATGGGAGTCCTAAACTTTTTATAAGAGTAGAACCTATGGCATGGTTCTATAAAAAAGATTTGGAACTTTTAGTAGTTGATAACGTGCAAAATATTAGTCGTAAGGTAGATGTAAAACGTGTGTACAACCGTGCTGAAATAGGTTATGAGAAGTATGCAGAACTGAATAAAGGTAGATTTATAGATGCAATACACACTAAAAGAGAGTATAGCAATGGATTAAAGGCAGTAAAACGAACGTATAAGAAATTAAGTAAGTTTATTGCAGACGGTTATTTGATAGAGGAAGCAAGGAGGAAAGCGTTAGACCCGAGTCATAAAGATGAGAGCAAAGATGAAGATGTCTTTATTTTAGAAGTCGGTGGTAGTGTATGGTTAGACGGTTTTATTGAGTATTTTGTTGTACAAGGTTTAGATGTTAAACCTATATTTAAGAATAGGATATTAAGCCCTGAAACAGTTTTTAATCCACGTTTAACTCCTCGTAGAAATGCAGAAAAACATAAACAATCGTTGTTTTATAGTTTAAGAAATAATGAATTTAGGTTTATAAGTGGCACAGGGAATTATTTTGTAGTAGGTAAGGGAATGAAACATGAGCCTGACGACCTTTTTGTGAATTATTATTTAGAAGAACATACAGAATTAACCTCTTGGGGTGCAAATGGAGTTTATGAATATTTAGGTTTAGGTGTTGGTTTTGGCTTTTATAATCCTTTTTTACGTGCTGAAATATTGAAATTTGAGTATCCTTTGAAATGGACGGATTATAAGAGAATTAAAGATAATCCGTATGGTTATATTTTGGTTAATGGGGAGAAGTGCTTTATTTGGTCGGTTGATTATGTTTTGGATAGTGGGTTGTGTAAGTTTGAGTTGATACCGTCCTTTTAATTATGAATTATGAATTGTGAATTATGGAAAATAGTTTTTTAGAATTTAATCCTTTGTATCAATGGGGATGTGAAGGGGTAGCGTTACCTATAAAGAAGAGTGGTTCTTTTAGAACGTTAGCAGATAGTTATCTAACGTTTGACAGTGTTGTAAAATTGTACGGAACTGTTATAACAGAAAATGGTTGTCAGTTATCTGAAAGTGGGGATTTTGTATTTAATTCTTCCTTTTTAAGCGATTTAGAAATTGGTACATGTTTTCGTTTTAAGGTTAAAAGAGGACTTGAAACGCTTTTTTCTCAAATATTTAGGGTAGTACCTGATGATAATGAAACATCGCGAGTAGAATATTGGTGTGATGAAAATGCTTTTGGGTTTCCTTATGAAGAAGATTTTGCTAACTCTGTATTTTTACCTTTACGTTTGTACGATGTTCAGTACCCACAGAAAGAGAAAATATATCAAAAGAAAAATGGGGAAAATGTAGTTCTTTCTTCTAAAATAGAAGAAGAATGGCGATTAGAAACAGAGTATATCCCTTTGGGTTGGCATAAAAAAATTATTGTTGCCCTTTCGCACGACCACGTTAGAATAAACGGAAAAAATGTAGTAAAAAAAGAAGCCTACAAAATAGATTATAATAACGAAATAGTAACAGAATGCGGGGAAAAATTATACAAAGGTACGTGTGTTGTGCGTGGGGATATTATGGAAAAGAATAGTAATTGTTAATATGCTAATTTGATAGTTTGACAATATATATGAATTGTTTTTGTGATAAAAACAGTAGTTTGTTTTGTTAAACAATGATGTGTTTATTATCTTTGCAATATCGCAAACGTACTGATGTAGTGATGTAAGAGCACTGATGTGTTTTTGTTTTTTCATAATAAAAGTTGTTAAAAAAGTCTTTGTAGTGATACAAAGGCTTTTTTTAGTGATTAGTAGTTAGCGATTAGTTTTTTTTGTGATAATTGTATGTAAATATAGCGGTCTTTTGAATTTAAGCCATTCTAAATGATTATATTTGCGATTAGTTATGGAGTTATGGGAGTTGTGAAGTTTAGATTGCTTCACTTCGTTTGTAATGACGAAAAATTAACCATTAACCGTTATCAATTAACCATTCACAATTAAAAGAGATGGATATTCAAAAAATAATAAAAGGCGACAGGCATAGCAACTATACTGAAACGTGTGAATTAGCCCATAAATTAAGAGTACATAGTGACGGACTTTTGCCTGAAAAACTAATCAATGAACGCAGACCCAGTGAAAGCGAAGAAGTGAAAAAGTATAGACGGAAAATCTATGTTGCTAAAACAAAAAACCCAATCTTCAAAGTTGTAAGTTCTTTGGAAAAAATCCGACGTTCGCAAGATTGGTCTATTCAGTATAATGCAGAAAGTGTTCCCAAAAATGTAACAGAAAAAGAGCATCTAGAACAGTATTGTGAATACAATTATCCTATTTATACAAGTATTACAAATTGGGCTTTTTCTGTATTGCTGAAACAGTATTTGATAGATGCAAATGGGATTGTTGCAATTATTCCAGAAACTATACCAAAAGAAAAAACGGAATATATTAAACCTATTGCTGTGTTTTTTGAGAGTTCGCAAGTCATGAACTACAAAGAGGGTGAAATGGTTGTTCTTAAAAGTTTAGATACAAGTAGTTATCAAGTAGGACAACTTACACAAAATGACGGAAGTGTTTATTATCAAATAACTACCACCAATATTATACGATATGAACAGATAAACAATGCAGGCGACTTAAAAATTGTTTATGATTATCAACATAATTTGGGTAAATTACCTGCTTTTAAAGTCGGCGGATTGTTTTTGAAACGCAAAAATAATGACACTATTTATGAAAGCCGTATTGCCTCAATGTTACCAAATTTAGACGAGGCTGCAAGGGAATATTCCGATTTGCAGGCTGAAATCGTACAACATATTCATTCAGAAAAGTATGCTTATACTAATGAGGAGTGTAAAGAATGTAGAGGTACAGGAAGAGTAGAGAGCAAAACAGATAACAAACAAGTTGAATGTTCACGTTGTAAAGGAAGCGGTACAGTCTTAAATAGTAGTCCTTATGGCATGTATCTTATTAGACAGGAAAAAGATGCTTTGAATAATTCTTTTCCTACACCACCGATTGGATATGTTCAGAAAAGTGTAGAAATGGCACGTTTGCAAGATGAAAGAGTAAGTAAGCATATTTATGAGGCACTGGCTACTATTAATATGGAGTTTTTAGCAAACACTCCTCTTAATCAATCAGGAGTTGCAAAAGAGGTAGATAGAGATGAATTAAACAATTTTGTTAATTCTATTGCAGAGGATATTGTGGCAATATTGGATAAGGTGTATTATTTTATTAACGAATATAGATATTTTGTTATTGTAGGGAATGCAGAGCAACGCCAAGCAATGCTTCCCAAGATTAACGTTCCTACTAAATATGACTTATTGACATCGGAACATCTTTTAGTCGGCATAGAAATGGCTAAAAAAAGCGGTGTAAGTAGTGTTATTTTGAGAGAATTAGAAATTGAATATGCTAAAAAACGTTTTTACACCAATCAAGATATTAGTTATGAGGTTCAAGCAGTGATAGAACTTGACCCACTATACGGCATGAGCATAGACGAAAAAATGAGTTATAAGGCGAACGGTGGTGTAAGTGAAGAAGATTATATTATTAGTTGCAATATTTCCAATTTAGTGAGAGAAGCAAAAGAAAAGCACTCCAATTTTTATAGTTTGCCACGGACAAAGCAGAAAGAGATAATTCAAAGTTTAGTGTTAAGTAGTTAGTATTAAGTGAGTAATTAATCATTTATCATTAACCATTATTAGTGTTCGTTTTGGATAGGATAATAAAGACAATAGAGAATATTACTGATTCCTTTGAGGGTAGATTGAAGGCTACTGAAAAGAAAGCGTTAGATAATGTTTTGCGTTTGGTTAAAGATTTGGAAATTAGCCGAGATGGAAAGGTTGTACCCAATACCAAAAACTTAAAATTGTTGCAATCGCTTAAAACTGCCCTTAATAGTGCTATACTTAATAAAGATTATTTGAAAAGTGTAAAAGATGTTTTGAATGGGTTGGGCGATATACAAGATGTTCAAAAAGCGTATTATTCAGGTTTGCAAACGAAACCTTTGGCAAAGGTAAAAAATGCTTTTGAGCGTTATGATATGGTGCGTAAAATGTCTATGGATAGCGTTAAAAATGGATTATTGCGTACTGGAATAGAGGCGAATATTACCAATAAAGTGAGTGATATACTTCTAAAAAGTATTACAACGGGAGGTAGTTATGCTGATTTGACACAAGACTTAACTAATTTCTTAACCACTAACGAGCAAGGCGAGGGAGCATTAAGTCGTTATGCAAGAACGTGGACGGTTACGTCAGTAAATGAATTTGCAGGGCAGATAAATAGTTTGATGAGTGAAGACTTGGGTTTTGAGTGGTTTGTGTATCGTGGTAGCAATATAGAAACGACACGAGAATTTTGCGAACACTTGACAAAAAAAGAGTATATTCATAAATCAGAATTAGCCGAAATAATCAAGGGAAATATAGACGGTCATAAGTGCGAAATTTATCCCAAAACAGGATTACCCAAAGGCATGAAAGAGGGAACAACAGTTGAGAACTTTGCAATGAATAGGGGCGGTTGGAATTGTGGTCATCAGTTGAGCGGTGTGCCGACAGAAAGTGTACCAAAAGAGGTAAGAGAAAGGCTGAAAAATGGAAGTGGAAAAACAGTGAGTAAACGTACCCAAAAGCAGAAAGAAGATGTTTTGAAAAGGTGGAACGAAAGAAATCAGAAACGTAAAAAAAGAATAGATAAATCTATTTATTTTGATGACATAAAAAGATTGAAAGAAGTAAAAGTAAAATATAACGAGGTTAAACCTTTGAAAAAAGGTTTAGATGAAGAAGATATAATACAAAGAGTTGCTGGTGGAGATAAAACGTCACGAGGTTCGTGTGCGTCGGTTTCGTTGGCTTATATCGGGAATAAAGCAGGGCTAAATGTACTTGATTTTAGAGGTGGAAAAAGTCATCTTTATTTCGCGAGAAATATAGATAATGTTATTAAAAAAGCAGGTGGAAAGTATTATGAAGAATATAATGATATTGTTGCTGCTCAAAAATTAGTAAAAAATATTAAACTAAATAAAGAATATCTGTTCGCAGTAGGTAAACATGCGTCGATAATAAGAAAAACAAAAGAAAAGGGTATTGAGTTTTTGGAGTTGCAATCTCCCAAAGAAAATGGGTACAAATCTTTAACAATTCAAAAATTAAAAACAAGATTTGGTTGTCGAAAATCACATTCAGAATTTGGAGAAAAATATAAAGTAACTTCTTCTATTATTGAAATTGAAATATTACAAAAGAGTAAAGGATTTAAGGATTTATTAGGTTATATAAACACTGCAAAAAATGACCAAATGAAAGGGATTACAGGAAAAATTAAATAATTTTATTTGTCTTTGCTATTAAAGAAGTCATACCAATATGGCTGTTCTTTTGCAAATATCTCTTGTTCGTTTTTAGATAATTTGTGTGGATAATCTTCAAATAAATTATACACAGTTTTCTTATCAAAAGAAAATAATATTTCACCCCTAATAGGCTCAGTTGTATCAAGCCAATATATTCGGTCATTCTTGTTTTCTTTATAGAAATGCCATTTAACGCCATTAATAATCATAATTCTTTGTTTTAAGTGTTTAATAAATATTTAGTTGCTTTTATCAATAAAGCAATAATTAATATTATTAATCCTATTGTTAGATTTCCTTTTATTCTCTCTCTGTTATTGTATCTGTAATCAAAACTCATAATAACGCAAAATTAAAAATATTTTTTTTACTATGCAAAACGAGAAAAGAATTTGTCTTTTTTTTCTTCTTTTGGTTTTACCTCTTTTTCTAATAAGATATAAATAACATGCTCCAAAGAGTGAAAATAACCTTTTTCTTTGTTTAATTCTACTTGTTTCTCTTCTAACATACGCCTAATATGATATGGCATATTTCTTAAACGATATTCAGAAGTTAGATGTGGATTTTTCATATTGGTAAAGTATTAATATGATAATTTGTTAATGTAATAATATTTTTTTGTGATAAATATATGCAAAGATAGTTGTTTTTTGAATTAATACAATTCTTAATGATTATATTTGTAGCAAGAAAATAATAAAGTTTAATCAAAAAATAAGATTATGGAGTATATCAAAGTACAAAGAGAGGGGGAAGATAATTTTACTATCGTTCCAAAAGTAAATGAGGGTTTTTACCAAAAACAGGGTTTTAATGTTAGTAAACCCACAAAAAAAGAGATAGAAGCGTTTTTTTCTATACCCGAAGAGGAAGATGTAGAAAAAAGCGAAGAGTACAAAAAGTTAGTTTCGGAATTAGAAACTGTAAAAGGAGAAAGAGATACACTTGTAAAGGAAAAAGAGGAACTTGAAAACAAGTTAAAAGAACTTACAAAGAAAAAATAGTTTTTAGTAATTATAAATTATGAGTTATGAATTATGAATGCGATAAGTCAGAAGACAGAAGACAGAAGTCAGAGTGAATTAACCATTTATAATTAACAATTCATCATTAAATTTTTATTATTGACTATTTGTTAGATTAACAAATTAACAGATTATACAATATGAAATTAGGAGATTTTCTCAATACATTGGCAAAAAAAGTAGGGAAACACACAGACCCTGAACTTATTGCAATATTAAGCAGTTCGGAAGTAGCAAACAGAGAAATCAACGATGATTTAGCAGAAAGTTTGGACAAAGGACTGATGTCGCTTGACGGAGCGAAAAATAATGCTGACGTGCTTAACCATTTCAAACCTATTATTTTGAAATCAGCAGACGATAAATTTAGTTTGTTGGCTGAAAAATATGGTCTTGGTGATGATATTAAAAATGAAAAAAATACTTACAAAAAGTTTGATTTGTTGGATAGTCATCTTTCAAAAACCATAGAAGATTTGAAATCAAAACAAGGTAAGAGTGGAAATGCTGAAAAAGAGCAACAACTAACCCAACAAATTCAAACGTTGCAAAAACAGTTATCGGATTTGACTGATAGCCAAAAACAAAAGGTTGAACAATTAACACAATCTCACGCAAATGCAATGACGGAAATGCAGGTTAAATTTGCCCTTACTGGTAAAAAG
>PDWI01003510.1_pt1 | contig 22066 bp, 21 predicted proteins | sample 1430891 | NCBI WGS metagenome assembly PDWI01 (sample SAMN01162508, study PRJNA174530) | Oral metagenome, whole genome shotgun sequencing project. | biome: Marine environment; feature: Marine mammal; material: Swab sample of the gingival sulcus; isolation source: swab sample of gingival sulcus... | reverse complement strand
GCCTTGCCAGTATGACCTTTCCACTCACCTTTATGTAGTTGCTCAACGATACTCTCGATTTTATCAAGGGTTGTATGCACCTGCTGAACCACATCCACACCATCGACCATCAATGATTTCTCTTTTGGCATACGCAAGGCAACGTGTAGCACAGGACGCTGTTCAGTGGTATTCAACACCTCACCTGAAAACATACGCTTGATGGTTTTTGGTAATTCACGAGCATGGGCTAAGTCGATCAAAGCTGATTGAATCTCATCAGTGATACGCTGTTTTGAATAATCAAAATACAAATCGCCAAATTCAACGGCATACTTTTCGGTACGTTGAGCATCTTCGCTAAATAGCGTTGGTAAATCAGCTACAGAACCGGCAAGCTTTTTTAGAGATTGGTATTCGGTAGTTTTGGTAAGTAGGGGTAATGTCATGGAAAGCTCCTTATTTATATAGTTATTTGAATAATGTACTGATTATAATGGTAACTCTTTAGAAATATCACAAGTCATTTTTGAAAAAATAATCTGAGTTCATGAGGAAAATAATCCACTATCCATATAAAAGAGGCACATCACTTATATAAATTAGTGATGTGCCTCTACTGTAGCTAACCTATGCTTTGAGCGATACCCCGTTTCTATCTGTTTACCCAACTAGTCAAACCCTAACATCAACCCTGCTGTTCTGCAAAATAAGCAAATGCCTCCACATAGGTTTTCATATCCCCTGCATCATAGCTATTACCCACCATGGTGGTCACTTCCACATTTGCCGACTCAATCAAGGCATCAATGGCATTGGTTAGCTGAATTTCTCCTTTTTTATCAGGGGCTGTACGAGCTAAATAGTCAAATATCTGGCAATCAAATACATAACGACCAACCACAGCAAGGTTTGATGGAGCATTTTTTGCTTCTGGTTTTTCGACAAAACCGACAACTTCTATGCTTTCATTAATATTATTCTTCTTATAGATGGCTTGTTGGTTTTTAGTTTTGGCAATGCCGTATTTATGAATGTCTTTTTGTGCGACAGGATCTACTAGAATTTGTGACACGCCAGTTTGGGCAAACTGCTGAGTCATATAAGCAAGGTTTTGTTTGGCATAATTGGTATGATAAGGGTCAATCACCACATCTGGTAACATCACCGCAAAATGATGACCATCAACGATTGGTCGAGCAGCAGCTACCGCATGACCCAGTCCAAGACGTTTGCCTTGACGTACTGACAGGATTTTTACATCATCCGGCAACCACTGTAAACTATCTGCTAGAGCAATCTTACCACTATCACGCAGAGCATCATCAAGCTCTACGTTTAGGTCAAAGTAGTTTTCAATCGCTTGCTTTTGCGGATGGGTAACAAGCACAATATTTTTAATGCCTGCGGCTATCGCCTCTTCGATCACATAATGAATCACTGGACGATTACCCAAAGGCAACAGCTCCTTTGGAACACTCTTGGAAAGTGGTAGCATCCGAGAACCAAAGCCCGCTACTGGGATGACTGCGTGGGTGATTTGTGGCATATTCTTTATTCACTATTTTTTAAAATTCTACCATTTCAATAAAATATTATTTTTTCATGCATAAACAGGCAGAATATGCCTTATCTATATTCAATTAGTGATTTTCATATATTAGAAAAGGCACTACCATTGCATTGTATTATAGATAAAAGAGATATACAATACATAGCATGAATTTTAAAGACTATTACCAACCTATTCTCATAAAACTATATCAAGATAAACTTGGTTTGGTTGTTAGCGTATTTCCTTGGAAAGGTGTGGTTGGTTATTGAAAGTTCAAATTAAATTCAATTTAGAGAAGATCTTATCTTTGCAAAAAGACTTCTTTTTCTTTTTTTATATTGTGAGAAATTATACCGTGTCTCATATAACTCTTTGACACTATTTCGAATATACTGTTGATTTTGTGTCAGTTTGTATTCTTTATCGACCGCCTTTTCTAAACAGCTTATCACATTATCAGTCGCAGTACTTGTTTCTAAAAACAACTTTTCTCTTATTGCCTGATTATTTACCCTAATTTGTAAACTTTCTTCTACTGCTTCCCTTAACATAAATACTGAATTTACCTCAATACCTAATAAATTTCTATAAGCATATTCCAAACTATATTCATCCATTTTCTGACTATTAGAGATTTTACTATTTAATAATACGACTGGTTTGCTAAAATACATCGCATCAAATATAGCACCGCTATAATCAGAAATGACCACATCCGCCACTAAAATAGCTTCTAACAATATATCATCAGCTCCTAATAGAGTGATATTTGATAACTGTTTAATTCTTTCCCACATAGATGTATCTAACAGATGTGTGTTATGATGAACTTTAATTATAACATTATACATACTGCTTAATTGAGCTACTGACTCTAAATAATCATCTAAGCTACTCAAATCGCCCCAAGTAGGTGCATATAAAACCGTCTTTCGCTTGTTATCTAATAAACTTTGATATTTATTTACTATTTGAGCTTTTATGAACTTATTTTGTAATAAATCATAATTAGGATTACCTGTTATTTCGACAGGAGAATAATATGATATTTTATTTGCGGCATAACGACCATAAACTAAATTAACATCAGCCAAAGACCGCCATGGAGCATAGTTATGAGGTTCCTTAGCATAGCCATATTGCATCATCACAATCGGTGCTTTCTCAATCTGAAATATCTGCCTAAAAGGAGTTTGACACACTATAAGATCAAACTTGTTATCTATCTTGCCCATTCCATCCTTATCTACCATCATAATCTGTTGGCGATATTGTTCCAGAATTTGTTTATTAAAAACATTCTTACCTTGTTTCATTTCAAGAATAAATTTAGAGTCTGATAACTTATTCAATAAAGGTAAAGAATGATTAAACTGAAATGGGTTCCAACCCACAAAGGCAATGTTCGCATTCATAACTTTTATATCTCCTCACTGATCTTGAGTAGGTTATTAATAAACTTTTTAGGAGGGATATCATCAAAGAAATTAGCACTTCTAACAGATACATGTTTCAGAGCCTTATGTATATCATTGACAGACTTAGGGGGGGGATTGAGATAGCCTAACCAGCCTTTGTTAATTGCCATGACATAGCCTTGCTTTGCTTTTTCACCAATAATAAGACTTGGTATGCCTAGAAAACACATTTCTATACTCAACGCTGACCCTTCTGATAAGGTCACATCAACCATATCAAGTTGAGAAGGAATGGCATCATCAAATTCTTTACTTAACAAAACATATGGATTTTCGTTAAAATCTTCAAGTTTAAATTGTTTACCGTTAGGATGGTGTCTAATTAACCATTGAACCGTATCATCAGATGAATCAATTAAGTTTGTCAACCACTTTGGCACAACCATTTGTTTTTGTAGTATCACTAGCACAACAAACTTATTAGTATCTATAGATCTTTTGAGTTTCGGCGTTAAAGAAGGAAGTGTTTGGCTAAAACCACTTAACCAAGCATTCCCCATCACAATGGGTTGATGCTTACTGGTCGATTGAAAAGTTTCTTTAATATGTTTTGCTTCATCTTCAGACCAAACGGCAAAATAATCAGGATAGGCCTGATAAGATTTTCCTGTTATTTCTGGGTAATGATTATACAGCATACCCCAGCCAGCTTGTAAGCCATGTTGTAGATCTACAGTGATAATTCCCAACTCATCAGCCGCTGAGATTAACGGTGCATAACGATGAAAATAGTTTAGAAAAATGATTTTTGGTTTTATTTTTTTTAAAAATTCTAAATAAAATGCTCTCGCTGATAGCTCATAACTTATTAAGTTAAGAAATGTTTTTTTATTCAAAGGTTTTAATAGTGTCAGATGCTGTTTCATTTTATAAAACAATCTATTATCGAATATAACATCATCAATATGCTTGTCATCTAAATCTTGAGGCAATAACAACAGTTGCACAGGATGCACATAATCATTCCAGTGATGTGATAACCTTCGTGTTCTTATAATTTCAACCTTTTTTGCCGTTGTAATGTTTTTTGCGACTGTATAATAAGGATCTATGATTTTATGATAGACGTCACCATTGACAACTTGTTGTTCAACAGCATTTTGCATCACAAAGAACAAAATATCTACCTGTTCGGTAGGCATATTTTCCCTTGTGATCGGATGATACTTTTTTTCTAATAAGTGATATAAATAGTTTGGTAATTGATACGGATGACCACCTTGTATCCGCTGGGGTGTCAATTTATAATCCTGATATTGACCAATTGATATGGAATTAATCGCTGCCCATATATGATTTCTTAGATAAGGCCAGATATATTCTTCGTGCCACTTTATACTATTTACATCATAATCAGCAATGAACTTCTCAAGTTGCAGATAGACATCATCATCATGGGCTTTTTTTAACTTAATACGTTTTAAATAGGCATCTTCAAAAAAACGAATAGGCGACTTTATCAACTTTTTTAGTTTTTTTTGAATCATAAGAACTCATTAACAACATATAAAAATATAAAAACTTTAACCATATTTACATAGAAAATATAAATAACAGCCTGTCTAATACTCTAATTTAATTCTCTCAATAAGTGCTGAAGTAGATATACTTGGTGTTCTAGGTAAATAAATAACTTGGCAAATATCTTGCAACTCATCAAAACAACCTTGCCAATCATCGCCCATTACCAATATATCCGCATTATGTTCTATAATATAGTCACGTTTCTTTTCCATGGATTCTTCTAAAAATACACTGGTTACGCAAACCAAGGAAGAAATCATATGAATTCTTTCAGATTCTGTAAATAAGGGATAATAGCCTTTTTTCTGATAGTTAAAATCATCAGAAGACACACCGACATACAGCTCACTACCATATGAAGCGGCCCTCTCAAGAATACGCAAATGACCAAAGTGAAACAAGTCAAAGGTTCCAAATGTTATTACTTTAGTCATTATTTATCAACCATATTTAGTAGACCTCTTTCCAAACAACGATTTTATTAGATTTCAGAGGAACATAACTCATTGATTTAATTGATTTCTATTTTAGTTAAGAAAGAGGTCTAGTATCAAATCATACCTAGTAACCAACACCTAGAGTATCTAATTTAGTAATTAGCCATTTGGTAATACACATCGATGAGTGATGCCTGCTCTTCAATGGTACAGTGAGTATCAAACTCTCCATTTAAGAAAGTTTCTGTTTGTAGGTACAAACCTGGTTTGTACTCTGTATCAATGCTAGAATCAAGTGTTACCGCTTCCTCTTTCACTGTCCCCAGTTTAACTACTCGCAATTCTTCCATAGGTTTAAAGATCAATCTATGATTCGCAGTTAAAAACTCTATAGACCAACGACCGGGAGCTCGCCAATCCGCAAAGTAGCTAAATATGATATTATTATCAGTAACTCCAGAACCACAGAACTGTTCCGCACTCTTATGCCATGTTAATGAACCTTGTGTATAAGCCGATAGCTCTTTTGGCTTACCAATCAAGTGAAATGCTAAATCAACAACATGAGTAGAATTACCAATGAACCACTTCTGATGAACCACTTCGGGTTTATCAAGTTTTTCAATAATGTGCGACCACTCTGTAAATTCAAAAGTACAAGAACGTAATCCACCATCTTGAGCGATAATTTCTTTTGCTTTTTGTGTTGATTGGTAAAAACGTCGATTATAAGCAATCAACGTATTTGATTCATATTTAGTCGATAAATGATTTAAATGTTCTATCTCATATTTATCCACGCCACCTGGTTTCTCAACTAAGATGTTTTTTACACCAAACTTTATCAACTGAGCAACACAATCATAAAGCTGATCCACACCAACAGCAACAATCGCATGCGAGGAAACTTCTGGCTCTAAAGCTAGAAAAGTGGTCAAACCGCCTAAATGAACGGTTTTATCAGTCAACTCACGACATTTTTCTGCCGATTGCCGCCCTCTACCTATAATTTCATAATCAGCTTTTAAACCTTCAAGTACCTTAATATAATCGTGTGCCATACCACCAGCACCTATAAGCCATACTTTCATTTCTAGTTCTCCCATTTTTACTCTAGATTAACTAATCGGACACAGATCAAGTGTTAACTCCAGCTCATTTTCAATTATTTTATGCATAAATTCAATATAAGGCTTATGAAGTAAAACAGCCTCTTGATACGAGGGAAGAGGCACATTTTCACCATGAACAATAGCATTAACCACCTTGCCTGTTAAATTACTCTGATATTCAATGATACCACCCTCTATGATTTCTAGTTTCCAATTCCACTTGCCATCCTCGGATTTATATGCGTACATAACGGTACCGTTAGTTTCATCAACAACCAATTTAAGGTTTTCTGTATTAATACTTATAGTAGTAGAAATCGAATCATCGGAACTCTCCTCACAAGTAAGAACGATTTTATTTCGACCTACTTTGGCAGATAATTCTCCATAAACTTCGTAAAATCCTTTCCTTTTGGATTCAGTAACACTGAATCCATGACCACCGACGATCTCAAAGGATACATTTTTTTCATTTACCAAGAAAAGTAGATGATCCATAAAATGCAACGCATTACTGGCCATACCCCAGTTATAGCCATGTACTGCATAATGAATATGTTCTGAACTTCTAATATCACCTACATAATTTTGATAAAATTTGAAGGCTCTACGAGGATGATTAACCCACACATTTATTTGAGTCTTTTCAAATATTTCAGAAAATCGATCATAATCTTTTAATTCTTGAAATAGAACCTTCTCTAAAATAATATTTTTAATTTTAGAGTAATATAATACCATTTGTAATACCTGAGCCCTAACATCAGAGTTAGTAGCAACAATCAATACATCAATAATTTTATCAAAATCTTGAATGTCATCAACAAACTTAACTTGTTTAATTTTTTCATTTACAGGCAAACTTTTAAGCCGTTCTACAGCTTGTTTACGCATAGATTTATTGGGTTCAAATAATTCAATTGATACATCAAAATCAACATCATTAAGACCTTGTAAGTGCCTACTACCTAAGTTACCAACTCCAATTATTGCAACTGTCTTTGTTGCAAGCTTTATTTCATCACTAACTCTCTTTTTAATCTCTTTTGCCAATATCTCATGACCAAGGTGACTTAAATGCATATTATCATCTAACATACATTCACTTAACCCGTAAGAGTTATATATATCTTTTAAATTAATAACCTCAACAAAAGAGAATTCACTGGCTACTTTATCAAAAATCTCATTATAAACTTCAGAACGTTTAATACTACCAGGGTTTTCAATTTCATGCGATTTTGGAAAGGGAACTATATTCACGAAATGTAACTTTTTAACACCAGCCTCTTTAGCTTTATTAGCTAGCTTAATTAGATTTTCTTCAAACTCCGAAAGATTTGTATAACTATAATCTTGTTGGTTTAACATGATATCACGTCTAAAATCTTTAGCGAAATCTAGAATTATCTTCTTATAATCACCATCAACAGTACCCAAAGCTAGCCTCTGTTGTTCTGAAAAAACTCGCTCCGCATAATCATTTAAACCTACATGCAATACAACATGCTTATTTTTAATACTCTCATCAAAAATCAAATCCCAATTTTGCAAAACTTTTGAAGTCGTGTTAAATCTCTGAGCCCATGGAACAATAGAAATATCAAATGCTTCATCTTGATTAAACATAAAAGAAGCACTATATTGAATCCCCATTCCATCAGCAAGAGCTTCTTGAGGTCTTGGCAAACCTAAAGAATCAGCAATATAATAAACTTTATTATTCTTATTAGATTGATTAAGAATTTTTCGTTTAAACACTCTAGCTTCTTTAATCCAAAGCGCATCATCTTGACTTTGTCGCTTATCTGGATTCGGAATTAGTGTCAAGGAATCTCTAATTTTATGAAAAGTTTCAATTGCTTTAGAAGTATTACCAGCATTCACAGATTCTTGTAAGCTAGACGTTAAGCTTTCAATTTCAATTTCAATTTCAATTTCAATAGAGTTCGTTTTTTTAGAGTTTTTCATTTTCCTAAAACAGTCGGCTTTTCTGCTTGAAGCTTTTAGTAAATTTTTCAAAAATTCTCTAGGATTAATATCTGCAAATCCATATGAAGACTCTTTGCTATATACGCCTTTCTCAATTTTCTTTAGGACCACTGAAAAATCCTTCGCTTCTTCTATAAATGAGAAAATACCTTCATCAATTTCATATTTATAGTTATCAAAACCAGTCTCACCTATAATGGCATTATGGACTCCGAAATAACTTGCTTCTACAGCAAGTGCAGACCCCTCAGAAATTGCAACATCAACATACGGAAATAGATCGGTAAATAAAACTGTATCAACCTCTTCATCAATAATGATATTTGCATTACCAAAATCTTTTTCCGTAAATTTTCTCCCTTTAGGATGATGTCTAATTACCCACGTTACATCGTCACCAGACGTTGCTATGATCTCTTTTAACATTTCAGGAACAGTAGGTTGGTTTTGCATGATAACCAACACAACTTTATTCTTTATTTCTAATTTGTTTTTTAATTCTTCCGATATTTGTGGTGGCATATTCTTAATTTTTTGTAACCATGGACTACCCATAAGTATTGGCTCGTGTTTTTTAGATTTAAAAACTTGCTTCACATTTTTAAACTCTTTCATAGACCATACTCCAAAAATATCAGGAATGGCTTGATACCCCTCTAAGGGAATTTCATCATAGTTATTATAAAGGGGATTCCAGCCCACTTGTAACCCGTGTTGTAAATCAACCGTTAGAATTCCTAAACTATGAGCAGCAGAAATTAATGGTGCATGATAATGGAAACCAAACAGGCACAATACTTTTGGGTTATACTTCTTAAGTATAGATATACAATACTCCCTTGTATGCATATCATGGTCTATTAATCGACATAACTTATCTTTAGAATAAGTATCTAAAGATGGAACGTATTTTTTCATCATTGGAAAAAAAATAGGATTCATATCCATTAGATCTGAAAAACCATATTGAACAATCCTAGAGGGTAGAATCACATCTGATTTATTTTTATATTTTTTCCATTGATTAACATCAAATGAACCACTTCTTACTATCTCAAATTTCTTTGCATTTCCAATCTTAACTGCTTCTTCATAAAAAGGGTCTGTAATCCTATGATAAACTTCATCATCAATTTGTATTTGTTCCGTCGAATTACCTAGGACTAAAAATAAAAAGTCAAGACTTTGTCTAGGTAAATCTTCAATTTCTTTCGCCATACACTCTCTTTTTAGAGTTTTACGCACATTTGGTCTGATTTGTAAGGGGTGCCCATTTTGTAATCCATAATCACTTATTGTACGACCTTTTTCATTTCGTACACTAACCATACTCAACTGAGCCCACCATATATTTCTTATATAAGGCCAAAGAAATTCACCATGTAATCGCATACTATTGACATCATAACGGTAAGCAAAAGTAACTAGTTCCTCAAAGTGTTCTTTAGTATCCTTAGGCTTAGGTGCAGGCTTAGGTGCAGGCTTAGGTGCAGGCTTAGGTGCAGGCTTAGGTGCAGGCTTAGGTGCAGGCTTAGGTGCAGGCTTAGGTGCAGGCTTAGGTGCAGGTTGATCTTTAACTACAACTCTTTGTTGTAACAAAGACACCACTTGTTTATTATAAGAATCTTCAATAGATTGCACGGGATGTTTTACAAATTTCTTTAATTTTCTTTGGATGCTGGACTTCATAATCTCTAATCCTATAATGGTTGGACTGTTAGTAAATTTTTGCTCTTTGACTAACCTATCTAATAAAATAAATAAACCTATCGGACAGTTATGTTAGACAAAATTAAGATATTTCTGGCAAGAAGTAGGGGAAATTTATTTTTTTCTCAATTTTCTACTTAATAGTCAATTTGTACACGCCTACTCTTCACGTTATTCCAAGTTTGTGAAATCTTTTATTTCTTTAACTCCATACACTCGTATATTATTAGACCGTTTTGATGCCTAAAAATCTAGTATATAGCCTACAGCCCTAGCTTTTCCTTTTCAGACATTAAATTATCTAAGGAATAATCACAACCAACGAAATAAACAATTTTACTAACGGAATTTTCAGTGCTATAAATAGAACTTTTCTGAGAAATAGCCTTCAAATATGGAACCGTCTTATCATTTTTTGATAGTAAGCTAACCTCACCATCAATAAATATTGGCGGTGAAAATGTATCAAATAAAAATATGTTCTCATGTCCTCTCCGCAACAATAAGCGTTTTTTATGTTTTGACTCTATAATTAGAGAACCTGAATTTTCATCACTCCAGAACAAACATCCGGCCAAATATCTTTGTCCATAAATTCTTATGCACATATTCTCGGGTACTTCAAAAACATCTTGCTTTACTAATGAAGTTCCTTTTTGCGAACAATTTAAACTTCTAGTATCGACCTTTAGCAATTGGTAGTTTAAATCTGGTAGTGACAAAATTGCTTTTTTATACAATATATCAGAACATTTCACTGGTGTATCTATTGCCTTCAGTATTTCTTCACCGATTAAAGCTTGATACTTATAAGAAAAATGTCTGTCATCAACATATGCTTCTTCTAATGTATCAGAATATTTCAACATCCACACTGGCAATAGCTCGGCTATATCAATATACTTAATACCTATCCTATCAAACAGCTCTCTAAGTTTATGCCTCAGTTGTTTGTATTTACCTTCTTTAAAAGAACTTTTTTGTATTAATAACAAAACAATGGAATTTTGATCATTTCCCTTATTAACCAAAGTTCTAACAAGTGCCAAATGCTGACCAAAAGATTGTTCTTCAGTAAGAGCATCAATATCAATTAAGAATTCATCATTAAGTAGAAAATCAAAAATAGTAACACTCCTATCTTGCATAGTATTAGCACACAAAGCCCCATAACAAGATGAAGAGCCACCTATAGAATGATTAATAAAAGTATATCCAAGTGATTGAGCTTTCTTTTCTGATAACCGAAGATATCCTTCTTTCATAATAGCATTCGAAGTAGCAAAAACTGTTATTGATTTATCAAACACACCAACCCTCCATCAGTATTGTAACTATCTCAGCATTTAAAAATTTAAGTTTTACAGTTAAATCAAAAAGTAAACATCAATTTTCCATTATAAAGTAAACCCATCATCAACAGTCAAAATCTGACCATTCATATATTGGCTATCATCACTTAGTAAAAAACATAAAGATCCAATCATATCTTCAGGATCTAGCATACCTTTATTTAAGCATAATGCTTTATACTGCTCAACAAATGCTTTAGGCTGGTCATCAAATATACCGCCGGGACATAATGCATTCACTCGAATATTCTTACCTTTGAAGTATTTAGCCATATATTTGGTCAAGTGTAATATTGCTGATTTGATTGCAGCATATTCCACTACCATTGTCATTGGTGTATTGTCATAAACCTCAAATTTTGGAGCAATAATGCCGTAGATCGAACCAATATTGATTATATTACCTTTTCCTTGAATAATAAAATACTCTGAAAACTTTTGGGAGCATAAAAAGTATCCCCCTACATTCATATCCATATTTTCACAGAAATCATCATATTTAACATCAAAGAAATGCTTTCCATAATTTTTATTTCTAGGATATGCATTATTTACAAGAGCATCAATTTTTCCATATTTTTTATTGAGTGTTTCAATAGCATTTTTAACTGAAATTTCATTTGTAATATCAATTTCAATAAAGAATGGTGTATATTTATACTTTCCAGATAATTTTTCAATCAAAATCTGAGCAGAAGACTTATCTCTATCTGCAATGACTGCAATACCATTATGAGCTAAAATTGCCTCTACAAATCGCTGACCGATTAATCCAGCTCCTCCAGTCACAACAATGACTTTTCCATTTAGCATTTATTACTCCTATTTTCTAAAAGAAATGAAACGATATCAAAATCTAAAGGGGTATCAATATCTAATGACCTTTCCTCTGGCATGATGTAAAGACCTGTTTTATCTAAAAAAATTTTTTCTTCAAGTAAAATCGTTTCCCTATCCCAAACATAAATGGAAGCATTCATATCATAGGTTGGGGGTGCATCTTGTCGTCTAAAAACTTGTCCACTTGAGGTCACCTTAGCTAGCCTAACCTTTCCTTCTTGCTTTTCAACCATATTGAAATAAGGACTCCTACGACTTTCTGTTGCAGTAATCACATTTGAATAACCTTCGTTTATACATAGCTTTGTTGCATTAATAATATCATCGACATTTCTTAAGGGTGCAGTCGCATCTAAGTCAACTAGATAACCAAATTGGGTTTCATAATGTGCTTCACTACGTCTAAAGGCATCCTGTACTACCTGCAACTTTCCAGCTGTATCAGATGCCAACACCTCACTCCTTTTAAAGAAACACTCTGCACCATATTGCCTTGCAACATCAATTATATCATCAGAGTCTGTACTCACCACAATATGTTCAAACAACTTAGAAGAAATAGCTTGCTCAATTGTATAAGCAATAAGTGGCTTCCCTGCAATCTCTCTAATATTCTTATTTTTAACACCTTTACTACCACCTCTAGCACAAATGGTACATAACACTTTTTCTTTCATAACATCCTCTTTGTTTAGGGATAATCCCTAAAATGATTATTTATAATCTATAGCTAAAACTTATGTGTTTCTCACATTATTTTGATAAAATCTTATCTACTGTACATAAATTCAACTAGTTTTTAAAATAACTGCTATAACGATTTAATTATTGATTGTATTCATCACAACTAACCACCTCATTAGAACTTAACCCTTCTAACAAAGTACAAGAAGAGGCTTGCGTTCCTGTTAATAAATCAAGATGCATCTGTCTATATAGCTCATTTCTATCTAATTTCTCAAAACATATCCGCTCTAATGGCTGATTATGTGTTTTGACTTGCAACTCAAAATTGACTAAATCTGCGACATAGCTCGCCTTATTGCTATGAATAATCAGTTGTCTCATTGGTATCCGAGATAAATAGTCTAATACAATCACCATCTCCGTCCCTTGTGAGCTGCAAGCAAGGATACTAGAGCAATCATCTGTATCAATTTCTAAATCAGAAACTTTCCTTTTTTGAATAGTTAGGTTAGTAATATCACCAAATAAAAATTGAGCATAATCTATCTCATGACTTAAATCCTTTAAAACACCACCACCTAAACTTTTTTTCGCACTATACGACTGTCTATAATCTTGGTTAGGTCGCCAACTAGGCAAATATTGACCACAATAGATATTGGCAAATATCGGAAGATTTTTATTTTTTTGAAAAATATTTTTGAGTCTTTGAATGATTGGATGATATCTCATCACATAGCCCAAAAAAATATGGTTCTTGTTAAAATCACATTCAAACTGCTGATGAAACAATGGCTTTTCACACAATATCAACCTATTGCTTACGTGCTCTTCTAAATAAGCTAATTGTTCATAATGTTTTGAAGTTTCAGAAGCAATTACAAAGTAATCATAACTCTCGATATCAGCAACTTCAACAAGTTTTTTAAAGCACTTCTTACCTACAATATTTTGTTTCGTTACTAAATCAATACAATTAACCAGCTCAATACTAGACAGGACTTCATCATGTCTTCTTCCTATAGATCCATAACCAATAATCAATGCTTTCATAATAGACAATTAACCTAAATAGCTCACAAAATCTTGTGCTTGTTTGTAATCAACAGGTTTACCAATATCAATCCAATAGCCAACAATTGGACAATAAACGAGTTTACCATCAGACTTAACCAAATTTTCCATTAAGTCAGTAATATCAAAAAAAGTGTCTTTCGGAATTTGATTAATAAGTTTTCTATTTAAAATATAAATTCCTGCATTCGCATGATATACCTTACTCGGTTTTTCTTTAAAGTCGGTAACTTGACGACCGTCCGTTTCAAAAATAGCATATGGAATATCCACTCGATACTCAGTTGATGCCACCACCATATCAGCATTAGACGCTAATAATGATTGATACATTGATTCAAAATTTGCATTGGTCAGTAAGTCGCTATTCATTAATAATACGTGCTCTGATTCAAATTTTTCGACCAATGACAAAGCCCCTGCTGTTCCTAGTGGTTTATCTTCCCAAATATATTCAATTTGAATACCTTTAGCTGAACCATCACCAAAATGTTCAACTATTTGATCACCTAGGTATTTAACTGATATATATATTTTCTTAATACCAAATGCAATTAAGCGATCAATATTTCGTTCAATAATAGGCATCCCACCCAACTCTAACATTGGCTTTGGTGTACTATCAGTTAAAGGACTTAAGCGCTTACCACGACCTCCCGCCATTATCATACATTCTAGAGGCAATTGTGCTTGGTACTTGTCCAAATCAATAATATCAACTAATTTTCTGTCTTCATCAAGCAGCGGCAGAACTTTGATATCTTTTTTTCTATAATCAGAGAAATCAATATAACTTTCATTGCTACGCTCAAACAAAAAATCAGGATTACAAATATCTCCAACAGGTGTATTCAACTCTTGTTTTTTGATCAATGAACGTCTCACATCACCATCAGTCAACGATCCAATTACTTGACCATTATCATCTACAACAAACAAAATTAAACGACTGATACCTTGTAATCTGTCTAGCTGTTTGATTGCTTGCAGAATATTTTGACTGGACTTTATAAGAATATTTCCTAACTTCATAATGATTCACTTATCTATATATTTGACTAACTGAAATGCCTCTGCATATTCAACACCTACACTAGCCCCTCTAAAAATCGCCAATGCTTTTATGTTTCTTAAACTGCGAGGAAACGGATGATCACCCAATTCCGAATCGTAAACTTTCATTATCTCCAATTTCTGATCTAAATAATCAGAAATATCCACATAGTAGTTAGGCATAAAAACTTTCTCAGGCAATGCAGGAGAAAATTCAGTTTCAGAAATACATTCATACATCAACACTTGCTTAACGAACGGATAACGAAATGACTTAGTACAAGCCATGACAGCATCACAAGTAACACGATGGTCGGAATGAGCATCAGAACGATTTAAACAATATATAACTTCAGGTTTTACTTCATTAAAGACTGTTGATATTCTAGGTACAAGCTCAATTAAAGTTTCGGTAGATAATTGCATAGTAGGATAATCTAAATTAAAAACCTTTTTAACCCCAAATAACTGTGCAACCTGCTCAACTTCTTTTTGTCTTGAATAAACCCTATCCCTTGAAAAACCTTGTTTTTCAGAAATATTCGTCGTAATCAACCAATAGATATTATCTCCATTAGCTTTATGTTTTAACAAAGTACCGCCAGCACCTAGAGTTTCATCATCTGGATGTGCTGAAACTATAATGACATTCTTCATAATAATTTTACCTGTAAAGGGTCTTCAGTTTTTTCTAATAAAACTGCAAAGTTTGTATGTTTTATAAAATTATAGGCTTTTATTGCACTCTTTCCATCCCCATAAGAATTAACAACTGCTTTTAATTCCTCTTGGAACTTATCTGATAAGGCTTTACCTAACGAATCTTGGATAGACTGATAATCTGGATCACAAAAAATGACATTCTGATCTGCAAAACGACCAGTTTGCCGACTACCAACATTAATTGCTGGAACTTTTAGTGTCGCAGCTTCACAAATTCCTGAAGAAGAATTCCCAATAATCATTTTAGCGTGTTTATAAATTGATAAAAACAAATCTCTATCAAGATTTCTGTAAAAATAAAATTGAGAACAATCAGAATATTTATTAATCACCTCAACCAATTTATAGTTTCCATGATCAACATTGGGATAACTAACAAAAGCACTCATTCCTAATTCCAAAATATTTTTTAAAATATTTTCAAAATATTCATGTGCATTATCATGCTCTTGTGTCACTGGATGAAAAATAACCAAGACATAGTTATCCATATCTACTTTGGTATCAATCTTTTCTAGAATAGACGCCAGAGGCATAGGCTCATACTTTACAAACCTGTCTAAAGCTAAATTACCCGTAACACAAATACGTTCTGGTTTTTCTCCCATTCTAACCAATCGTTTTTTGTGTTCTTCAAGTGTCACACAATGAGCTGAAGCAATCTTTGAAGTCGCATGCCGTATAGGATTGTCAACATAACCATCAGTAACGTGATCTCCTGCAAAAAAATGCACAGTTGGAATGTTTAAATAGCCACCGATAAGCGAATAAATAATGACATCCTCTCTATCACCAGCAAAAATGATTAAATCAGGAGAATATTGATTAATAATTTCAACACTCCCCTGCAACAAAATACCAGCACTTTTAATTCTTGATACTTTAGAATCGGAGCTAAGTAATGTTTCTACAGATAGCAATACATCAAACCCATCCTCTTCAATTTGAGAATAACTGTAACCATGCTCATGAGACAAGTGTGCTCCGCTGACTAAAAGTTTTAACTCAACCTGTTCATCCTCATGAAGTAATCGATACAGCTGACTCATTAAATCATAATCCGAACGAATTGATGTACATGCAAGAATTTTTTTCATTATTAAAACACATCCGACATAAGTAAATTGACTGATACTTTTTCTAAAAAATACTTTTCATCAAAATCTTTATTAGTCACAAAGTAAGTTGGATTTAAGATGTTTAGTATATCTACATTCTCTAGTTTAGGAGCATAAGATAAATCACCGAAAACAACCAAATTCTCATTTAAATCATCTAAATGAATAGAATAAGACTCAAACTCTGATTTTGGATAAATAGCCAACAAATCCAGAGCTGATTCAAACTCTTTAACAATCAATACATAATCTTCATACTGTAAAAAACGATAATCATTATGTTCAAAACGCCAGTTGACTACATTCTCATCTAGAAAAAATGAATTACTGATGATATCAAAATCAATATCTTTAATACTCATATTTCCTAATTGAATTTTCTTTAAATCTTTAAATCGACCAAATAGCTTTAATACTGGATGTGCTAACTTATTAGGAAAAGCAAAAATAAATGATGCCCCCTGATCCATAGCATATTTTTTTTGCATTTTAAGAAATTCAGCATAAATTCCTAAGTTTCGATAACTTTCTAAAATAGCAGAAGTTGTAAATAGGAAATAATCAACAACTTCACCACCTAAATCCATTTTTTGCTTGATCATCAAGGCACTCCCTACCAACTTATTATTATATCTTACAATAAATAGTGGCGTATCATTATAGGGTGAGTTAATGAATTGATGAAACCATGCACTTTCATCAAGTGGTTTGCCATAAACTTCAAGAAAAAACGTTAAAAACTCACCTTTTAGTCTATTTTTTTCATTTTCACTTGTTAGAATTGTATATTCAAGCATATCAAGACCTTTCTCTAAAATATTAAGCAGTACTACCAGCATCAACGGTAAAGGTTGTTCCCGTAATGTTTTTTGCATCTTCTGATAATAAAAATTCTGTGGTTACTGCAACGTCCTCAACCGTGGCCAAATGCCCCAAAGGACTTCGACGTTTAATACTTTCAAGCTTTGAACCTTGCAAACCCTGAGTCATCGCCGTTTGCATATAACCAGGTGCTAATGTATTGACTGTAATCTTTGCTTTGCCTAACTCCCTCGATAAAGATTTAGTAAAACCACCCATTGCCGCCTTTGTTGCCCCATAAACCGATAATCCATTAAATCCTGTAGAACCAATGATTGAACCAACGTTAATAATACGCCCTCTTTGTTTCATGAGCATAGAACGACTGACATATTTTGTTAATAAAATCGGTGCTTCAACATTCACACGAATCAGCTCGGCAATTTGCGTTTCATGCATTGTACCCAATACACCATCGTGTCCAAGTGCCGCATTATTTACCAAACCATAAATAGCACCATGTTCTTTCGTTATTTTCTTAACTAATTCATGAATACCCTTTAAATCATTAAAATCATAACTATAAAAAAACAGTCTATCAGCATTATCAGACTGTAGATTTTTAAAGTCATCCGTTAATCGACGACTGATACCAACCACACTATAGTTAGCGGATAATAACTGTTTAACAATCGCCAAACCCAAACCTTGTGAAACACCTGTCACTACAACTAAATCACTCATATCATCCTCGCTTAATTTTACCACTTGCGGTTATTTTAATCTCATCAACAATTTTAATCATCGCTGGCACTTTATAATCACTTAAGTTTTGCCTACAGTATTGCATCACCGATTTTTTTGCTACTATTTTATCTAAATCATCCGTTATAACAACGTCTGCCATAACCAAGTTACCCATGACAGGGTTCTGCTTTGCATACACTTTTGCTTGACTGACAAGCCCACTATTCATGATAGTACTTTCCACTTCTTCAGGCTGAACCTTATTACCACCCACATTGATAGCACCAGATTCTCTACCTAAAAAATAAACTCTATCTTCTCTAACCTCAACCAAGTCTCCTGTATTGATATAGCCAGTGTCTTCAAACATCGCTTGACCAGACAAATAATGCTGATCGGTTATCTTCGGCTTTATCCATAACAGCCCATCGTTTACTTGCAACTGTATGCCTAACTCACTGTTATTTAAAAAATCTACAGGAAAACCAGCATGACCATCTGTCACAGAAAAACCAACACCTGCCTCAGTTGAGGCATAAATATGCCTAATTTTTGCATTAGGGAACCGATTTTTCAGTGCTTTTAATATTTGCTCATCGACAATCTCACCACCCAAAGTAATATTACTGAGTGTTAAATCTTCAATACTTGGTAGCATTAACGCCTTCCGCCAAAACGAAGGCGTCGCCGATAGCGTATTACAGCCTTTGCTAGCAAACAAAGCTAACATCTGCTCAGTTTCCATATCACTATCTGGAATAACCAGTGTTGAACCTGCTAAGACTGATTGCAAGTAAACTTGAATACCAGCAAATCTATAAATATCGTAAACCATTCCCCAAGTATAGTGCTGACCTTTGTCAATATCTGATTTTGTCGTTCTGCTCAAGCTACTGATACTGTGTACAACCAATTTAGGGGCTTTTGTTGTTCCAGAAGTTGGCACAACCCATTCAGTCGCAGAAGTTAAAGGGGCATTTTCAGTATGAGCACCCCCACTAACAGCACCCACTGTATCATAGCTAATTTTGTTATCATCAAAGCCAACAGAATAGTCAATCATTGCCTGCGTACAATACTCTGTATATAACGCCTCATCAATATCACGAGGTAAAAACAAAATTCGTTTTGCAATGCCATCTAAACAAAACAATAAATGGGCAAACTCATGTCTTGATTTACCAGCAATGACGATATTCCCCCCTAACAGGTTATCTAACATAGCCTGATTGTCTGAAACAATGCAACGCATCTCTCCGTACGTGACTGAGTACGAGCCAGAGATAAATACTGTCCGGTTATCAGGGGCTTTTTGTGATAAGTTAAACAAAGAATCTTGGTAAAACATAGGGGCATTTACCTTACTGGTTAGGATTCATCTTTTCGTAGATTGCCACAAACTCACCAAAAGTAGTTGGATATAGAGGCTCATCCATCATGGTAAAAGGATCGAATTCCAGTTTTTCTTCTAGTGTTGCTACTAAGATAGCAAATCCCAAGGAACTCAAACCACTCTCCAGTAGCACCACATCATCGGTCAACTCATCAACAGCTAACGTCGCATCTGTCTGTTCAAGTATTTCATGATAAGTTTCTAAAATAGTTTCTCTAATAGTCATAAATGCATCCTAATTTAAAGGGTTAAGGGTTAAAGGGTAATAAGCTCATCTACATGAAAGTCTTTTTGAGCGGTTTGTCCTACTACTTCATTCCATTTCATAGGAGAAATACCCGTCCCAGGGCGCTTTATTGTTAAATTATCAGCACTAAACAACTCGCCTTTTTTGATATTACTTTTAGCTACAATACTCTTTCTCGCAATGGGTTTATTTTTTAACTCTGATGGTGAAGGTTCTTTGATGCCACTACCTGTAATCGCTTTTTCAATATTGCGAATGCCACTTATCATTGCTTTCAACTCATCTGGCTCAAGAGACGCTTTATGATCAGGACCCGGTAAATTTCTATTCAAAGTAAAATGTTTTTCTATAACAGTCGCACCCAAAGCTACCGCCGCTATTGGTACTTCAATACCAAGTGTATGGTCAGAGTATCCCACTTTTACGCCTAGCTCATTTTGGATATAAAGCATGGCTTTGAGATTAACATCTTCCATCGGAGTGGGGTACTCTGTATTACAATGTAAAATGGTTAGATTTTCTTTTTTTAAACCATTATCGAATAAGATTTTTATAGCTGATTGGATCTCTTCCATATCAGCCATTCCAGTGCTTAAAATCACTTCATCAAATAGCTGAGCAATTTTTTGTAAATAAGGCAAGTTAGTAATCTCACCTGACGGAATTTTTGCTAATTTTAGACCTAGCTTATGCAAAAATTCTAAACTATCTAAATCAAATCCTGTCGAAAAGAATTGAATATCCTTTTCTTGACAGTAATCAATCAACTTATGATGTTGTTCCGTCGATAATTCTAGTTTTTTAAGCATCTCAAATTGACTATCATCATCACCTGTATTCTGGTTTTGATAGTCGGCTCTATCAGCTGATTTTGTTACCAATTTTTCTGCCTGAAAGGTCTGAAACTTAACAAAATCCACACCAGCATCCGATGCCACATCTATCAGTTTTTTAGCTTTTTCAAAATCACCATTGTGATTTACTCCAGCTTCTGCAATTACAACTACTTTCTGTTTTTTCATTTAACAAACCTATTAGCACTTATGATGCTATCTTTTTCCACGATAATGCCATTAGAAATGGTTGCATTACTACCAACAAAACAGCCCCGCTCCACAGTACTATCACCATTAACTACTGCACAGGTCGAAATATGACAGAAGTCTTGAATTTTAGCTCCGTGTTCAATATTTGCTTTGGTGTTAATAATACAATGCTTACCAATATCTGCTTCGGCACTTAGACAAGCATGGTGCATAATAATCGTTCCACCCTCAACGACAGCATACCTTGATACATACGCAAACGGAGAAATAACTGTTGCTAACTGTGCATCGCATTGTTCTAATATACTAGCTATTTTTTTCCTAATCGCATAAGATTTTATTTGTCCAACGGTAATTAAGAAATATGTTTCGTCATTTACCAAACTTGGAATCAAGCTATCATCGCCCAAAATAGGATAGCCCAATACAGCTTCTTCCTTTGTATTCGGCTCCAATATTCCTTCTATGTGATACTTATTTTCTTGCTCGATAACGTCTATCACAGAGACACAATGACCACCACCACCGACAAGAACTATATTAGGTTTATTAGCACTCATACTCTCACACTACTCGGAATATTCACCAGTCTTTCTTCTAAAAACTTGGCATTGTCTATATTTTCAACAAAACAATCTTTGAACATATCCAGCTCGTTCATGAGTCGCCAAACTGGGCGAGTCATCACACCACTAGCATTAGTTTCTTTTAAAAATAAATCTCGTTGTTTTTTATTTTCTAATAAAACTGCTTGCAACCAATAATTAGATTGAGCACCATTTGGTTCATTAACAAATGACATATTATCTATCGTTGTAAAAAACTCTTTATAAATACCTGCTAACTCACGCTTATTTTTTAAAAAACCATCTAGCTGTTCTAATTGGGCTACTAACAATGCCGCATTTAAGTTAGGCATACGATAATTATAACCAATTTCATCATGTACAAATTCATAAGCATGTGGGACTTTGGCAGTTGTCGTTAGATGTTTAGCTCGTTTTGCTAACGCTTCATCATCGGTAACAATCACACCACCACCTCCAGAAGTAATCACTTTATTACCATTAAAGCTAAACGTCCCTAGCTTACCAAAGCGCCCTGTATGCTTGCCTTGATAATAACTGCCTAAACTCTCAGCACTATCTTCGATTAAAAAGATACCCCATTCTTCACAAATTGCCTGTAGCTCATCAAT
>PDWI01003509.1_pt1 | contig 22068 bp, 17 predicted proteins | sample 1430891 | NCBI WGS metagenome assembly PDWI01 (sample SAMN01162508, study PRJNA174530) | Oral metagenome, whole genome shotgun sequencing project. | biome: Marine environment; feature: Marine mammal; material: Swab sample of the gingival sulcus; isolation source: swab sample of gingival sulcus... | reverse complement strand
CGTAATGTTCTTATATTTTTCTCTATCCAAGGTATCTAAGCTGATATTGACCGACCTCAAGCCAGCATCAAGTAAATCCTGGAGCTGATCCTTTAAATAAACGCCATTCGTTGTTAAAGTAACTTCTTCTACCCCACTAATCTCATAAATTTTTTTAATAAGACCTGCACAATTCTTTCGAACAAGCGGTTCACCACCCGTGATTTTAAATTTTACAATGCCAAGTTTCACAGCCTCCCTGCAGACCATCAATATCTCATCATAATTTAATATCTCTACATCAGAAAAGGATGCCGACCCATTTGGCATACAATAGCCGCATCGCAGATTACACTGTTCGGTGATGGACACACGCATATAATCAATTGTTCTATCAAAAGAATCTTTCATGATAACCTCAGGCTTTCCTTTCCCAGGTGCCACTCTTGCCACCAAGCTTTTTCATTAGTTTGATATCGCTAATCACCATGCCCTTATCCACTGCCTTACACATATCATAAATCGTGAGTAAGCAGACATTGACGCCAGTCAAAGCCTCCATCTCCACCCCTGTTTTTCCCACTGTCTTTGCAAGACAAGTGGCAGTGATAGCCTGTTTCTCATCATCCAAGGCAAAATCAATCGTCACCTTGCTGATGTTTAGGATGTGACATAAGGGAATTAGTTCCGAGGTTTTCTTAGCACCCATAATACCTGCAACTCTTGCAATTCCAAGGACATCACCCTTTGCCATATTACCGCTTTTCACCTTTTCATAAGCCTCTTGCGATAAATATATTGTGCCGAGTGCCACTGCCTCTCTTACACTATCCTTTTTATCACTGACATCGACCATAATGGCATGCCCGTCTTTATCAAAATGTGTCAATTCACCCATAGTATTTACTCCCTTTTTCTGGTTTTAAGAGTCCTAGCCCTTAAATTCAAACTAATGATGCGAATGCGAACAGCAATCATGATTTGTCAATAAACCACCTTCACCTAAGTTCGCTATATCTTCTGCCGAAACCATATCGTCCGCCATAACCCTTGGTAAAATCAAGTCAAAGACGGTATGTTTAGAAAACATCACCCCACCAGGTAAGCCCATAATAGGTACAGGGAGTTCTCCTTCCCCCATATTATAGTAGGCTAGTAAAAACATGGAACCTGGGAGAACAGGAGCTCCATAAGTTACCAAGTTTGCCCCTGTATTTTTTATGCCAAGAGGAGTTTTGTCATCAGGGTCTACGCTCATGCCACCTGTGCAAATCACGACTTCCGCACCCTCTCGTATCATGGTCAAAATCGTATCGGTCAATTTAGCATCATCATCGTTGATTATTTCATGGGCAAATAGCTTGCCGCCAAATTCCGATACCTTCTCTAAAATAACTGGAGTAAAAGCATCTTTTATTCTACCATGAAAGACTTCATTTCCAGTGGTGATAATAGCAATTTTTTTCTCTTTAAATTCCTTGATATCAAAGATCGGCTTTCCTGCTGTTATTTCATGTACCAAGGACTTTGCCTTCTCCATTTTTTCTTTTTCAATCACAAGAGGAATCACTCGAGTCCCAGCTAGGATATCACCTTTTTTGAAGACTTCATCTCCCCGCTTACAAGCAATCATCATCTGCCCAAAAGCATTGAGGGCTTTTAATGCCTCTCTATTAATTTTAAAGAGCCCGTGACAAGATGAGAAGAGATTGATTTTCCCTTCTTTTACCTGAGAACGCTCCATATTTTTGCCAAGACAAAGTTCACACAAAATTTCCGCAGCATCATTTTCATGAAGCATATTTTCATCTTCTTCCCAAACGTATAGATGGTCTTTTCCCAAACTCAAAAGGACGGGAATGTCTTCTTTTTTTACAATATGCCCTTTTCTAAAAACGCTGTCTTTTACCACACCTTTGACAATCTGTGTGATATCATGACAAATTACCATGCCCTCCGCATCAACGGTCTTAATTACCTTCATATTTGACATCAACCTTTCTTATCATTCAGCAGGACTTATTTTTTCTCTGCACGTTCATAAATCAACTGTGCAGCAATGCTCACCGCAATTTCTGCGGGCGTTTCTGCTAAAATCGCTATGCCAATCGGCGTTGTGAGCCTTGCAATGTCTTTATCTGTAAAGCCATCCTCACGAAGTCTCTGATTGATTCCAGCAATCTTTCGTTTACTTCCAATGGCACCAATGTACTTGGCAGGAGTTTTCAAGACGCACTTTTCTACCTCATAATCATTGGCATGCCCTCTGGTCATTACACAAACATAGTCATTTTCTGTGATTTCCTTGCATACGCCATCAAGATCTTTCATATCCACAAGCCTTGTATCAAAGATTCCCTCAAATAATTCTTTTTTTGCAAATTCCGCTCTATCTTCTACCACAATACATCTAAAGCCAACTCTTGCAAGGGTTGGCACTAAGGCTTGAGCTACGTGACCACCACCGAAGATAAACACCCTCTCACTTTCATTAATTTTTTCTACCGCATAGGTTCTGCCTTCAATATCCTTTTTAAACGGCGCCTTTGGTAAAAGCTGGACTACAGCCTCACTCACTTCCATCCCTACAGCTCCATCTTGTTTGCCATATACTACCATTTCTGGTTCTTTTCCTTCCGTGATGTCTGTGATTATCCAAATGTCTTGTCCTCTTTCAAACAAGGCCAAGGCGTAGTCCACGCTTTCCTGAATTTTCTTGTTTTCACAAGAAATGTACTGAAAATAACAAGCCACATCGCCCCCGCAAATCATGCCCAAGTCTTGCACCTCATTTTTTCTTAGCATGTAACTTTCCGTAAACGATTTCTTTGTCGTTAATACCTCAGCGGCCTTTTGCTGACATAAGTATTCGACAGGTCCACCACCGATGGTGCCATATAAACGCCCTTTTTCACTAACTATCATACGAGCTCCTGCTCCCCTAGGAGTGGAACCAGACGATGCTGTCACGCTGACCATCGTAATGTCATTTCCCGACTTTAACTCCTTAGCCAAAATTTCAAATAATTGTTTCATCTCATCTCATTCCTTATCTATTCCTCAAATGGCAGAGAGCCCAGTGCTATCTGCTTAAATTCTTTCCCATCAAATTCAAAATGATTATAAGAGCCACAAGGTTGCCTTAATGCTCGTGAGGTTTTAATGTCTTTACCCAGTTGCTTAGCACTAAAGGCGCAATTGACCCCAGCGTGTGCTACACATAGGACATCACCTATGGTATTCAGCATGATTTCCATGAGAGCAGTTTCCATTCTAACTAGGGCATCCACACGCTTTTCACCATCAAAGGGTTCATCCCCCAGCTCCTTTTTGATATCTTTTAAGGGCTGATTTTCCCAGTGTCCCATATAAATTTCTGCCAAACCTTCATGAATTTTAACTTTCTGTTTTCCATCGGCAATAATTTCTGCTGTATGGACGCATCGTATCAGAGGACTAGTGTATATTGCCTGAATCTCCTTGTCCCTAAAAAAATCGCGTAGTTTCTCTGCTTCAAGAACGCCCGCTTCCCCAATATCAATGTCCGTTCTACCAATACAACGCTTGATGCCATCTTTGAAATCGGGCGTAGCGTGCCGCACTAAATATAAATTTCTCATTTAGCAAGCACCGTTCTGATTCCCATAGAAAAATACTTTATATATATCTCTCTAGCCTCTTCATTCACTTCATCTATGAATTTCTGATAATTTTCGATTAGTTTCTCGCCTTCGCTTGTTATGGAACTGCCGCCGCCAGACTTCCCACCAGTCCACTTCTCAACGATAGGAAAACCAAGCTCCCACTCCATTTCTTTAATCATCTTACTTCCCTTTGAGTAAGAAATGCTCGTTGCTGCACAAGCCTTTTGGAGACTATTATATTCCTTAATGTTACGCAATAAATCGCAGGCTGTTTGATCAAAAAAGACTTCCTTTGCCTTCAGTTTTACATCTAGCTCTGGACTAATAGGATAGCCTTCACCTCGTTCATAATTCCATTCAATTAGCTTTTTATATTCTTCCGGAGTATCTATATCAAATTGTACCGCCGCATCATCGACTTCAATATTACTGATTGGCATCTTGCTATCTTCCATAGCACCACGCAAACCATCTTTTCCATCATAATTCTTCAGGCTCTTGGCAAAAGTGCTCGAAATAATAATAGGATGCCCCGCCTGCCCTTGGTAACTTGTTCTAATCATGCTTGCATCAACGCTAAGAATCTTTTCCAAAGTAGAATCTAAAATCGCCGGCAAGTCAATTGGCATAATCAAGATTCTGTCACACTTTGAAGCAATATCTTCTATGCCTAAAAGAACAGAATCGAACATCTGAGTAGAGCTATAGTTTTCATTTTTCACATAGCAAATATCTTCTACATATATACTTTCCTGTAGCTCCTTTGATTTATGCCCCACCACAATAGTAATTGGGTCTATGCCAAATTTCTTTAATTTATGGATAACATGGTTTGCAACCGTAGAATCACCAAACGGTAAAGATGGCTTAAACGCCTTCATTCTAGAGGATAATCCCGCCGCTACAATGACAGCACCTGTTTTTTTCATAATCTACATCCTTTATCACTTAAAAACCGTTCGTGTTTATAATACCTAACGATATCTAATTTTATAACGATTCTAAACATCTGTCAAGAGCTCCTTATTAAACAGTTCTATTTTTGAAATTTTTTATATAATTTTTACGTTTTTATTAAAATTAATTTCTTTTTAGTCGATATTTTTTTAAATCAATTAATAGTTTTAAGGTATCAACAAAACAAAGTTAGTTTGTAACTAAGAAGGTAGAAATAAAAGGTGGTAAAAATCATGAATACAGAACAAGTACAGAAAAGAAAAACAAAGACTAAGAGCATATCAAATAAAGTGTCATTTATTGTAATTTCTCTGTCATTGGCAATTTTTATTGTGACAGGACTTATTATTGACCATAAGGTGACACATATTGTCCAAGATATGGTGGAAAAAGAACTTAGTTTGGAGGCTGAAAAAGCAGCTAGTGAAGTAGATAAATTTTTAAGTAAAAAAAGCGAAATTGTTAGCGGAATGGCAAACAACGCTGCCCTACATGATTATATGAAGGGTGTTAACGGTGTTAAAAGAAAAACAAAAGCAAGCAAAAATAAAAATTTCGACCTTGTCTCAAGAAGCTTTTCTAACATAAAAAAATCCGATTCTGATTTATTGTTTGTATATGCAAATTCTGCGGATAAAAATAATAAAAATCTTGTAACACAAGACCCTACATTCTCTTTACCTGATGATTTTGATTTAAATAGTAGAGAATGGTATACCAAACCTTTAGAAACAAAAGAAAGTGTTATTACCACCCCATATATTGATATTGATGGCAATCTAGTTCTAAGCATATCAGAACCAATCTTTGATAACAATAAGATTATAGGGGTGAGCACAATAGACTTAAGCATAGATAAACTATCTCAGGTTTTAGCTAATGTATCAATCACCGAAGGAACAAAGTCGTTTTTAATACAAAAAGATGGAAGCTATGTTTATCATCCCAACAAAGACAAAATTCTTAACAATAAAATCACCGAAGAAAATGGTGATTTACTCAAACTAGGCAATGAAATGCTAGCTGGTAAAACAGGCTCTAATTACATTAATATAGATAACCAGCCAAGATATGTAGGTTATAGCAACGTACCTATCAATAATTGGGCTATAGCCGTGAGCGTTCCAGAAGACTTTGTTACTGACAAGACTCGAAGTGTTCGAATAATATTCCTAATAATTTACTCTTTATCTTGTATCATCATTGGTCTTACAGTATATACTATTACTAAAAAAGCCTTTAAACCATTAGTCTACATTCAGAATGCAATGTATAAAATAGCACATTACAACCTAGACACAGAGGAAGAAAGAAAAAAATTAAGCAAGTATATCAATAAAAATGATGAAATTGGCGAAATGACGCGTTCTATTCGTCTTATGGTGCAAAACCTAAAGTCAATCGTAGGAAATATCGTAGCACACGCTAGTAATACAGCCGCTACCGCCCAGGAACTGACAGCAACCGCTCAAAGTACGCATGAAAGTGCAAGAGAAGTGGCAAGTGCCGTGACAAATATTGCTGAAGGCGCGACAGGACAAGCTCAAGATACGACAAGAGCAGCTGAAATCATTGAGCATAACTCTAGCCTTTTGAATGAAATGTTAAGCATTTTAGAAGAGTTAAGAGAAGTGACCAATGAAATCGACCAGAAAAAGAATGAGGGTAAGACTGCTCTGGAAGATTTAGACAAGTTAACCGATGATAATAAAGATGAAGCCGAGTTTGTGAGCACTATCATTCAAGAAACGAATGAAAGTGCCGAGGCAATATCAAAGGCATCAGAGATGATTCAAAGCATAGCGGACCAAACAAATCTACTAGCTCTAAACGCGGCAATAGAAGCGGCACGTGCTGGTGAAGCAGGTAAAGGTTTTGCTGTAGTAGCTGAGGAAATTAGAAAGCTTGCGGAAGATTCAACCAGATTTACAGGCGAAATCAGAATCGTGATTGATGATTTAAAGGAAAAGTCTGAAAGTGCGGTTACGAGAATGGAAAAGGCTACTCAAATTGCCACAGAACAAGACTTACAAAGTAAAGTTAGTAGAAATAAGTTCAATGAAATAGAAGAGGCTGTTATTAAGAGCCAAGAGATTGTTAATAGAATTGGTGAAAACTCGAATGAAATTAAAATTAAGAATGACGAAATCATAGGAGTGATTGAAAACTTGTCGGCTATAGCAGAAGAAAATGCTGCCACCACAGAACAGGCGAATGATAATGTGAATACTCAAACACAAAGCATCGATGATATCTCCAGCGCAAGTTCTAACCTAGCAGAGATAGCCAGCGAACTACAAGATGAAGTATCAAACTTCAGGTTGTAGGACATTAAACTATTAAGCATTTCAAGACGGGGTGATGAAAAACCCCGTTTTTTTCTATTTATTTTTACATACTGCTCTCTAGAAATCCTTGATAGAAAATGGTAGAATAGAATAATAAATCGAAATAGCAAGACAAATGGAAGGTTACGCAGGATTTTTTGATGAGTAGCAAGGTGGCAAGAGATTTGATGAAGGAAACCAAGCTAATCGCAAAAAAGACAAGTAAAAGGGGGGCATTTTTATAATGTTACAAGAAAAAGAACTAAAACACTTAGAAAAGTTTGCCAAGTGTATTAGACTAGAAACTCTAAAGTCTATAAGGCACTTAGGTTTTGGTCACATTGGTGGTTGCGGATCCATCACCGACGCATTGGCTGTCCTATATGGCAAAGAAATGAAGGTAGATACAAAGAATCCTAAATGGGAAGACAGAGATTACTTAGTATGTTCTAAGGGTCATGCTGGTCCAGCAATTTATTCTGCCCTAGCTCTAAAAGGCTTTTTCCCTGTGGAAGAATTATTAAGTCTTAACACAAACGGTACAAACTTACCATCTCACTGTGATAAAAACCTAACTACCGGTATTGATATGACAACTGGTTCTTTAGGACAAGGTGCAAGTAGTGCTATGGGAATTGCCCTATCAAATAAAATTGACGGCAAAGACAACTACACTTATCTAATCTTGGGTGATGGTGAATTGAACGAAGGTCAGGTTTGGGAAGCTGCAATGTTCGCTGCTAAACAAGAGCTAGACCACCTAATTGTTTTTGTGGATGAAAATAAAAAACAATTGGATGGCAGAACTGATGACATCAGTGGTCTTGGCGATATTAGAAGCAAATTTGAAAGCTTTGGTTTTGATGCGGTGAGAATTAAAGGAAATGATATTAAAGCGATTGACGAAGCAATTCAAAACGCTAAAAATACAAAGGGCAAACCAAGCTGTATCGTCCTTGATACTATAAAAGGTGAAGGCTATCCTTTTGTTATGGAATTAGAAGCAAATCACCACTTACGATTTAACGATGAACAGTTTAAGCAAGCGGACGAATTGATAAAAGAATATGAAAAAGAAATAGAGGCATTAGGCGGAGGTGAACAATGGTAAATATAGCTAAAACACATGAAAAAGACGCAGTTGAAATGCGTAAGGTATATTGCCAAACTTTGATGGACTTAGCAAAAGACAACAAAGACATTGTTGTTTTAGATGCTGACCTATCTAGTTCACTAGCAATGAATCCATACTTTGAAGCTTACCCAGATAGAGCCTACAACGTAGGAATTTCAGAAGCCAATATGGCAGGCGTTGCAGCGGGTTTAAGTGCTGCTGGTAAAATTCCTTATGCTCATAGTTTTGCTCCATTTTCTACTAGACGTTGCTATGACCAAATCTTTGTTTCTTGTGCCTACGCTCAATTAAACGTGAGAATTATAGGTTCTGACCCAGGAGTTACAGCAGCATTTAACGGTGGTACCCACATGCCTTTTGAAGATGTAGGTATTATGCGTAATATTCCTGAGATGACTATCCTAAATCCAACGGATGCGACTATGCTAAAAGACTTATTAGAGCAAACATCAAAACTTAAGGGTATGTTCTACATCAGACTCTTAAGAAAGAACGCTGTAAAAGTTTATGAAGAAGGCTCAAAATTTGAAATCGGCAAAGCAAATATCATAAAAGAAGGTACAGATGCTACAATAGTAGCTAGCGGAATCATGGTAGCTGAGGCTATCAAGGCTAGTGAAATTCTAGAAGAAAAAGGCATAAAAGTACGTGTCGTTGATATGTTTACTATCAAGCCAATTGATAAGGACATCATCATTGATTCAGCTAAAAAGACAGGACTTATTGTTACAGCTGAAAACCACAACATTATCAATGGTTTAGGTTCTGCAGTAGCTGAAGTAATTGCAGAAGAAGCGCCATGTAAATTAAAACGCGTAGGCGTGAAAGACTTATTCGGTCAAGTTGGTTCTGTGGACTACTTAAAAGAATTTTATGAATTACGAGCTGAAGACATTGTAAAAGCTGTAGAAGAAGGCTTAAAATAATAAATGAATATACAGCTAGATGATTCAAAGAGATTTGAACTAGTATCTGAATTTGAGCCCAAGGGCGATCAGGTTCAAGCGATAGAGGATATCGTAAGCGCCTTTCATAGAGGGGAAAAACACGTCACCTTACTTGGTGCCACAGGATCCGGCAAGACCTATACAGTGGCAAATGTCATTGAACAAATGCAAAAACCAAGTTTGGTGATTGCCCATAATAAGATACTTGCCGCTCAATTGGTGGAGGAACTACGCAGTTTCTTCCCCCATAACGCGGTGGAATATTTTGTTAGTTACTATGACTACTATCAGCCAGAAGCCTACGTAGCTCAAACAGATACTTATATTGAAAAAGATTCTTCTCAAAATGAAGAACTAGATAAACTCAGGCACTCGGCAACTGCCAGCTTATTTGAAAGAAAAGACGTTATTGTAGTAGCGTCTGTTTCTTGTATTTACGGACTTGGCGATGTGATTGACTATAAAAACATGGCTCTTTCTGTAAGGACTGGACAAGAAATTTCACGGGAAGATATTATTGAAAAACTCGTTGACATTCAGTACAAAAGAAATGATATCGACTTTCAGCGGACAGCCTTTAGAGTTCGTGGGGATGTCATTGAAATCATTCCAGCAAACAAGGCAGAAAAAGCAATCCGAATTGAACTTTTCGGCGATGAGATAGACAGAATTTCTGAAATAGATCCCCTCACTGGGCGAATTTTATGCGATAGAACACATGCCGTTATTTTCCCTGCTAGTCACTATGTAAAAGACGCAGAGAGCATTGAGCGAGCGATTCAAGATATTGAAAAAGAACTTGCAGTGCAAGTGAAAAAGTTCAAAAAAGAAAACAAACTGATAGAGGCACAAAGAGTTCAAGAAAGAACTCGTTTTGATATTGAGATGCTACGAGAATTAGGCTTTTGTTCGGGGATAGAAAACTACGCTAGGATACTGGAAGGTAGAGCAGTTGGCTCCCGACCAAGTACTCTAATCGACTATTTCCCCGATGATTTTTTAATTGTTATTGATGAGAGCCACGCTACCATTCCACAAATTAGAGCCATGTATAAGGGCGACAGATCCAGAAAAAATAATTTAGTAGATTATGGCTTCCGCATTCCATCTGCCTTAGATAATAGACCCTTAAATTTTGAAGAATTTGAAGATTTAACCGATAAGGTTTTATACCTAAGTGCCACGCCAGCTGACTATGAAAAGGAACAATCACAAACGATAACTGAGCAGATTATTAGACCAACAGGACTCTTAGACCCCATCATTGAGATTCGGGAAACAAAGTCTCAGGTGGACGATTTGTATGGCGAAATTATCAAACGGGCAGAGGTAAAAGAGCGGGTCTTAGTCACCACCCTAACCAAACGAATGGCGGAGGACTTAACAGCCTACTTTGAAAAAATGAAGTTAAAGGTTCGTTACATGCATTCAGATATTGATGCAGTAGAGCGGATGAAGATTATCCGTCACTTACGAAAGGGTGAATTTGACTGCTTAGTGGGTATAAACCTACTGAGAGAGGGGCTAGACATTCCAGAAGTTAGCTTGGTAGCGATATTGGATGCTGATAAGGAAGGCTTTTTACGCAGTGAAACATCGCTGATTCAGACCATTGGTAGAGCGGCTCGTAATGTGAACGGCACAGTAATTATGTACGCTGATAGCATCACCGCATCTATGCAGAGGGCTATTGATGAAACCGATAGAAGACGTAAAAAGCAAGATGCTTACAATAAAGAGCACGGCATCACCCCAGAAAGTATTAAAAAATCAATTAAAGAATTGATAGAGGTTAGCAAGGAAGTTGCTGAAGACCTTAGCGAATATCACGTGAATCTAACGGATGCTGAAAGGGTCGATTTAATTGAAGAACTCCAAATTCAAATGAGATTAGCAGCAGATGCCCTAGAGTTTGAACGAGCGGCAAGAATACGAGATGAGATAAAAAAACTCAGTAAGAAATAGTAGAATATAAGGACGAACGATGGCAAAGGCATTAAAAAAAACAGAGATTAACTATATCATTGATACGCTGATGAAAATGTATCCTGATGCAAAAGCGGAACTGGACTACACCAATCCCTTCGAACTCTTAATCGCCACAATTCTTTCTGCTCAGTGTACAGATGTAAGGGTAAACAAAACAACCCCTAGCCTCTTTAAGATTTTAAAAGAACCAAAGGATATTTATGATATCGAACATGAAGAATTAGAAAAGATTATTAAGTCTTGTGGCTTGTATAAAAGCAAGGCAAAAAATATACGAAAGACCTGTGAAGTGCTAGCCGATGAGTATCAAGGCAGAGTGCCAGAAAGCATCAAAGAACTTACTGCACTTGCCGGGGTGGGAAGAAAAACAGCAAATGTAGTTGTTTCCAATGCCTTTGATATACCCGCAATAGCGGTAGATACCCATGTAAAGAGAGTCTCTAATAGAATTGGCTTAGTAAAATCGGACAATGTCCTCACTATTGAAAAAGATTTAATGAAAAAAATACCAAAGGAAAAGTGGACAATTATGCATCACACCTTAATTTTCCACGGTCGTAGAGTTTGTAAAGCTGCAAAACCAGCTTGTACAACATGTGGCATCCATGATGTGTGTAAACAAGTTGGCGTATAGGTAAGAGCCCTATCAATACAAAGTCGAACAGGCTATTTAGCTAAGATTTAAGATGAAGAAAGTGGTTTATTATGACAGATATCAATGCAATTCAAGAAAATAAAGAATATAAGTTTGCCCTAGATATTGGCACAAGAACCGTTATCGGCATACTAACCTCAAAAAAGGGCAAAAGCCTTATAGTCGAAGATTACGAGATTGTGGAGCACCCTGATAGGGCAATGTTCGATGGACAAGTACACGATATTCTTGAGGTTAGCGAAGTTGTAAAAGATATTAAAAACACCCTAGAAGAAAGAAATAAAATCACACTAGAATCCGTATCCATCGCTGCTGCGGGTCGTGCTTTGCGTACCGAAAAAGTCGTCTTAGAAAAAAGAATCGACATATCCGAAGAGATTAATCAAGACTTACTGGACAGCTTAGAAATGGAAGCAATCCAATTAGCGGGTGAAAAAATTAAAAAGACTGTCCCTGTAGTAAACACCTTGTATTACTGTGTGGGTTATTCTATCGTAGGCATTCATTTGGATGGCGTCCATATCAGAAATCCAATTGGTCATAGTGCATCTAATATTAAGTTTGCCTTAGTTGCAACCTTCCTACCACATAATGTTTCTGATACCTTGCACAAAGTAGTCTTAAACGCGGGCTTAAACATCGAGTCAATGACCCTAGAGCCTATCGCCGCCCTAGAGGTAAGTGTGCCAACTAATTTAAGACTCTTAAATTTAGCCATTGTGGATATTGGGGCAGGAACATCCGACATCGCCCTAACAAAAGATGGGAATATCTTTTCTTATGGTATGGTAGAGGTTGCAGGAGATGAAATCACGGAAAATCTGATGCGTGAGTACTTGCTCGACTTTACAGAAGCAGAAAAACTAAAACTCAACTTAATAAAGGAGGATAGCCAACAATTTGTGGATATTGTAGGGATAGAGTATGAACTGTCCACAAGCGAGGTTATCGAATCCATCGCTAAGACCTTGGATGATATTGCCAGAAAAATTGCCGATTCCATTATAGAAATCAATAAAGAAGTGCCTGATGCGGTATTTTTAGTGGGCGGCTCATCACAAATGCCTACTCTAATGGACAGAATCGCCAAAGCTATCACCATTGATGAGAAAAAAATCAATCTGAAATCTTCTGATAAATTGGCTAATGTGGAGTATAAGATAGACCTTTTGAAGAGTCCTGAGTTTGTCACACCAATTGGTATCGCCTATATGAGCCACTTTGTAAAGCAGAGAGAATTTATTAGCATTGTCATCAATTCTAAGATTTATCGCTTATTTAATAGAGAAAATCTATCGATTTCTGACGCCTTGGTATTAGCTGGTTTTAATGCCAAACGACTAATTCAAACCAGAGGAAAATCAATCACCATCAACCTAAATGGAGAAGAAAAAGTCCTACAAGGAGAAGCTGGTGAAGCATCTACCATCCTCTTGAATGCCAAGACAGTGACAATTAATGCTGCAATAAAACACATGGATATGATAGAAATCACCAAACCTGTGATGGGCAAAGATGCAAACTATAAATTAGAAGATATCATCGACTACAACGCATACTTCTTTAAAAATAGAGAAAAAATGCCAATTGTGGCAAAGGTTTGGGTAAATGGGGAAGAAAAAGAAAAAAGCTATCAACTCTGTGATGGCGACGATGTTGTGGTAAAAAAGAATAACGAAGAAGAACCTAAAGTAATAAGACCAAAAGCAGTGATGGAAGACTACTCACTGGAAGATGCCTTATTTGATAATCTAGATGATGAACCAAAGAGAACAGATAGTTTATTTAGTCAACTAGAAGAAGAATATGACAACTTCGATGATGAAAGTTTAATCAATGAAACCGAACAGATCAATTCTCGTACAGAAGTCATAAAAGAAGAGGACACTAAGTTTTTAAATCTTTTAATCAATAAAAAAGCGCTAAAAATTAATCCTAATAAAGAAAACTACTACTTAGAAGATTTGCTACAATTACTAAATTATAATATGGCTCAATTCGGGGAAAAATTTGCCATCAACATCAATGGAATAGATATTGAAAACAATTGTAAAATATGTGATGGTGACGACATTATGTTTCGATTTCACTAGCCTTGTATAAAATCTTATGAATGAAAAAAAATACGCTATTAGCATGATGCTGCTATCATCCCTTGCCTTTGCCATCATGGGAGTATTCGTAAAATTAGTCCCTAGTATTCCTGCTACCCAAAAGGCTGTATTTCGAACCATCACCGTTAGCATTATCGCCTTTAGCATTTTAAAAAGAAATTATAAAACATTTCCAAAAATCAATAACTTAAAGTGGCTAATCTTTCGCTCAGTATTTGGGACAGCAGGCATTGTCTTTAATTACTACGCCTTAGAGCACCTACTTTTAGCCGATGCCGCTATTGTTTTCAGACTCTCTACCATCCTTGTATTGATATTAAGCTTCCTATTTTTAAAGGAAAGACTAACAAAACATCATATCATTCCCATAATAACAGGCTTTTTAGGCTTATTATTTGTCATCCGCCCAAGTTTTCAATCAAACCTATTCGATTACTCCATCGCCTTACTAGGGGTACTATGCGCCTCATTAGCCTATATGTCCTTAAGAATTTTAGGAAAAAGCGAAAACTCGCATATGGTCGTCTTTTTCTTTTCTGCCTTTAGTTCCATTGCCTTGCTGCCATTTTTCATCTTCGACTTTCACCCCATGAGCATACAAGATATTATTTTTTTGACCCTAGCAGGAGTATTTGCCAGTATCGGACAATATGGCATCACCTTTGCCTATAAATATGCGCCCGCCAAAGAAGTATCGATTTATAATTACGCAGGGGTTATCTTTTCTGGCATCTTAGAATTTATTATTTTCTCTAGAACCCCTGATATCTATAGCATCATTGGCTATTTTATTATATTTATGTCTTCGTATGTCATTTACAAAATGACTATAAAAGAAGCTTAAAGTTTTTATGGGTATAAGCAAAAAACTTGCTCCATTCGAAAAGTTTTTATGGGTATAACCAAAAAACTTTGACATCTATAGCACTTCATGATACACTTATTATGAGGTGATAGATATGATAAAACGTGATTATTACTATAATGAGATTGAAAAATTCATAGATAAAAAGCTAATAAAAGTAATTACAGGGTTAAGACGTTCCGGTAAATCAACCATGTTAAAACTCATCCAAAATAAATTAATAGATAATGGTGTGAATAAACAACAAATATTATATATTAACTTTGAAAGTATGGCATACTACCATATTCGCTCTGCAAAAACACTATATGATCACGTCACAGAAAATAGTAACATAGAAGAAAAAATGTATTTATTTTTTGATGAAATCCAAATTGTAAAGAACTGGGAAGAAGCAATTAACTCTTTCATGGTAGACTTTGATGCTGATATATACATAAGTGGTTCTAATTCTAACTTACTGTCATCAGAACTATCTACCTTACTTACTGGAAGATATGTAAATTTTAAACTCTATCCTCTATCTTACTTAGAAATGCTTGACTTTAGAAAAACAATCGCTAACGAACAATTAAGCGAAGAAGAATATCAGTGGAAATATATTAGACTCGGTGGTTTTCCATTTATTCATTTAGATGATTACGATGAAGAAGCATGTTTTAAAATCATTAGTGATATTTATGATTCCATAGTGCTTAGAGATGTTGTGGATAGATACAAAATAAGAAATATTGAAGTGCTAAACAGATTAATAAAATATATCATTGATAATATAGGGAATACTTTTTCGGCTAAAAGTATTTCAGACTACTTTAAAAGCCAAAATAGAAAGGTTGATGTTTCCACAATTTACAATTACCTTTCTGCTCTAGAAAGTTCCTTTGTTATTTCAAAAGTTAATCGCTACGATGTCCACGGCAAAGAAATATTAAAAACACAAGAAAAATATTACTTAGCAGACCATGGTATCCAACATGCCATATTTGGCTACAAAGATAGAAATATATCGGGAATTCTAGAAAATATTGTATATAATGAGCTATTGAGGCGTGACTACAAAGTATATATTGGTAAAGTAAAAGATAAAGAAATTGATTTCGTTGCAGAGAAAAAAAATGAAAGAATTTATATTCAAGTAACGTATAAAATGGAACATAAAGAAACTATTGATAGAGAATTTACTCCTCTTTTAAGTATTGATGACCATTACCCAAAATATGTCCTTTCTATGGACAATAAATTAAAAGATAATGTTGAAGGAATCAAACATATTTCAATCTTTGATTTTTTGATGAAAAAGCAATTTTAGCATAATATTATTAAAATAATAGTTATTAATAAGTTATTCTGGAAACTACAATAATAATATGTTTTATGATATACTTACTATGAATAAAAAGTAACGTCCTAATGTTTTCAAAAAGAAAAATAATGAGGTGAAATAATGAAAAAAAATCAACTTACTTTGAATATGCTATTAGTATTTTTAGTTTTCTTTCTTTATGTTATATTTCCTATTCACTTAGTTGCAGATAAAAATGAAAACATCCTAAACGAATATGAAATAGGAAACTTAAGCTATGTAGGAGAAGATACCGGATTTTTTGAAGAAGAGAGTATAGAAAAAGATAATATACACTTCAATTGGGACTTAGGACATTTTTCAGTAAAAGGTTATACCAGAGTAATTACAGACCAAAAAAATCCTATTTTTTTAAAAACTGTTGGAGATACTGTTGCATTGAACTTTAGATTAGAACAAGATATCGATAAATTAAACAATGATGAATCACTTTTAATTGCAGATGATGAACGAGGATATGATAACGTATTATATAAGGATGAAACTAGATTTGGAAGAGGAGCATTAATTATAAGAAAGACCGATGCTTACACAAACAAAAAAAATCAAGCTCAACTGTATATTGATTATTTACCCGCTCTTAAAGTTGGTGCTGATACACAAGTTGAAGTTTGTGAAGAGGGGGACTATGACGTAGCACTAGACTACTGTGTTAGAAATAAAAAAGTAAATGTGCCGTTTACAGATAAAACCATATACAGTGCTTATAACGATTATAAAATTGCTTTTTCATTTTCAGTAAGAAACGGTAATTGTATGGTATTCCCTTTTGATGTGAAAACAGGTGAAGAATTAACCAACAAAACGATAACAGAAAATGGCTTTTATTTAGATTTAGCGAAATCTAGATATTTAGAGATTAATATTAAGAAAGAAATGCTATATGAAGGAGAAAATGGTCTCACAGAGGATATAAGATTTAATAAACCAGCAACGGATGGTGAACAGTATACAGATGAAGGAGTGTATACTATTAAAGTTTTTAATCCATATACTCATGAAGAAACTATCAAAAGAATATATGTAGGTTCAGATAATATTTTAAAAGCATATATGGTAACTGGAAAATCGATAAGTGATATTCGACTTCAAGTTGAAAATGGCGCCGTCATTGATGATGAAGGAAATATTTCTAATACAGAAGAAAATGATTCACATAATACAAAAGAGGATGTAAAAGAAGCTACAGAACAAACCGAAGCAACAAAAAATCTTGAAAATGTATCTAAGAAGAATAAAGAAGATGATAAACACAAAAAAAATACAATTATTATTATTATTATTGCTCTAGTTGTTTCACTACTATTATTATCTTTTCATTTTATTAGAAAAAATAGAAGAAAAAAAGAACTTATTGATAAAATAATTCTTGAAGATTCTGAAGAGTTCGAAGAACATAATATAAACAATGAACATATTAATAATAAGGACCAAAATAAGTAAATTATACAAATTATTATTGGAGGAAAAATCATGACTAAACGTATACTATCTATTTTATTGATATGTGTTTTAATGTTAACTTCTTGTACTTCTGAAGTTAAACAAAGTAAAAAAATTGAACCTCATAAAAAAAATAGCAATCAAGAACAGATAGATAAAGAAATATCCCTTGAATCAAGTAACAAAAAAGTAAATGATAAAGATTCAAAAAGTTTAGAAACTCAAAAAAATGATATTATTAATTCTAATGATATGGTAAACATATCTAGGTTAAATGATCCAAAATTACTCCAATATATAGAAGATCAAGTATATGCTCAAATGACCGATCAATTTAATAGTGATAATTATCGAATTGAAAGTATCGATGCTATATATATTTCAAAGGAATATTTAGAAGAAATTCAATATAATTCAAAAAAAAATATATATTTTGGATATACCTTATCAGAGCTTGATTCCCAATATAACGGAGAGAGATATGTTTTCACCCTTGGAGATGACGGAAAAACAATAACTAAAGTATTTGAAAAATACGATGACACATACGATCAAATAATTGAAAATGTTCTTATCGGTACAGGTGTAATTTTAGTTTGCGTTACTGTTTCCGTTATATCAGGTGGGATAGGAGCACCACCATGTATTACTACCGTTTTCGCTGTATCAGCAAAAACAGGAGCTATTTGTGCTGCATCAACTGGAACGATTAGTTTTGCAAATACCGCTATTGTTAAAGGAATAGAAACTGGTAACGTAGATGAAACATTAAAAGAGGCTACACTTGCTGGAAGTGAAGGTTTTAAATGGGGTGCGATCACAGGTGTTGTTACTGGTGGGATATCTAAAAGTTTATCGTTAATCAAATCTGCAAGAACGGTACCTAAATGGGCGGAATCAGAATTAAAAGTTCTTGAAAGCATAAAAGGTGGAAAAACTCAAATGTCATATTTAAATGGAAAAAAGGTATCTTATTTCACAAAAGATTGCACAAGACCAGATATCGTAGTTGAAAATGTTGATGGGACAGTTAAAGCTATTGAAGTAAAGAATTATGATCTTATACACAATAAAGCATCGTTACTTAGAGAACTTGAAAGACAAATTAAAAGTAGAGTTAAAAATTTACCTAAGGGATCAAAACAAGAAATATATTTAGATGTAAGAGGTAGAAAATACTCTAAAAAATTTATTAGAAAAATAGTCGAAGAAATACAAAAAAAATGTAGTCCATTTTACGAAAATATCCCAGTAAATATTGTGTCATACTAAAAGTTATCACGATTACAAAAGAACAACTCTAGTACATTGAGGGGAAAAAGATGAAATCAAATATTATAAAAATCTTGTTTATCACTTGCCTTATCTTAGGTATTTCAGGCTGCTCTAGTGTAAACTCTAATGAAAAAATCACTTTAGATAGCGGATTGAATCCTAATGACATCGTTATTGATTCAAGCAAATATAGCATAGAATACAATTATGCTATTAGTGATGGCTTTTTTATCATTAGAAAACGAAATAGTGATTCAAAGGATAAAAAGGACTATGCTTTTATGGATTTACAAGGAAATATCCTAAACAACGCCTTTTATAAATCATGTACTCCGTTTAGAGAAAATTTAGCTAATGTTAGTTTCTTTGACAATGGCTACACAAAAGAATCTTTTATCAATACTAAAGGAGAAATCGTTATTGATAAGGTTTTAGGGAAAGATATTGTCTTACTAAGCTCACCAATTTTCATAAATGGTATGACAAAGCTAGCATTTCTCGAAAATGATCAAGCACAGTTTGTGCTAATTGATAAAAAGGCAAACATTGTAGAAGCACCAAAAATAGATGGCGAAGTTTTTATTTCAAATGCATATTATGATTGCGGAAAATTTGTCCGTTGCAGTAGAAAAGAGTATGAAAACAATAAAAAACTTCGTTTTTACCTAGAACATAAGCTAGAAAATCTACCAGTTTTACCAAGCATTCCTGAAAATGATTATGAAATTGTTTTTGTCTTAGATAGACTTGCTGCCATTAGGGATAAGGAATTTGTCCTACTAGATAGCCAAGGAAAAGTTTTAAAAAACTTTAGTAAGGAATATGGTAATATTGATTTTGAACACTTAAATAATCTGTATAAAAATGAAGATTTAGCAATTAACTTTACTAATAAAAATTCTATAATAGTAGATTATGATGGTAATTTACTTACAGAAACAAATTATCAAAACCTTGGAAAAGTTTCTAATGGCTATGTAAGCTTTGAAAAAGATGGCAAATTTGGACTTTTAAACATAAAGGGAGAATTGATATTAGCACCAGAATATGATGCGATATCCAATGTATACGAAAATCACGTCTTACTAAAAAAAGGCGATAAAACTTATATTCATCAGCTTCTTACTTCAGCAAAAAAATAACAGAGCACAAACTATTCTAATGTCGTACAATTTGTAGATGGTGTTGCAAGAGCTACTAAAGATTGATATAAACAAAGTGTCTTACTTAAAAAAATAAATACGTAGTATATCTGTAAATTTTCTGATTAAACCATGCCATGATAAACACCACCTTACATTATACTTATAGCATAAGCTATTGTATTTCTATTTGCAATACAAAAAATAGTGAGTAAGTTCATTTTTATAAATACATCCATTTAGTTATGTTTTAGTATTTTTATACTTGATTTGACTTATCATCTACTAGCCAAATAACAAACATCAAGTCTTATATCCCCAATTTTTTTATTACATCATTTTTAAAATAAGGTTTTAATTTATCATAAGGAATGATATAGCCTATCTTCCCAGCTGCATAGCACCCTATTTCATAGGGATTATAGACGATATGTAAGCCATCTTCAGCTAAGGCGAAATTAAAATATTCCCTATTTTCACCAAGAAAAATATCATACACCGTTTCTGTATCTAAACTAAGAGAACGTTCAGCCTTCAATCCCTTATAATTTTTCAAAGTCATTTCTGCAAGTTCATTTAATATAAAATCCTCTGCTTTTTTAGGATTGTTAAATAGCATATCTTGTTCCACTAAGTCAGCGTTTTTTAAATCAAAAACATAAAATGTCGACGAATGATAAGGATGCACACCAAAACCCTCAAAAAAGGATAAAACTTGTATAGTGACATAATCTTGCTTCTTAAGGACATTAAAGTTTACGGTTTTATATTTTACAATAGCATTCTTATTCTCATTATAAAATTCATGAAGTTCCTCTCGATTATAGTTTACATCAAAAATCTCTAGTATTTTATTATTTATTTCTTTTGCTACCTTTTTATTTTTTATAATAAATTGCGGATAGGTATTTAGCATAAAATCTTTATTAAATATTTCACTCTTTATTTCAAGATCCTTATCTTGATAGTATTTCTTTATTATCATATAATTTTTATCTGTGATTAAAATTTGTATACCATTATCTGCTGTACCAATAATTAAATCATCATATACTACAAAACGCCCTATATTAAATCTAACATCAATAAATTCATACGCTGGCTGTTTTGTTTTCCAATTGATAAATTCAAATTTTTTGCCATCATAGAGGTAGAAAATATCCTTTCCCAAGTAATCAATCATGAAATATTTAAACTTACTCCAATCCTTGCCATCATAAATCGCATCTAGCCTATAATCTTGTGTATGATCTCTACTTGACTGATGATAATAGAAATCTCTAAAATCTAGGTCTTCATAATACTTTGAACCCGCATAATAGCCATCTCCCAAATGATAGAATTGCATAAACTGCTTTGAAAATACTTCCTTCCTATTTTTGTCATATATAACTTGATAGGGCTCTTCATCGATATTCCCTACAAGATAATCCCCTTCAACTAGTACATTTTTTAATTCTATATTTTGTTTTTTAAAAGCAAGAAAATCAACACTGTTCAAAGAATCCAATGTATCATCTGAACATGCTTTTAAATCCTTTAATTCTTTTCCATCATATAATTCATCAATGGTAAGCCCTGCTTTTTCTTTAAAGTCATTAAAGTAAAACTCATGATTTTTACTTTGGTTCACGTAGTCTACTAGTTTTTCTTTATCTACAAAGACTTTTTTCATGTTACCATCACTTTGATTTACAGTGATAGCAATCAATTCTTTTTGATTATCAATATTCTTGTGTAGTGACTCTTCTTGTTCTTCTTTTTCACTCGCCGTATTCGCCATTTTTTCATCAATATTCGCCTTTGTTTTTGACTTTTCGGTTTTCTTTACATTCTCTAAGTTCATTTCTTGTTCAGCCTGTTTCTTTACTGTATTGCCATCTTCTATTTCTAATGTCATATGACAAGCTGATAAATTAAGACTTAATACTACAATTAACATGAATAACTTATATCGTTTGTTCATTTGCCACCTCATCTATAATAATAAGAATACCAGTTCTTGAGCTCTTGGTATGATGTCTTTTTCTACACTTGTTATTTACTCAGGAAAGTCTATGGATTTTATCATAAAACTACAATCCTCTTCCATAAAAAATATAGAATATACATAGTTTTCGTTAACTCCTTTTACTACTTATTAAAATTGTATACACAGTATAGCACATATTTCAATACGTGTTATACTTTTTTAAATTTCTTATTTGATGTCATATTTTATTCATTATTTCAT
>PDWI01003506.1_pt1 | contig 22077 bp, 19 predicted proteins | sample 1430891 | NCBI WGS metagenome assembly PDWI01 (sample SAMN01162508, study PRJNA174530) | Oral metagenome, whole genome shotgun sequencing project. | biome: Marine environment; feature: Marine mammal; material: Swab sample of the gingival sulcus; isolation source: swab sample of gingival sulcus... | reverse complement strand
AACATTATCAGATAAAAATAAATTGAAAATGGTTGTTTCGCCTATTTCGTTTGCTACGGTTAATTATCTGTTATCAAAGTATGAAAATCCTAAATCAGCAATAGAAAAATTGCGTAAGTTTAAAGTTATTACTGAAATAAGTGTTGTAGATGAACATATTGTTGAAAAAGCTCTAAATTCAGGGTTTTCTGATTTTGAAGATGCTTTACAATATTTTAGTGCAACAGCATCAAATTGTGATATTATTCTTACAAGAAATGCAAAAGATTTTCGTCAATCGTTATTACCAATAATGTCTGCAGATGAATTTTGGGAAAGTTTAAATGAATAATACTGCCTACAACCCAAATGTATAAGCAATAGCGAGTTTTATACATATTTTGAAGCTGATAGCAATTTACCCACCACCCCCCTTATTTACTACAAGCTAAATTTCTCGGAGATAACTATATCCCCCCTCAAAGCATCATCACTACGAATAAAACTGTGAATAAGACAAAAGTATTTTCTTTAGTCGGTTTTTTGTTTTTATTTTGTAGCTTCGGAAGATTTAAACAAACAAAATGAATTTACAAGAGCGATTAGCATTCGACCGACAACATATTTGGCATCCTTATACGTCCGCGACTAACCCTTTGAAAACATACGAAGTAGAACGAGCCGAAGGGGTGCGTTTACATTTGTCTGACGGACGTGTTTTAATAGACGGAATGTCCTCTTGGTGGTCTGCCATACATGGCTATAACCACCCTACCCTCAACCAAGCAGTGCAGCAACAGATAGAAAAAATGTCACATGTTATGTTCGGTGGTTTAACGCACCAACCGGCAATAGAATTAGCTGAAGACTTAATTCATTTAACTCCAAAAGGTTTAAATCATATTTTTTATAGCGATTCAGGAAGTGTTGCTGTGGAAGTTGCTATGAAAATGGCATTACAATATCAACAGGCACAAGGTTGTAAAAAGAAACAGAAATTTGCGACTTTCAAAAGAGGGTATCATGGTGACACTTGGAATGCGATGTCTGTTTGCGACCCGGAAACGGGAATGCATAGTTTGTATAATGGCGTTTTAAATCCTCAGCTGTTTGTTGAAGCTCCAAGTATTCGTTTTGATGAAGATTGGACAAGCGAGGCGATGAAGGAAACCCAAACTTTGTTTGAGCATCATCATCAAGAGATGGCGGCTTTTATCGTAGAGCCTATTGTACAAGGTGCCGGAGGAATGCGCTTCTATCATCCAAATTACTTGAAAGAACTAAGCCGTTTATGTCAAGAATACGAGGTGCTTTTAATTGCAGACGAAATTGCTACAGGCTTTGGACGCACCGGAAAATGGTTCGCCTGCAATCACGCCGAGATTAGTCCTGACATTATGTGCTTGGGCAAGGCTATTACCGGTGGTTATATGAGTTTTGCTTGCACTTTAGCATCTAGCAAAGTAGCGGAAGGTATTTCGTCACAACCGCCTTATGTATTTATGCATGGCCCTACTTTTATGGGCAACCCTTTGGCTTGTGCTATTGCTAAAGCCAATATCGGCATTTTAAAAACCCATACTTGGCAAACACAAATTGCTCGTATAGAACAAGAAATGAAGCTACACTTAGCACCTGCTATCAATTTAGATACAGTTGAAGATGTACGAGTATTAGGAGGCATAGGGGTAATAGAGCTAAAACAAGCGGTTGATATGGAGAAAATAACAGCCCGCTTCCTTGACTTAGGCGTATGGCTACGACCTTTCGGCAAGTTAGTGTATATTATGCCCCCTTACATCATCACTTCCGAAGAACTAAAACAAGTATGCGAAAGTATGATAACAGCTATAAAATATTAATTACAAACAATTTGAAAAACATTCTCTTTCTAACTATTGCCCGTGAATAAAATCTCTTTCTTTTGAAAAGAAAACCAACTAAAAAATGTATCTTGCCCCATCTTTAAGACAACAAAACAATGACAAATAAAGAATTAATTAAAGCGCCTATTGTCGATGAACTAAAAAAGTTCAACACCTATTTTTCTAAAACCATTAAAAGCGATATTCGTTTATTAAATCTTGTTACCCAATATATTTTAAAACGAAAGGGAAAGCAAATGCGCCCTATATTTGTTTTTCTTTGTGCCAATTTATACGGAAAAACCAACGAAAGCACTTACATTGGCGCTTCACTTATTGAATTGATGCATACCGCAACTCTTATTCACGATGATGTGGTGGATAATGCCAATCAAAGGCGCGGTTTTTTCTCTATTAATGCTCTATGGAAGAACAAAATAGCGGTTCTTATGGGCGACTTCCTTCTGTCAAAAGGACTTCTTTTAGCGGTTAAAAATCAACAATATGATATACTAGAAATCGTTTCTAGGGCTGTGGAACAAATGAGCGAGGGAGAGCTTTTACAGATAGAACAAACCCGAAAACTAAAAATAACAGAATCAACTTATTATGAAGTTATCAGAAAAAAAACAGCTGTACTTCTAGCGTCTTGTGCTGCAGTAGGTGCTCAATCTCAACAAGTAGAAAAGAAAGAGGTAGAAACTATGTGGACAATGGGGGAATATTTAGGAATGGCTTTTCAAATAAAAGATGATTTATTTGATTTTGAACCTAATAACAAAACAGGGAAGCCATCCGGAAACGATATTCAAGAAAAAAAGCTAACCTTACCACTTATTTATGCCTTAAATCAAGCAGATAGTTCTACACAAAAGAAGATTCGACGAATGATTAAGCAAAAAACTAAGACGGCGCAAGACATACAATACATCACTCAATTTGTTCAAGAAAAGGGCGGAATGGATTATGCTCATCAAGTAATGATACAATATAAAAACAAGGCTTTAGACATCATCAATACTTTCCCCGATTCCGAATATAAAACAGCCATTATTTCTTTGATAGAATACACCATATCAAGAACGATTTAGACTTGGCTAAAAGTTGAAGGTTACAGGTGTTTTATCCTGAAAAAATAGGTAGCTTAACATTCTATTTCAGATAAAAAATGTTCTGTTGCATAATTCATTGTAAAAACCTACCTTTGTACTTTATCAATTCCTGATAAATACATTGGGAATATTCAGTTTTAATTAAAAAAAATAAATTAATGAAATCATTTTTTAAATTTACGTTCGCCTCAATAATTGGATTTATTATTGCAGGTTTACTATTTGTATTTTTGTTCTTTGGCATTATAGGTAGTATGGTAAGCTCCAAAGAAGAACCCGTAAGCATTAAAGATAATAGCATTCTGAAAATGACTTTATCAGAAGCCATTGTTGATAGAGCTTCATCCAGCCCTTTTGATGACATCGATTTTTTTAACCAAAAAGTAAAGAAATCTTTAGGCTTAAATGTAATCTTAAAAAACATCAAGAAAGCTAAAGAAGATGAGCATATAAAAGGGATATACATCAATACATTAGGTGTTAGTTCCGGTCTTGCTAACTTAGAAGAAATACGTGAGGCTTTAATCGACTTTAAAACATCAGGTAAATTTATCATTTCTTATAGCGATATTTACACGCAATCTTCTTATTATTTATCTTCTATTTCTGATAAAATTTATCTTAATCCGGAAGGTTCTGTTGATTTTAAAGGTCTATCTGCTCAATTGATGTTTTTCAAAAAAGCTTTAGACAATATTGGTGTTAACCCTATTATTATAAGAGGAAAGAATAACAAATTTAAAAGTGCTGTAGAGCCTTATATGTACGAGCATATTAGTGATGCTAATTACGAGCAAACATCTACTTATCTTAAATCTATTTGGAATCACTTTTTAAAAGGTATTTCTGAAAGCCGTTCTATTTCGGTAGAACAATTGAATAATATTGCTAACAACTTATTGATTCGCAACGCTCAATCTACAGTTGATTTAAAATTGGTTGATGCTGTAAAATATGACGATGAAGTTAATGCTGAATTAAGAGAACTAAGTGGCTTAGAAGCGGATAAAGATTTACGATTTGTTAGTATCAGTAAATACAATAAAGTACCTGAATCAAAAACCGGAAAAGGTTTAATTAAAAACAAAATAGCAGTTATTTACGCAGCCGGAGGTATTGATATGGGTAACAGCGAGAAAGGTAAAATTGGTGGAGAAGGCTTGTCAAAAACCATTCGCAAAGCACGTAAGGATTCTACTGTTAAAGCTATTGTATTGAGAGTTAATTCTCCGGGAGGAAGCGCTTTAGCCTCTGAGTTGATTTGGAGAGAAATGGTTTTGGCTAAACAAGTTAAGCCGGTAGTCGTTTCTATGGGAAATGTAGCCGCTTCAGGAGGTTATTATATTTCTGCTCCGTCTGATAAAATTTACGCTTCTCCGGTAACTATTACCGGTTCTATAGGCGTATTTGGTTTGATGTGGAACGGAAGTAAAATACTTAAAGGGATTGGTATCAATGTAGATGCAGTCAATACCAATAAATATTCAGATGTTGGTAATATGGCTCGTCCTATGAGTGATTACGAATATGCTGTTATTCAAGAAGGTGTAGAGGATGTTTATCACACATTCCTAAGCCACGTAGCTGAAGGTCGTCATACAACCGTAGAAGCCGTTGATAAGATTGGTCAAGGTCGTGTTTGGAGTGGAGAAAATGCACTTGAAATAGGTCTTATAGATGAATTTGGCGGATTAAACAAAGCGATTGAAGGCGCTAAAGAGTTGGCTAAATTAGAAGAATATAAAATTGTTGAATATCCTAAAAAAGAAGATTCTTTCAAAGCTGTATTTAAAGAATTAGGTTTAGATATGAAAGCTTCTTTAATTCAAGAAGAATTAGGAGACAGTTATATTTATTATGATAGATTAAATAAAGTTAGAAAGATACAAGGAGTTCAAATGAGAATGCCTTTTGAAGTAGAAATTCGCTAATCTATTATTCAAAGGATAACGGAAATTATTCAGAAAACCAATTGATTAATATCATCTTCTTTTTCTGAATTAATAACAAAAGACCTCAAGGATTTTAAAAGTCTTTGAGGTCTTTTATTTACATCTGTTTTTATTATCTTCTCAGCTTTTCCTCAATCAACATTTGGGGCATAGGTCGCTCCAAAATAAAATCTTAACAGGAAGTCTGATTATAATAAGAAATTTATTCCTAAATTTGCCCCTTGTTTATGACACGTAATAAAACCTATTTCATATCCGATATTCATTTAGGGCTGCCTAATCATCAAAAAAGTTTAGAACGAGAACGCCAATTGGTCGATTGGCTTAAGTCTATTCAAGCAGAAACAGAGGCCTTATATTTAATGGGAGATGTTTTTGACTTTTGGTATGAATATAAATGGGTTGTTCCTAAAGGTTATGTCCGTTTTTTATCTGCTATAGCAGAATTTACCGACCAAGGTATTCCTGTTTATTTTTTTACAGGCAATCACGATATTTGGGCTTTTGATTATTTAGAAAAAGAATTAGGTGTTCAAATTATTAGGAAACCTGTTACTCATATTATTCATCAGCGTTCTTTTCACTTAGCTCACGGAGACGGTTTAGGACCCAAAGATTATGTTTTCAAAGCACTTCGTAAGGTATTTCATAGTAAAACAGCTCAATTTTTATTTTCCAGATTACATCCTAATTTTGCCTTATGGCTGGGGAATACTTGGTCTAGAAAAAAGCGTTATTCTGAAGAAGATATGCACAATCGCTTTCTGGGAGAAGACAAAGAATGGTTAATTCTATACACCAAAGAAATGCAAAAGAAACAGCCTGCTGACTACTATATATTTGGACACAGGCATTTAGCTTTAAATTTAATGATAGACCATGCCCAATTTGTTAATTTAGGGGAGTGGATACATCAGTTTACATACGCCGTTTTTGACCAAAAAGAACTAAAGCTAAAAAATATACAAGGAAAAGAATTTCCTATCGGGCATTGCTAAGTGTTATTATGCCTAATTTTAAGGCGTTAAGCAGGTACTTTTACCAATATTTCAGTAGATGCTTTTTAGAAAGAAAGGGGCAGAACATTTTATAAAAACTTATATACCTGCTGAATTAAGCTAACTTTATTGATAAGTAATACCTTAAAGATAAGCAAGGCTTATTTCTAACAATATGCTCTAAGCCTTACCTTTTTCCTATCTAAATCTCTTATTCCCCCCTATCCTATTTCAACATCTTGCGTAGTCTTCCGGCTATGCTTTTTTAACAAACTCAGATTTCAGTGCCATAGCTCCAAAACCGTCTATTTTACAATCTATATTATGGTCGCCTTCCTCTACTAAACGAATGTTTTTCACTTTAGTACCTGCCTTAATAGGCTTTGGTGCGCCTTTTACAGGCAAATCCTTAACAACCACAACTGTATCTCCATTAGACAAAACATTGCCATTGGCATCAAACACCTTGCCTGCATTTTCTAATTCGGCAGATAATTCCTCTTGATTCCACTCGTGGAAACATAAAGAGCAAACCGTTAAAGCTCCATTTTCATAAGTATATTCCGAATCGCATTTCGGACATTTTGTTACATCACTCATTTTCTTTCTTTTATATGTATTTAAAAAATAACTTATTTATATTCAATATCTTTAAACTAATATCTTAATGCTCTATTTCGTTTTACGGCTTATATTCGCTACTATTGAGAAGCTGAATATTATCCATTTTCATTAAATTTTGTAAAGAAGTTTCGGGATGATGCTCCATATAAGACTGAACAATACGCCAACCCACCCAAATACCTATTCTTGGAGGCGAATTTTGACCAAATGTATTGGTAAAAGGAGCGACACCTGTCATACCTCTAATTTTCATATAATTGGTTTCATACAACAATTCTTGTTCTATAATAGTTTGCCAAATTTCTTCCTCATACTGCTCCAACCATTGCCACTGCTCTTCGGTATAAGAAAACTGAGCATATAACTCCGAATGAGGAAAGCAAGCATTTAGAATATATTGTACTTTACCTTCGTAAATCATTGTTTCTGCCAAGTTCTCTCCCGAAAAAGGAAATTCACTCCAAGCAATACCGCGAATCACATCATATTTTAAATTCTGAACCGTCAATTGTTTTCGCATATATCTCGCTACCGAAAGACTATCATAATAAGGATTATCCTCTCCCAAAGCCATATCTAAACCTATCGCAATCATCAAACTATCTACGACCACTCTTTGATTAAATCCCGATTGCATATAATAAATAGTAGGGATAGGATAATTCGGGAAATAATAATGATAATAAGATAAAGCCCGAGAAATATCCTTTGTAACAGCCTCTGTAGAAGCAATCTGCTTTTCAACTTCGCGATGTACTCTTTGGGTTAAAGGGTTCTCTCTAAATTGAGATAAATATAAAGGATATTGCTCATCTTTAGAACTCCCTATCTTCAAAACCCCAATACTATAAGGCTCTATAAAAGCAGAATATTTTTGTTTTAGACTATCTACAAAAGAAGAAGTGATAGGTGTTTCTTGCATTAAATCTTGGTCAAAACGATAGGCTTTAAGTACTATATCTTCTTTTAAATCTACATCAAATTGGTTATTGCAAGAGAGCATTAAGCAACTCATTATTAGCAATGAATAAAAATATTGGAGTTTAAATCGCATTTATTTATTTTTTATTTATTTTTGAAGTCGTAAAAATAGTGATTATTTTTGGTTTAAAAATTAAAAAACAAAAAGCGCTATTTTTTAAATAGATAGTAATTAATTAAATAATAAACGATGAGAAAATATCTTTTATTGGCAATCATTTCGCTAGGGATGATGAACGCTTACGCACAGAAATTTAATGGAGGAATTAACGGTGGAATGTCTTTAAGTTGGTTGGGAACAAACAGCAAAAAAGTAAAAACAGACGGAGTAACATTTGGCTTTACTTACGGAGTTTACGGAGATTATAATTTAGGAGAAAACTTTGCCTTTTCTATGGGACTAAATGTATTGGGTACCGGTGGAGGACTAGAGTATAAAGAAAACGGAACTCTTTTAACAACAGAAGACGATAAATTTCTTCTTAAAAAAGGTGCAAAAGTGAGTTACAACCTACGCTATTTAGAGGTGCCTCTTTCTATTAAAGGAAAAACCAGAGAAATTGGTTATATAACTTACTTTGCTAAAGCCGGTTTAACCCCTATGGTTAGGGTTAGAGCAAGAGCAGATATAGATAATGTAAATTCTATACAATTAAGTCCTAGTAATAAACCTGCTTACGACCAAGAGGATTTAGAAAGTTTAAACATTAATAAAGACATCAATTTATTTTCTTTAGGATACCACATTGGATTGGGAGCTGAGTATTCTTTAGGCGGAAGTACTGCTTTGATTGGAGAGCTTATTTATACCGGTATATTTACCGATATTACCAAAAATAATGACTTAAACGATCATCACATTACCCTTAATGCTTTTGCTATAAAAATAGGTGTGAAATTCTAAAAAAACATCAAATACAAATGCTATAAAAGCGAGACCCTTTTGGCGTTTCGCTTTTTTTATAAATAAGACAGTTGTTCTTATTTAAATTTTATACGTTTGTAAGCTTATTGATTATTGTTTTGTTTAAAGCTAAATATGAATTTAAAAGAACAAACTGCTAAAATTATTTCTTTAGAAAACATTGATGTTCGGGACTTTATGGGGATTAACAATGTGAACTTTTCTAAAATTGTACATTTTTTCCCTCGTCTGAAATTAATTACCAGAGACAACGAAATTAAGATTTATGGAGCCCCTGAGGAAGTCCAACTCTTTACCGAACGTTTTGAGTTTCTTTTAGACTATTATAATAGGTACAATCATATTAATGAGGACATTATAGAAGATTTACTTTCTGAAGACCGCCCTCTTTCTAAAAATGTGTCAGATGATGCTATTATGTTTGGGAATAAAGGGGAATTGATTCGTGCCAGAACAGAAAATCAAAAAGAATTAGTTCAGTCTTTTCTTCATAACGACCTAATTTTTGCAGTAGGACCTGCCGGAACCGGAAAAACTTATACGGCTATTGCCTTGGCTGTTGCAGCTTTAAAAAACAAAGAAATAAAACGAATTATTTTAACCCGTCCAGCTGTTGAAGCAGGAGAGCAATTAGGCTTTCTTCCGGGCGATTTAAAAGACAAGTTAGACCCTTATTTACAGCCTCTTTATGATGCCTTATACGATATGATTCCTCGTAAAAAGTTAGAGCGCTTTTTTGAAGACAGAACCATAGAAATAGCTCCTTTAGCTTTTATGAGAGGACGTACTTTAAATCAAGCTTGTGTGATATTAGACGAAGCGCAAAATGCCAGCAGCAATCAGCTCAAAATGTTTCTAACCAGAATGGGGAAGCATTCTAAATTTATCGTTACAGGCGATATGACTCAAATTGATTTGCCCAAAAAACAACAATCGGGCTTAAAGCAAACCATAGAATGGCTTAAAGATATAGACCATATTGCTTTGGTAGAGTTTAATAAAAAAGACATTGTCAGACACCGATTGGTTAAAGATATTATTGATGCCTTTGAAAAAGGGGAAGACAATTAAAAAACAGGTGTTAAAGTTGTTTTTAACAACTTAATTCACAAAACAGTAACACTTTCACTATAAAAATTAGAATGAATGAAAAAATCAAGCTTTATTAAATTAATCTTGCTCATCTTTATTGTATTGAGCAATACTTCTTGCCAAGTAAAAGACGTGGTAGTTGGAGACATCAAAAGTTTCGGTATAGAGGAGGTATCCGGCAATAGTATTACTGTCGATTTAAGCACTAACATAGATAACCCCAACTCATTTTCTTTTAAAATAAATGACGTTAATTTAAACTTAACGATTAATAATATTTATTTGGGAACCGTAAATAAAATAAAGCCTATACGTGTTAAGCGTAAATCGAATGATGTACACCACCTTATTGTTCAATTTGAAGTGGATAATCTGTTGGAAAAAACCGCCCAACTATTTCCGTCTATTTTATCAGGAAAGGCTGATATACAAGTTAAAGGCTACATTAAAGCGGCTCACTTTCCCCTTTCTAAAAAAATAAAAGTGGACTACCACAAAACCACTACCTTTTTTAAAAAATAAGCTTTTGCCTTGCTATGAATTTATCAGCTATTACGCATTCCAATTTTGAAGAAAAAGCTTTAGAAAACTTCTATTTCCAATCAGAAAATGTAGAAGTATATCGAAAATACCTCGATTATATTAAGGTTAAGCCTCAAAACGTAAAAAGCCTCAAAGAAATTCCTTTTTTGCCTATTTCTTTTTTTAAAACACATCAAGTCTTAGCTAAAGGCGAAACGGCTGAACTTACTTTTACCAGTAGCGGAACAACAGGTTCTTCTACCTCAAAACATTATGTTAGCGATTTAAAATTATATGAACAGTCTTTTGTAACAGGTTTTGAGCGGGTTTACGGAAAGCTTAGCGATTATTGTGTTTTGGCGCTTTTACCCTCTTATTTAGAACGAAGTGGCTCTTCTTTAATTTATATGTGCCAACATTTAATAGAGGCTTCCAATCATCCATTAAGTGGCTTTTATTTAAATGATTACAACAAATTAATCGAGCATATTCTTTATTTAGAATCTCAACAACAAAAAACGTGGTTAATAGGGGTGACCTATGCTTTATTGGATTTAATAGAACGACAATCCTTTAATCTGAAATACACTACGATACTAGAAACCGGTGGGATGAAAGGACAACGCCAAGAAATGATAAAGGAAGCCTTATACGAAAAACTACATCAAGGTTTTGGAGTAGAACACATTCATTCTGAATACGGTATGACTGAATTATTATCGCAAGCCTATTCTCAAGACAACGCCAATTACGTTTGTCCGCCTTGGATGTCGGTTTTAATAAGGGACCCTAATGACCCTTTTTCATATCAACAGCAAGGGCAAAGCGGAGGCATTAATGTGATTGATTTAGCCAATATTAATAGCTGTAGTTTTATTGCTACTCAGGACTTAGGCCGGCAAAATAAAGATGGCAGTTTTTCCATATTAGGGCGCTTTGACAACAGCGATATAAGAGGGTGTAATTTATTGATTTAAAAGCTTTAAAATGAAAAAAAGAATCTTATTTGTTGTTCGTTTTATCTTGTCTTTTCCTGCTCTATTAGGCATTCTAATCTATAAATATGCTATATCCCCTTTTACTCCGGCTTCTTGCAGGCATTACCCCACTTGCTCAAGTTATGCTCATGAAGCCATTCAACGCCATGGTATCATACGAGGCTCTTTAATGGGTAGCAGTCGCATCTTGCATTGTCATCCTTGGGGAACTAAAGGCTACGACCCTGTCCCTAAATTCATTTTTCCTATTATTTATAAAGGAAAACGTTGCCCCTTTAACCTAAATGATGCACTAGAACAACAGTCTGAATCATAATCAATTGAGTTTAAAGTTGCAGGTTAAAGGTTGCTGGTTATACGTGTCTTGTCCTGAAATAGGTTTACAGTAAGAAAGTTTGTTTTAAGAGCTTTTTAAAAGCTTCATTTTTTTCTTGATTGCAACTGCTTAATTCAATATAAGAACGATTTTCTTCGGGGAAAGTGTGTATAGCTAAATGACTTTCTCCTAAAAGCCAAACAGCAGTATAACCTTCGGGAGAAAAATAATGCTCTGTAAAAGAAAGAATTTCAAATTGAGAAGCTTTCAACAGGGCTTTTAATTCCTTCTTTAAATAGTCAATATCGCATTGCTCAACCCAAAATTGCTGATTATAAATAACGGCTTTCATATTTAATACTAAGCATTTAGGACTGTTAGCAAATCATATAGCTGATTGTTAATACTTTTCTTATGATTGATAGCTTCTTCAAAAGGAACGATTTGAGCTTGCCCGTTTTGTATGCCAACCATAGCCAAAGAATGTCCATTCAAGAGCGCATTAACGGCTTCTGTTCCCATTAAAGAGGCATTAATTCGGTCTAAAGCAGAGGGACTTCCGCCTCTTTGCATATGCCCTATCACACTGACACGAACATCATAATCCTCAAAATCGCTACGAACTTTTCGTGCTATTTCGTAGGCGCCTCCTTCCTCATCGCCTTCTGCCACTACAATAATACCACTGGATTTCTTTTCTTTAAAACTGTTTTCTAAATAAAGATGCAATTCTTCTAAATGGGTTTTTACTTCAGGAATCAAAACGCCCTCCGCTCCGGAAGCAATACTCGACTTTAAAGCCAAAAAACCGGCATCTCGCCCCATTACTTCTATAAAAAACAAACGATTATGAGCACTTGCCGTATCTCTTATTTTATCAATGGCTTGCATAGCTGTATTAATGGCGGTATCAAAACCTATACTATAGTCTGTGCCAAACAAATCGTTATCAATAGTACCCGGAATACCAATACAAGGCATTTTCCATTCTTTTTCAAAGGTTAAAGCGCCTGTAAATGTACCATTACCACCTATTACCACTAGGGCATCAATATTTCGTTCTTTTAAATTTTGGAAAGCAATAGCGCGCCCCTCTTTGGTCATAAAGTCTTTACATCTGGCTGACTTCAAGAAAGTACCCCCTCTTTGAATAATATTACTAACATCTCGCGATTGCAACGAAATAATATCATTATCAATTAAACCTTGAAATCCTCTATAAACTCCCCAAACAGCTATTTTATTGTAAATAGCGGTACGAACCACAGCTCTAATAGCTGCATTCATACCCGGAGCATCTCCTCCTGATGTTAATACTGCAATATTATTCATTATTTATTTTAAAATATCTGTCTCTCTCTTTTCTTTCTTACGCGCTCCAAAAGTAATATTCAAACCTAATTTAAGATTGGTATAATAAGACTCTTTTGGCTTAATAAAAGTCATTATATTATCCGTCATTAAATAGAATTGAAGAAAGGCGGCTTTAACTGTTAAACCTAAGCCCACATTGTTGCTCGCATACTTATTTAAGGCATAAGAAGCCGATAATTCAAACCAACGATTCAAATGTAACATTCCGGTTAAAGCCCCCGTATGTAAGACTTCATTTTTGTAAGCAACAGCTTGATATAAACCTCCTAAACTAAGCACTTTGTTGAACTTATAACGTACCCCAAAAAGAGCTTTAGTATTTAGTGTTGTTTTATAATTTGTTGCCTTATAAGTAGGTTGAAATTCATCAATCATTTCTTTAGCAATGGAATCCACAAGCGGTACATTAGGATTATCAATATCTATAACCACCACCTCTTCAAAAGGTATGTCTTTAGCAACATAATTACCTTTTATGTTAATTTCTCCGGTGTTATCTTTCCAATGAATATAACCTAAGTCTAATAAGCTAAATTGAAAATCTAATTTCTCAGTCGCCTGATAACTTACGCCAAGGTCTAAACCGAAACCTAAATTACGAGGGTTAGTTAGATAATTTTTAATATCAACCTCCTCTTCTTCAGTTTTAATTACCATTTCTTTCTTTTCGGTATCATACCTAAACTCTTTCAGACTCACAAAAGGAGTAGAAAAATTAACATTATAATCTGCAATAATTTGTGTTGAATTAGGTACAGAAGTGGCTTTTCTAATATCAAATAAACTATTATTGGTTGAATAATCAAGATGCCCGAACAACAATTTAGGCGTCACACCTACACTCCACTTCTTTCCAATTTGTTTAGCTACACCAAAGCGCATTTCAGAATAAATCTGATGATTCAGTCCTAAACCGGCTATTTCTTGGATATGGTCAATAAATTCATTCAAGCTTTTTGTTCTTAAAAACCTTATAATATGTTTATTAAAAGAGAATTGAGTGTTTACTTTTTGACCGACACCAAATGAAAAGCTCCATGTTTTAACTTTAAAAAACACATTTAATAAATTGGTTTCCGCCAACAACATCATTTCATTATGGTTGTTCAAATTCTTCTCAAAACGTTCCCAATTATAGTTTTTGGAAAAAGGATACTCTGCTGATGAACCGTCTAGAACACCAAAAGTATCGTAAAAAGATGGTCCTGTATGTCCAAAATCGAGGGACAAACCGGTTCCCAAAGCAAAGCCAAAATTGGTTGACTTAGAAGGGTTGAGCCAGCGTGCCTGCTGCAAGTTATTAGAGAAATATAAATTACTGTTAATCTGTGAGTAAGAGGCTAGTGCAACAAAAGAAAAAAGCACTAATAAAAGTTTTTTCATATTATTTTAATTTTGTCAACATAATTTAATTTAAAGTTCAAGCACAAAAATAGCGCTTTTTCTATATTTATACAATTAAAAAAGCTAGCTTTTATCGTTTTATGTTATTTTTTAATAAGTTAGCTTACTAGCACCCTAAAACTTTTTCGCAAAGGTATCATTTTGTAATTTTAGACTTGCCGTTTTATTTACAAGCTATTAGCCTCTGCACTTTAGCTATTGGCTTATTAAGCATAATGAATTTCCGACACATAAAGAATATAATTGCCGAAGGCAAAGTGCTAAAAGCTAAAAGCCAAAACCTAAGGGCTAACACCTCAAGCTTAATTTTAGCGTGTTAATTCCTGTATTTTATAGCAAGATTCCAACAGGTCTTTGACCTCTTGGTTGTTCGGCTCACTCTGTGTTACCAATTTGAAATACTGAATACTTTCGCTTATCAAAGTGTTCACTTTTTTTGAATAATTATTGGGCTTATTTTGAACTGTAAATCGCGCTTCCTCATACAAATTAACCCCTAAATTATAAGCGGCATCAATATGTTTAGGGTTAATTCTTAATATTTTACGATACAACAGATTAGCTTGATTTATTTTATTTTGTTCTTGTAAAAAAGAAGCTTTCACATACAGCAGTTTGGGATTATTGGGATACAGCTCTAAACTTTTATCCATATAAAATACAGCCGAATCTATTTGTTGCTCCTCAAAACAATAAGCAACCATTTCATCGTACAATAACATTGATGCATCTGCTTGTAATTCTTTCCTTAAACGCTTTAAATAAACAGATTTACCTTTGTATTTCTTCAACAAACGTATATAATCGGCTTTGAATTGAGCATTCGACGGATAAAACGCCATTAAACGATGATAATAATAATCTATCTTCTTCCAGTTATTGGCTTTTTCGGCACAAATGGCTACGTTATAATAATTAGAACTGTCTATCTGATTAAGAGGAGGTTTCTCTGAAATTAACAAGCTTTTTTCAAATGTACTAAGGGCTTCTGAATAATGAGCATCATTAAACAAGCTTACAGCCATCATATAATACTGCCCTGACAGGCGTTCCAAAGCAGATTTCAAGGCATCAAGCTCATCAGAAGATAAGCTTTGTTTGATTGTTTCCTTATAAAAATAATAAGCGCTATCTAAGTGCATCAAGTTATCATCTGTAGTATTATCAAGCGCAACCTTATCTTGCTCTATAAACGATTTATATAAAAACAAAGCCGCCTTATTTTGTTGCTCTTGGTAAATCGCCTGATTCAACAATGCCTCTGCTTGCTTTATATCTTGATGCTGTATTAAACGTTCTACTTCTTTTAATTCTACTTTTTGAGCATTAATTATCAACACTTTAAGTAAAATTACCGCAACCAATACATACTTTTTCATATTATTTTATTTAAAAACCCTAATTCCACATATTAAAGCTAATTGTTTCCTTTGAAAACAAATCGTGTGCCATCTTTTAGCCTATTAAAATATCTTGGGCTTCTGCTTTCATTTTCTTAAATTGTTTACGAGTAATTTCTTTAAAAGGAGGCATTTCAACACAATTAACCAAATCTCGACACAGAATAATATTGTGTTCTATCAACTCTTTTTTTTGACGTTTGGTCGCTGTACTCAATGCTGTTATAATGTGGAAACCGGCTTCTTCAATCCATTTTTGCAAATTATTTTTACCTCCAACACCCCAAGAAACCAACTGTAAACCCTCTCCGTCTCCATAACTCTGAGCATCTTCAGTAAAACGTGTATTGGTCACAATATAACCCGTTATTTTTTTACCGATGTATTTGTTTTCTCTTTGAAACACATCTTTTATATCTTCAAAACGAGAATGAATATACAAAGGAACTTTCACATCACTTTTTCGCCCTTGTTGATGATGAAACTTGCATTCTACCAAAATAACTTCATCGCTGTTTTCTCCCCAAACATCTACTTCGTGAACAATATGTTTTCCATCTAAAAGAACACCCACTTGAGTTTGGTAGCCTTTATGTTCAAACAAACGCCCCATCAGTTTTTCAAAAGGATAACCGGAAGGTCCCAACTCCAACAATGATTTTTTCAAACGAAATCGCCCTGCTGTACTTTTGGAATTTCGCTTCAGCAAACGATAGGCTATTTGATAGATTTTCTTGGAAGAAATGCCCTCATAAACTTCTTTGCTTAAATCATAAAGAATACTGTTTATCAAGTCATCTTTAACTCCCGACTTATGCAATCCCATTCTAAATTTCTCTATATCAAATAGCTCTAACTCTCCGGAATGCTTGGTTATATTTAGATTTTTCAGAATATGTCCCATTTGAAATTGATTAAATCCTTATCAAAAATAAACATAAAAGCCGAATTGAACAAAGTTATTTTAAAATAAGGTCAAGAGGGGCGAAGATGGTTTTGTAATAGACTGATTAACAGCCAACGAAGCAATTACTGTAAGAAAATCGGAAGACCGAAGACAGAAGACGGAAGTCGAAAGTCGAAAGACGGAAGTCCGAAGTTGGGAGCCCAGAGACTAACAGGTAATTGCTTTTACTAAATATTATATCAAACTTAGGTTAAAATAGCCCGAAATGTTTTGAAAATAACAGTTATATCCGTCCAAAATGTTTTTTGAGCAATATATTGTAAATTTATACGAATTTTTTCCGGCATAATGACTTCAATATAATATTTATCAGGGTCGTCTTGTTTGGCTAAGAGTTCGTTTTCATTACGAAAAGCAATAGAAGCCAAATCCGTAATACCGGGGCGTACCTCTAATACTTTCCTCTGCTCTTGAGTATATAAATCAACATATTGACGCACTTCCGGACGAGGACCTACAAAACTCATTTGCCCTATCAAAACATTGATTAACTGAGGCAACTCATCTAACTTATATTTCCTTAAATAATAGCCTATTGAGGTTACTCTGGGGTCTTTTCCTCCAACTGTCAGCAAGCCCAAACGATCGGCATTCAATCGCATCGTTCTGAATTTATAAATTCTAAAATCTCGCTCGTTTTTCCCTACCCTAACTTGTCGGTAAAAAACGCCTCCCTTAGAATCTATTTTAATCAAAATAGCAATTATAATTAAAATGGGAGACAAAATCAACAAGCCCAATAAAGACGCCAATATATCAAACAATCGTTTTATCATTTAAACCAATTTTAAACTATCACTTTAATCCTGCCACTTACAAGGCACTACAAGTTCACTAAAAAAACCAACTTTGATACAAACTATGATTATATTCTATGTCTTTAAACTGATATTCGTTAGTATGAGAATTATACTGATAATCCTTTTCCCACTCCTGATAGTTTTCTACAATTTGACGACAAGCATCTAATATAAAATCAACTTCGGCATCAGTCATTGTTGGGTGTAAGGACCAACGAATCCAACCCGGCTTTTCTGATAAATCGCCTTGTTTAATTTTATCAGCAATATGAGCCGATTTTTCATAGTCAAGGTCTAAAAGAAAATGCCCATAAGTACCTGCACAAGCACAACCTCCCCTTACCTGAATACCAAATCGGTCACTCAGAAGTTTAACAAATAAATTAAAATGAATGGCTCTATGATAAAAAGAAATTGCCCCTATACGATTACGGTGTTTTCTTGCTAAAATACGAATTCCCTCAATTTCCATTAAACCGTCCATGGCCTTATTAATCAGCTGATGCTCTCGCTCCATTATTTTATCGCTACCCATTTGTTCTTTCAACTGAATGCTCAATGCCGTTCTGATGGCTTGCAAAAAGCCCGGTGTTCCTCCATCTTCGCGCAATTCTATATTATCTATAAATTGATATTCTCCCCAAGAATTAGTCCAATCTACAGTCCCTCCTCCGGGATGATCAGGCACTTCGTTATGATATAATGTTTTGTCGAAAATCAACACCCCTGATGTTCCGGGACCTCCTAAAAACTTATGCGGAGAAAATAGAATAGCATCTAACTTTTCCATAGGGTCTTCAGGATGCATATTTATTTCTACATAAGGCGCTGAAGCGGCAAAATCCACAAAACAAACCCCTCCATATTCGTGCATTACTTTCGCCATCTGATGATAAGGGTTAATGACACCCGTAACATTAGAAGCCGCCGAAAAAGAACCTATTTTTAAAGGTCGGTCTTTATATTTTTCTAACTCAGCTCGCAAGTTATCTAAGCTAACTAACAAATTTTCATCAGGAGGCACAATCACAACATCGCAATTGGTAAAATACCAAGATGTCTGATTAGAGTGATGCTCCATATGGGTTATAAAAACAATAGGACGCTCCTTGGCAGGGGCATTTTTTTTAGCGGTATCTTTTAATCCCAAAATTCTTTGAAACTTATTGATAACCGTAGTCATTCCGGAACCTGCCATTATCAAAGCATCTGTTTGATTAGAAGCATTGACGTGTTTTTTTATAATTTGCTGAGCATAATGATATGCTTTGGTCATTCTTGTTCCACTTTCGCTGGTTTCGGTATGCGTATTGGCAACAAAAGGCCCTATTTCTTGTAATAATTTTTCTTCTATTGGTCTATATAATCGTCCGCTGGCAATCCAGTCGGCATATAATAAATTTTGTGTACCATAAGGGGTCTCGTAAGTTTGGTTGAAACCAACTATAGCTTCCCTAAATGGCTTAAAATGATTCTCTAAATGATTCATTATATTAATTGTTTAGATAATAAATATTAGGTAATATGATTGAACGAAATAAATGTTTAAATAGTACAAGATTTGAAAATATTAGAAATAGTCTTACATCTATCCGTCCTCTACTTTTAAATTTTTCAAAACTATAAAATAAAACTAAAAGTATGGGTAAAATCAATTATTTTTTCAAAAGACTAATTTTCGGATATAGAATTAAGCAATGATTGTTTTAAAGGCTCTATCTCTTTTTTATAAAGCGACAATGTACTATCCGAAATAGATTTAGCCGGTGGCGATTTCACTTTTAAAGGGTCTATGGCTTTACCATTTTTATAAAAACGAAAATCTAAATGAGGTCCTGTTGCTAAGCCCGAACTACCTACATAACCAACAATATCGCCTTGTTTTACCCAGTCGCCTTTTTTAAATTTCCCGAATTTAGAAAAGTGCATATAAGTAGTTGTGTAAACAGAATTATGCTTGATTTTCACAAAGCGTCCTCCACCTTTGTCCCAACCTTTTTTGATAATCCGCCCATCGCCTATGGCACAAACCGGCGTGCCTCTTGGAGCGGCATAATCTACCCCATGATGAGGTCGCCTTATTTTCAAAACAGGATGCAGTCTGCTATGGGAAAAACGAGAACTAATACGACTGTACCTCAATGGAGCTTTCAGAAATGTTTTTCTCAAATTATCTCCATTTTCATCATAAAATCCCTGCGTGCTGTCTTGTTCGTAGAAAAAAGCAAAATACTGATGTCCATAATGTTCAAACAAGGCCGACGTGATAGACTCGTAACGATACAATTCGCCATTGATATATGATGCCTTGGTAAAAAACGAAAACTTATCTCCTTTTTGCAAACCAAAAAAATCGAAACTCCAAGCGTATATTTCCGACAAATCAATGGCTAATTCCGGAGAAGTATTCAAATCTTTTAAGGCATTCCACAAAGAACTGTTTATGGTTCCCGAAAACAGCAATTGCTTATAAACAAGTGGCTCTGTTTTAGAATAAACCGAAAAAGGATGATGAAAATCGAAAATAGTATGTTGTTTTAGATTGTGTTCATAAATTAAATAATCCGGAATCAGCGAGGTATCCGCTTTTGATTTTAGAACATAAAACAACTCTCCCGACTTAATCTTTTTAATATTAAAAACACTATCGTAGTCCAATGAGCGAAGAAGATATTTGTAAGGGATATTTAAGCGTTTAAATATATCGCTCATCGTTTCATTCTTCTTTACCCTAAAAGATGACAGCTTATAATCTGCTGTATCAATACCATAAAACAAAGGTTTAGGAGGCTCTGATATACTGTCCTGAAGATGATTTTGAGAAGAAATAGGAGCGGTTTTGGTATCACAAGACATTAATAAGAACATAATAATGCTACCAATTAATATCTTATATAATACGCTTTTATTTATCATCAAGAATAAAGTAAAAAGTGGAGTTGCGGGGACTCGAACCCCGGTCCAAACAAGTGACAAAAAAGCTTTCTACATGCTTAGCTAAAAATTAATTTTCGAATAACAGCCGGTTATTAGCCTCCTACTGATACCTTATCTTCTATTTCTCATTTCAACATCGAAGCACTATTGAAACCAGTCCTCTCTTTAACTGCACCTCTATATCCAATCGGCTGTGAACATTCCTTGGAGAGATGTCTTGTTCTAAGCATCTGAGCCCAGAATTAAGCTTAACTTACTAAACTTCGGTTAGGCAGCAAGAGCAAATCTATTTTCGCCATTTATAAAATCTGAAACTCAGTTTAACGGGTTTTGTTTCCTTGCCCGACATGCTTACCGTCCCATCATCCTTGCTGTCAAATCCAACTCAACCCCAAATAGAACAATAAAAAAACAGTTATTACTTAACCGTTTTAAAAATTTTTGCAAAGATAGACTTTTTTTAGTTATTAAGCCTAATTAGTAATTATTTATTCCGTAAATAAATGATTAGCAATTCTATGAAGAAGGTGTAAAGAGATATGATTTTTTAAAAAGAAGGTTTGAGTTGTATAAACACCATAATAAATTAAAAATATATATAACCCTAAATATTTGTATATTCACGTAATCTTTTATTTTTCAATTTATTCCGAATTTTCTTCAATCTTTGTAAACTTTCATGATTGATTCCCAACGTTGAATTAAGTATATTAAAGTCATTTTGATTTAGTATCTGCTCAATATTTAATTTATTCTCAAAGTCTATTGTAAATTTTTCAAATTGATTCTGACTTATTTCAAAATACGGAATAGGTAGCTTCTTAAATTCACTTGGAATCAATTCTAGAACTCCTCCTCCATAATATCTACCTTCCAATTCTGAAAGAAGTAAAGTTAACGTATTATAGAATGAATAAATAAAACTATTCAAATCAAACCCATTTTTAATCGTAACCTTGTAAGCTGAATCAGTAACAAAAGCATCTGAATCATTTTTTAAAAGTTTTGGGTATAAATGACTTCTTTTAAAAAAGAACGCATCTGGCCTTTCTGAAATATTCGGAATTACATACCAATTATTTCTAATTCTACATTTATACCTGTCAGGAATTCTTTCTAATTCGCCTACTTTTAAATACTCGCGTAATTTTTTTGAAATCTTATCACTATCATTCAACTGTAGAAGCCTTGACGGACGGTTATTTTTCTCAAGCTCTTTAAAATCCTCATTGTTAAACACTACACTTCCATTGACGTAAAATCCTTTTTGGATAATTGGCTTGGTATATTTTGATAAATGATATTTTCTTTCAGTTGCTTTATCAATAATAAAAAACTTATTTGCTGCTGTTACTATTCCTGGCTTTGAATCTGAATAATCATTAACAGTCTTAAGTTTATTTTTTAAATTATCGATAAATATTAATTCATCAGAAGTTAAAAAATGATGTGTCCATTTTATATTTGATGATACTAATAAATTATTGTTTTTCAATATAAAGTTATTTTTTGATAATGCTTCTTTTGAAGAGATATTAGTGAAAAATTCACCTTTAATTTTAGCTTTCTTATATGCAAAAAGTACAATTGTATCTTGCCCTTTACATTCAAACATTAAATCGTTAAACGTAAATATTTCTATTCTTTCAAATTGATTTTTCAAATATTCTCTAATTTCTTCAGCAAACTTAACTTGTAATAACTCAGAAGGTAAAACAAATGCTAAAACTCCATTTTTTGTGAGTAATGTATTAGCTTTAATTAAAAATGTGGTCCAAATATTTTTAACAGAAACTTCTGTCAATCCTTCCTTTGAATGTATTTGTTTACT